>ERZ1370068.1918-contig-11873_pt1 | contig 27332 bp, 31 predicted proteins | sample MGYA00561227_ERZ1370068 | MGnify/ENA primary metagenome ERZ1370068 (study PRJEB38410, sample SAMEA6850437) | metagenome | study: Metagenomic assessment of the ecological functions of the soil: analysis of the soil microbiota associated with the...
GGTAGCGCTTCGCGTTCAGTTACGTATTGCTCGTTCGATGCTGGAGCCGGCGGGGAACCATCGCGTACAGCCTTCAGATCTGGGGCAGGTGGGCGGTCCCGGATCTCTCTTCGCCTTCTCGCGGCTGGCTCTGGCTAGCCCTCGTCGCCGCCCTGGTGGTCGTGGCGATAAGCTGGCGCGAGCAGCGCTGGGGATGGCCGGCGGCCGTCACGCGCTGTCGGTCCCTGGCCGGCCCACTTCCACTCTGATGTACATGTTCTCGACGCTGGCATCCGGCAGGGGCGGTTACGCCAGCGATAGCCGAATCGTACCGGTCGGCGAGCGCAGGTTTGTGCTACGCTGCCGGCCCGTGCGTCAATCCCCACTGCTGTACGGCTCACGCGCCCTCGCCGTTCGAGGCGGTGCGTCTAACTTCCCGGGCCTGCCGGTCGTCCTGTTGCGTCGACGTCGCGCGCCAGCTTACGCCGTGGGGCAGGGCTTCGGCGTCGACTTCGTCTGGATCTTCGCCGAGGTGGGCGGCGCGATCCCGGCGAACCCGTCCTGCCGATCCCCTCGAACGCCCACTGGATGCCGCTCGCGTCGATCGTCCAGGTGCCGTTCATCTGGCCTGTTCGGGACCGACGGCTTCGCGTCCGCGCTGCCGTTCGCGCTGCATCGGCGCGATCGCGGCGCCGCTGCCTGGGCGATCGCGCGCGACGCCGGTGCGCGGCCGGTCGGTCGTCGGTCGGAGCGGGCGTCCTGATCGCGATCCCGGCCCTGATCGACGGTCTATCATGGTCCAGCCCGACAACTTCTCGCTCGTACCAGCCGCTCGTCGCCGGCGTCGCTGTGGATGGCGGCCGCGGGCTGCGGGGCCTCCGGCGCCGGGCGTTCGCTGCTGGGCGGGCTGCTCGCCGGGCTCGCGACGCTGTCGCGCGAACGACGGCGCTGCTCGTCGGCGCGACGCTCGGCGCTGACGTTCCGTAGGACCGCTGGCGGGCGTGGCGTCGTGCCGGCTCGCGACGACCGCCGGCGATCCCGTGGTGCTGCGGCCGTCGGCTGCGTCGCGCGCTGTTCTGTCCTCGTCATGGCCCGTGGTGGATCGCGCCAGCTCGCGGTCTTCGGCTCGCTGTCGCCGTCGACCGCGTCGGGCAAGGTCCTGTTCATCCGCGACATCGGCGGAGTGGAACAGCGATCACGACGCCGGCCACGCTCGACCACCTGCTCGGCATGGGCATCGGCCCGCTTCGCTCGATGACGCCGGATCGGCGGCCTGATCGCGGCCATCGTCATCTTCATCGACGCTCGTCGCGGCTGCGGTCCTCGCGCCGTTCATGGTCATCGGCGGCTGGGCGCGGCGGCGCTCGCGTCGACTTCGGCCCGTTCTTCGTCGTACGCGGCGATCCTGTTCGCGTTCTCGGCGCTCGTGCTCGGCCGTCCACGTCCCCGGCGGGACGTTCATCCACCTCGGCGGTCGCGCTCGCGCCGCACGCCTACATCCTCGCCCTCGAGGGGATCGCGGTCGCGGTCGCCTGGATCGCGCGCCCGGCGGCCGCGCTGGAACGCGCGACGCGGCCACGCGCGTTCTTCACCGGACCGTCGATCGGGTTCGCGATCCTCGCCGCGGTCGCCGGGGCGCGGTCGTCCACGCTACTGGGCGAGCCTGGCACGCGCGTCCGCGCGATCAGGCCGGCGACGCGCTCGACGCCGGCGCGGCCCGTGACGCGCGACCGGGTCATGTCGATCGACGCCGTCGGGCGACCGCTACTGGACCGGCCGCGGCGGCGTCGTGCTGCGTCAACGACCCGCTCGACACGATCCACGCAGGTCGCCGACGCGCCTACGGCATCGCGCTGGCTCGTCCTCGAGCCGAGCGACTGGCGCCGTCGCCTGGCCGGTCGTGGCGCGGCGCACGGCCGCCGTGGATCGGTCCGCGTCTAACGACTCGGGACTCGACGTGACGGACCGGCCGAGACGGACGCCGTCGGTCTACCCGGTCTGCTCGGACCCGGCGCGATACGCGCTGCGCGACGCGGCCGCACGGAGCCGGCCCCGTGACCCGCCGCGAGGCCTCGCCTGCCGGCCCTGCTCGTCTTCGCGGTCGCCTCGTCGTCGCATCGTCGCCGCGTCGTCGATCGTCTTCCCGAAGCCCGAGGACACGGCCTACTACGTCGGCGTCGCGCGCAACCTGCTCGAGGGCCGCGGCCTCGTCGAGCGACGCGCTGTGGAGCTTCCAGACGCCGCCGCTCGTGTTCCCGCGCCCGGCGTTCGAGGTCTGGCTGCCGCTGCCGACGTTCCTCGCCGCGATCCCGATGGCGGTCGCTCGGCCCGACCTTCGCCGCGGCCCAGGTCGGCGTCGGTCGTCGTCGGCGCGATCGTGCCCGGTCCTCGCCTGGCGGCTCGGCGCCGACGTCGCGGCGGAGCGCGGCCTGCCGCCGGGCCGCGTCCGCGACGCTGGCCGATCGGGCACGGGCCTGACGGCGGCCGTCTACCTGCCGCTCGCTCCTCCACTCGGCCCTGCCCGACTCGACGATGCCGTTCGCGGTCCTCGCGCTCGGCGCCTGCCTGCTGATGCCGCGGCTCGCTGCGCGAGCGCCGCGACGCGCACGCGCTCGACCGACCGCGGCTGATCGGCCTGGGCGTGCTCATCGGCGCTCGCCGCGCCTGACCCGCAACGAGGCGCGTCTGGCTCGGCCTCGCCTGGCCGTCGTGGCCTGGCGTCCGTCGGCCGTGGCGCGCCGGCGGCGGCTCCGGCTGGTCGCGGTCGCCGGCGCGTCGTCGCCCTCGCTGGTCTTCGCCCCGTGGATGGTCCGCGACTGGCTCGGTGTTCGGCAGCCCGCTGCCCGGCCAGGCGCTGCCGAACGCGCTCGTCGGTCACCGGCTTCGACATCTTCGCCTGGAACGACCCGCCGACGCTCGTCGCGCTACCTCGCCGTCGGGCCGGCGCGGCTCGCTCGAGATGCGCGTCGACGGGCTCGCCCACAACCTGTTCACGCGTCCTGCTCGCTGCCCGGGCTGCCGATCTCGATCGTCGGGCTCGCTCGCGCCTGCCGTGGCAGGCCCGCGGCTGCGCGTCCGCGCCCGCTCGCTGATCCGTCGCGTGACGACGTTCCTCGTCACGAGCCTGGTCTTCCCGGTCGTCGACGACCTGGGGCACGTTCCTCCACGCCGCCGGGCCCGGTCCACGTGCTGCTGATCATCGTCTCGGCGCTGCTCGGCGCTCGATGCCGGGATCGCCCGCCTGGGCGTCCGGCGCGGCTGGACGCGGCCCGTCGCCTGGCTCGGCGCCGGCGCTCGGCGGTCTTCGGGTCGCTCCTGTTCTCGGTCGCGCTGCTGCCGGCGTTCGGCGGCCGGCTCGCGCGGCGTACGCGACCTGTACTGCGCGAGCTCGGCGCGCGCGCATGGCGGCCGATCGGCCACCCGCTCGACGCGCCGCGGGCCCGGTCATCACGAACTTCCCGATCTGGCTGGCCGAGACCGCGCGCGTCCCGTGCGCTCGCCCTGCCCGACGAGCCGCCGAGCGACGTCGCTCGACCTCGCGATCGGCACTTCCCGGCACGCCGCCTGCTCGTCGTCATGGACGACGACGCGCACGGTGGCTGGCCCGGGTCCTCGACGCGGCCGGCCCGGACGCCGACTGCTTCCACGAGCTCGACCTGGGCCCGGCCCGTGACCCTGGCATGCGACGACGCCTGGCCGGACGTGCGCGGCTTCGAGGTCGTCTGCCCGTGAAGGCGACCCCTATACTCGAAGCGCAGATGGAGGCCAGCACGCGCCGGCGACCGAGCACGCGCGGCGACAGACCGGCTTCGACGGGCTCGCACGCGGAGGCGAGCAGCGCAGGCGGTCGGCTACAGCGCGCAACACGCTGCGCGAGCGTCCGCGAGCGCTACCGCGACGGCCTACGCCGACGACGCTCGCCCGCTGGCAGGACGCTCCGCGACGAGCTCGACGTCGATCGAGCGCAGCCACGCGCACGGCCGCCGGCCCCGGCCGGCACCACGCCGACCGACGCCGGACCGCGGCGCCGCCGCGGCGCGAGGCCGGCGCCGAGGACGCTCGCGCCGGCGCCGCTCCGCGCCGACGTCGAGCCAGCTGGCCGGCGAGCTCGGCGGCCACCAGACCGAGCTGGCCAAGCTCGAGCTCGCCGCTGCGCAACCTCGAGCGCACGTGGCTCTTCCTCGAGCGCGGCGACGCGACGCTCGTCAGCGACGGCCGGCGGCCCGGCGACCGTCGGACGACGTCCAGATGCGGATCGTCGAGGCCCAGGAGGCGGAGCGGTCGCGGCTCGCCCAGGAGATCCACGACGGGCCGGCCCAGGCGCTCGCGAACGCGATCTTCCAGGTCGAGTACATCGAGCGGGTCATCGATCACGACCCGCCGCTGGCCCGGACGGAGCTGCGCTTCCTGCGCGAGCTGCTCCGCCGCGAGCTCGGCGACGTGCGGACGTTCATCAGCCAGCTCCGGCCGCCGGTCCTCGACGAGCTCGGCCTCGACGGCGCGATCACGCGACGCGGTCGAGCGCATGACGGCGCTGACCGGGCCTCGCGATCACGACCGAGCTCGCGGCGCCCGACGCGACCGCCTGAGCGACGGCCCAGCAGACGGTCGTGCTGCGCGTCGTGCAGGAAGCGCTGCAGAATGTCCGCAAGCACGCGCGGCGGCCTCAGCCGTCATCGTCGCCAGCGCGCATCGACGGCGACGACTGGGTCCTCGAGGTCCGCGACGACGGCCGCGGGTTCGACGTCGGCGCGGTCGCGGCCCGTGGCCGCCGCAACTTCGGCCTCCAATTCATGCGCGAGCGCGCAGAGCTGATCGGCGCCCGCTTCGAGGTGCGATCGCGACCGGACGGCGGCACGCGTCGTCCGGCTCGCGATCCCGACGTGACGGAGCAGAGGAGACATGAGCTGCATGGACTACGGCGGACCTGAACGCCGGCGGGGCGGCCCGGACCGCCGGGACGTCGGCGAGCGGACGAGGATCCTGATCGTCGACGACCACGCCCTGTTCCGCGTCGGGATCGCCAACATCCTCGAGCGCGAGCCGGACTTCGAGATCGTCGGCGAGGCCGACGACAGCGCGGGCGCGATCGATCGCGCCCTCGAGACCTCGCCCGGACATCATCCTCATGGACCTCTCGCTGCCGGCGCCCGGCGGCATCGAGACGACCCAGCGGATCAAGCGCGAGCTGCCGTCGACCGGGATCATCGTCCTCGCCGTCAGACCGAGGACGAGGACGCCCTGTTCGACGCGATCAAGGCCGGCGCCGCGGCGTTCATCCTCAAGGACGTCGGCCCGGACGACCTCGTCACGATCATCCGCCGCGTCGTCGCCGGCGAGTACCTCGATCAACGACAAGGTCTTCGCCAAGCCGGCCGTCGCCTCGCGCGTCCTCAAGGAGTTCCGCGAGCTGGCCGTCTACGGCCAGGAGGCCGCCCCGATCTTCGCGCCGCTCTCGCCGCGCGAGGTCGAGATCCTCGACAACATCGCCCAGGGCATGACCAACAAGCAGGTCGCCTACGCGCTGTCGATCAGCGAGCAGACCGTCAAGAACCACATGAGCTCGATCCTGCGCAAGCTGTCCGTCAACGACCGGACCCAGGCCGTCGTCTACGCGATGCGCCAGGGCTGGATCCGGATGCCGGAGGACTGACCGATGCACGACCTCAGCGACGCCCGCGACCCGCGCAGCCCGATGACCGACGCATCGACGACCGCCGACCTCGGAGCCGGAGCCATCGAGGGAGTCGCCCCGTCGACGACGCCGCCCGCCGAGACCTGGCCGAGCTGTCCGCCAGGCTGGCGGACGAAGTCGGACGCGCCTCGACGCGAGCTCGGCCGAGGTCGACCTGCTCGTCGACGCAGGCCCGCACCGAGGCGGCCCGCCACGAGAGCCGACGGAGCACGGCCGCCGACAAGCTCGCGGCGATGAGCCAAGCAGGGCGAGGCGACGGAGCTCGCCGAGCTCGAGTCACGCAGCTCGCAGCGCCTCACGAAGCGGGCCGCCCTGATGGAATCGCAGGTCGACGTCCTCGAGGCAAGCGCCGCGCCCTGGCCCGCCACCGCGAAGTCGATCTCCGACCTACGCCGACGCCGTGACCGCCATGGATCGGCGACCCCATCCCGACGCCGCAGTCGGCGGCGGGCGGCCCGCAAGACCGCAGCGGGCGACGGCGGCGATCCGTCGTCATCCCGCCGACCGTCTCGCGCCTCGTCCTCACCGGGCAGGAGGATCTCCGCCGCGAGATCGCGCGGGCGATGCGACGAGCCCGGCCCAGAGCCTGACCAACATCGTCCTCCAGGCGCAGATCGTGGAGCGGCTCGTGGCCACGGACCCGGCGTTGGCGCTCGGCGAGGTCCACCAGCTCGATCGGCGATGGTCCAGCGCACGCTCGAGGCCACCAAGACGTTCGCATCTTCGACGTGCGGCCGATGGTCCTCGACGACCTCGGTCTGGTGCCGACCTCTTCGGCGCTCCGCGCGCGAACGCGGGCGCCGAGGCCGGCTGTCGCGGTCGACTTCGACTCCATGGGCCAGGACCGCCGACTGCCGATGGACCTCGAGAGCGGGCTCTTCCGGATGCTCGACGAAGCCCTGGTCAGCTCACCTGGAGCGCGGTCTCCCACGCGGATAACGATCGCGCCTCGACTGGGTCCGACGAGCGCCGGGTGACTGCACGGTCTGGGACAAGGACAAGCGACCGCCAAGCCCGCGGCGGAGCCCGCCGCCACGGTCGAGGCCCGCCGACAGGCGCCGAGCTCCCGCCCGCGCTCGCGGCGATGATGGAAGACCGTCGGGCCGACGCCCGTGACGCGGCCGAGACCGCGCGACGCGATGCCATCGTCGCCCTGCCCGTCACCACGTGGCAGGGAGATCAGAGCCGGGCCTACTCGCTCGGCATCGCTGGCCGACTCCTGTCCGGAGGACGGCTCCGAGCTCCATCTCGTGGCCGAGGCGCCGGTGCCCGACGGAGCGATGACGTGCGCCGCGTCGCCTGGCTCCGCGGCCAGGGTCTCGTCGAGTACGGACTGATCCTCGCCCTGACCGTGCGTGTTCACTGGTCATCATCCTCGGGGTGTTCGGCGGGACCGTCGCGGATGTCCTGGCCACGATCGGCGAGGCCATCGATGCGGCGACCGGAGGGACCTGATCGGAGGCCGGACCCGATCCACGCGTGAACGTGGCTTCCGTGCAACGAAAGCCGTCCGGGAAGTCCAGGCGCGTTCGGTACCATCGTGCTAGTGCTTTCCCGGAGCAGCCTCTCCATATAGTGGTGGCAGCCCTCGCATTCAAGAGGGTGAGTACTCATCCATCAGGAGGTTTGCCACCAATGGCGATCTTCAACCCGATCTTCGCTCTCCTTCACCGAGACGAGGAAGCGCCAGGGCCTCGCCGAATACGCGTCGATCCTCGCCGCCCTTATCACGATCGTCGCGGTCGTCGCCTCATCTTCCTGGGCGGCCAGGTCTCCGAGATCCGAGCACCGTCGGTAGCTCGATCCCTAGCTTCTCGATCAACGATCTCGAACAAACCGCCGGACCCTCGCGTCCGGCGGTTTTCGTCTGCCCTCGGCCGCCCGTGGCCGGCGCTTGACAGCCCACGCGACCTCCCGTACCGTGACACGCCCGCGAGCCACGCTCGCGGAATCTGCATGGGAAGGAGGTACCCCAAGACAGATGACGTCCCTATATGCTCTTATCTCGTCCTTTCGCCGGGAAGACGGCCAGGGTCTCGCCGAATACGCGTTGATCCTTGCGCTGGATCGCGATCGTTGCGATAATCGCCGCTCATCTTCCTCGGCACCCAGGTCAGCACCATCATCAGCAAGGTCGGTGCGTCGATCCAGCTCTCGTCAGCTACCAGGCTCGATCCAGGCCGCGAAGCAGCCATTGCGCTTGGCGGCCTTTGTTGTTGCTGGTGCGCGCGCGTCCACAGGCCGACAATCGGACTATTGACACCTACCCTCCTCGACCTATGTTGGGTTCACCGGCCAGAGATGGTCGCCGCCCAGCCATGGAGCCTCGTGGAAAGGAGGTACAAGAAGATGACCGATGCACCCGCGTCTGGTCGCCGTCATCGACCGGATCCGTCAGTTCGACGGTCAGGGCCTTGCTGAATACGCCCTTATCCTTGCTCTTATCGTCATCATCTCGATCGTCTCCCTCATCTTCCTGGGCAGCCAGGTCAGTGACAAGATGAGCGTCATCGGCAGTCACCTGCAGTCCGTGGCGCACTAGTAGAACTGATCCGCTTCCTCCTGACAGCCCGCCGGAAACGGCGGGCTGTCTTCATGCCTTCGTGGCGGGTGGCACGCACCGGGCCGCGCACCACGCGTGAGCCGGGGCGGCGAGCCTCCGGCGAACCTTGCAGGACACCGTGCGTCACGCATGGATTCCTGCCGTTTCCTCCTAATGGTCCTAGGCCTTTCGTATAGTCGCGAGCCTCTAGGCCGGTGCTACAGTGGTGCCACCTGTCACAAGCCTCTCGGGGAGTAACAACTTGAAGCGCTCTAATCGTCTGGTCCTGCTTGTCGGGGTCTTCCTCGCGTCGTTGCGTTCGTCGAGCGATCGCTCGTCATGGCTGACACAAGACCAGGAGCAAGCCACCGACCACCGGATCTCGTCCTCATCGCGAACGCCGACATCCCGCTGTCCAGCGAGATCAGGCGTCCTCGCTGACGCGGACGGAGCTCCCGCTCGAAGGATCGCTCCCAGGGTGCGTTCTCGGAGCCCTCCCAGGTCGTCGGCAAGATGCGCCCGCCAGCCCGGTCGCGACCGGCGGACGCGATCACCTCGGCCACCATCACCGGGCGGGGCCCAGGGCGAGATCCTGCGACATCGTGACGCCGCCCGGCCTTCGAGCCGTGCGCCGTCCAGGTCGACCAGGTCACCGGTGTCGGCACGGTCGTCAAGACCGGCGACTACGTGGACATGGTCGCGGGCGTCACCGGCGACAAGTTCCCGGTCATCACGGTCAACCCGGCCGACGACTCGGTCACCGTCGTCAGCGGCCTCAACGGCACCAGCGTCAGGCACCTGCTGCAGGGCATGCAGGTCCTCGGCACCCTGCTGCCGCCGGCCTCGCAGACCGCGGCGGCGCCCGACGACGGCACCACACCTGATACCGGAAATCCGTCGCAGCCCCGGTACCGCGCTCAATGGCCAGCGGCAGATCGTGATCCTCGCGGTCGATGCCCAGCAGGCCGAGGTCATCAAGTTCGCCCAGCTCGACTCCTCGATCACTCGCTGATCGCTTCGCTCGCCGGACGACTTCATCGATCCGGTCACGAACGAGGCCGTCGTGCCGCTCCCGACACACGACGACCGGCGTCAACCTCAAGACCCTCGTCGACACCTACGGCGTCGTCCCGCCGGAAGTCGTCGAGACCGTGACTCCCGCACAATCCGTAGCACCCGCGCGGCCGAGCGTCGGCCGAGGCTGAGGCCGAAGCCAAGCCCAGGCGCGGCGGGCGCGACGGACCACACGAGGTCCCGCGCCCGTCGTCGTCAGGCCCGCCACCGGCCGGTCAATGGACCACGTCCCTACCAGCACGAGAACCAGAGACCGAGATGGCCGACCAGATCCCGCGTCCTCGTCGTCGATGACATCCCCGAGACCCGCGATCACCTCACGAAGCTGCCTGGCTTCGAGAGCGACATCGATACGTGGTCGGCTCGGCCGCGATCCGGCGCGAGGCGCTCGACATGGCGGGCTAGCTGACTCCCGACGTCATCCTGATGGACATCAACATGCCGGACATGGACGGCATCGCGGCCACCGAGCAGCTGGCCGCCGACGGTCCCGCCGCGCCGCCGTCGTGATGATGTCGGTCCAGGGCGAGGCGGACTACCTGCGACGGTCGATGCTGGCCGGGGCGCGCGAGTTCCTCGTCAAGCCGTTCAGCAGCGACGAGCTGACCGCCTCGATCCGGCAGGTCTACGCCCGCGAGCGCGACAAGCTGAGCCGCATGGCCGTCCCGTCGCCGGTCGCGCCGACCGGCTCGCGGCGGCGGTGCGTCGACGAGCGGCGAGCGACGGCGAGCCCGGCCGGATCGTCGCGGTCTTCAGCCCCAAGGGCGGCGTCGGCCGAACGACCGTCGCGGTCAACCTGGCGGTCGCGGCGGCCACCGAGCTCGGCAAGAAGGTCGTGCCTCGTCGACGGCTCGTTCCAGTTCGGCGACGTCGGCGTCCTGCTCAACCTGAACCCGAAGAACAAGTCGATCGCCGACCTCATCCCCGAGCTCGAGGCCGGCGAGCTCGAGTCGCTCGACACGTTCGTCATCAACCACACCGTCGGGCGTCCGCGTCCTGCTCGCGCCGCCGTCCCCGGAGATGGCCGAGCTGATCACGCCGGCCGGCCGTCGCAAGGTCCTCGAGACGCCTGCGCGCCGAACCACGACCTCGTGGTCGTCGACTGCACCGCCTATCTTCAACGACACGACGCTGGCGATCCTCGACATCGGCCGATGTCGATCCTGACGATGCTCAGCCTCGAGATCACGAGTATCAAGAACATGCGCCTCTTCCTCGAGGTCGCCGAGTCAGCTCGGCTACGAGACAGGCAAGGTCCGCCTCGTCCTCAACCGCGCCGACTCGGCGCTCGGCATCCGCGTCGCCGGACGTCGAGCACTCGATCGGCCGCAAGGTCGACGAGACGATCGTCAGCGACGGCCGGAGCGTCGTCTACGCGCTCAACCGGGGCGTACCGTTCTTCCTGTCCAACAGGGAGGCGCAGGTCTCCCAGGACATCCTTCGTCTGGCTCGCGTCGGTCACGTGGCGAGCGCGAGTCGCGGCCGGCACGGCGACGACCAGCCGGAAGTCCACGCAGAAGAAATCACTGTTCGCATGGCGATGACGCGACGGCCGCTAGTGGGCCCCTCGGGGCGAGAAGGGGTGTAGGCGATGTCCCTGCTTGAAGCGGATCGAGAGCGCTCGACCGGGGTCACGGCGCCCGGAGCCGCGCCGGGCGCTCCCGGCTCCAACCTGCCGGTCGCACCCGGTGGTGCGCCGCCGACGCCGACCGCGCCGGCGGCTGACCAGCCAGGCGCCGGTCCGGGAGTCGTTCCGGGACGTCAAGTTCCGGATCCAGAACCGGGTCATCCAGGACCTGGATCCGAAGCTCGACCTGTCCAACCAGGTCGAGGTCCGGCGCCAGATCGAGGAGATCTTCGGCAAGGTCATCGACGAGGAAGGCCTCGCCCTGACCCGCGCCGAGCGCGTCCGGATGCTCGAGCAGATCACCGACGAGATCATCGGCCTCGGCCCGCTCGAGCCGCTCCTGCGCGACGAGTCGATCACCGAGGTCATGGTCAACGGCCCGCGCCAGGTCTACATCGAGCGATCCGGCAAGCTCGAGCTGACCAACGTCGTCTTCCAGAACGACGACCACGTCATGCGCATCATCGACCGGATCATCGCCCCGATCGGCCGCCGCGTCGACGAGTCGTAGCCCGATGGTCGACGCCCGCCTGACCGACGGCTCCCGCGTCAACGCCATCATCCCGCCGCTGTCGCTGGTCGGCCCGGTCATCACCGATCCGGAAGTTCTCCGCCTCGCCGTTCACGGTCGACGACCTCATCCGGTTCGGCACCGCGACCGCCGACATGTTCGACTTCCTGCGCGCCTGCGTCGAGGCCCGCCTGAACATCTTCGTGTCCGGCGGCACCGGCTCGGGCAAGACCACGACCCTCAACGTGCTGTCGTCGTTCATCCCGAACGACGAGCGCATCGTGACGATCGAGGACGCCGCCGAGCTGCAGCTCCGCCAGGAGCACGTGCGTGACGCTGGAGTCGCGCCCGCCGAACATCGAGGGCAAGGGCGCCGATCCCGATCCGCGAGCTCGTCCGCAACGCGCCTGCGCATGCGGCCCGACCGGATCATCGTCGGGGAGTGCCGTTCCGGCGAGGCCCTGGACATGCTCCAGGCCATGAACACCGGCCACGACGGCTCGATGTCGACCGGCCACGCCAACAGCCCGCGCGACATGCTGTCGCGGCTCGAGACGATGGTCCTGATGGCCGGCGTCGACCTGCCGCTGCGGGCCATCCGCGAGCAGGTCGCCTCGGCGGTCGACCTCATCGTCCAGCAGTCGCCGCCTCAAGGACGGCACCCGCAAGATCGTCGAACATCACCGAGGTCCAGGGCATGGAGGGCGACGTCATCGTCATGCAGGACGTCTTCGTCTTCGAGCAGACCGGCGTCGTCGAGGGCAAGATCCAGGGCCGGCTCAAGCCGACCGGCATCCGGCCGAAGTTCGTCGAGAAGTTCGAGGTCATGGGCATCAACCTGCCGCCTGGCCTGTTCGGCTTCACGTACTAGGCCACGGAAGGAGCAACGCCCGTGGATACCATGACGCTCGCGATCGCCGGCGTCGCCGCTCTGGCGATCCTGCTCATCGCGGTCGGCGTCGCGACCTCCGGTGGATCGGGCATCTCCGACCGCCTCGAGCGTTACGCCTCAGACCGCAGCCAGGCCACAGGCGGCGCTCCGACCGGCCAGGGCGCCATCGCCGACCTGATCGCCCAGAGTGCCAGCGCTCGCGAGCCTCAACAAGGTCGTCGAGCAGCCGTGACTTCGGCGCGAACCTGCCGCGCGAGATCGCCCGTGCCGACCTCAAGCTCAAGCCCTCCGAGTACCTGCTCATCTGGGCCGGCTGCATCGTCGGCGTGCCGGTCGCGATGCTCGTCCTGTCGGTCGTCGCTGCCGGCGCTCGGCAACCCGCTCTTCCTGCTGATCGGCGGCACTCATCGGCTTCTTGCATCCCGCGCTTCTGGCTGGCCCGCCGCAAGAACGGCCGCCTCGGGCGCGTTCAACAAGCAGCTGCCCGGACACGATCACCCTGATCGCCAACGCGCTGCGCGCCGGCTCGTCGTTCCTGCAGGCCATCGAGCTCGTCGTGCGCGAGTCGCGGCCGCCGATCTCCACGGAGTTCGGCCGGGTCATCCGCGAGGTGAACCTGGGCCTGCCGTTCGACCAGGCGCTCGAGAACATGGTCCGCCGCGTGCGGTCCGACGACCTCGAGCTGATGGCCACCGCCATCTCGATCCAGCACCAGGTCGGCGGCAACCTCGCCGAGATCCTCGACTCCATCGCGTTCACCATCCGCGAGCGCGTCCGCATCAAGGGCGAGATCCGGACCCTGACCGCGCAGCAGCGGCTGTCGGGCTACGTCGTCGGCTTCCTGCCGATCGGCCTGGCCGGCTTCCTGTTCATCGCCGCGCCCGGGCTTCATGTCGCCGATGTTCGACAACCCACCCGAGGTCGTTGCTCGCCTGCCGGGCGGCGTCGTCATCCTGATCATTCGGCGGATTCATGATGTTCATCGGCTTCATGCTCATCCGCAAGATCGTGCGACATCGAGGTCTAGCCCGATGGATCCCTTCCCATCATCATCGCGGCCGTCGCGGCCGGAGCCGATCCTGCTGCATCGTCATCGGGCTCGCCGGCAGCTCGCCGGTGGACCCGGTCCAGGCCCGCCTGACCCAGCTCGGGTACGATGCAGGCCAAGAACCTCGAGGAGCTCGAGCTCCAGGCAGCCGTTCATCGAGCGGACCCTGCGCCCGCTGGCGCACGCGCCTGTCCGGCGAGCGTCTCGCGGGTCACCAGCACGTCGTTCAGCGAGACGCACCGAGAAGCGCCTTGCCCTGGCCGGCAACCCCGGCGACCTGCGCGTCGCCGACTGGCTCGGCATCAAGGCCATCGGCGCCATCGTCGGCGGCGATCCTCTTCTTCCTGCTCTTCGCTCATCGTCGGCGTCCCTGAAGCTTCCCGGTCCTGATCGGGCTCGTCATGATCGCCGTCGGTGTCGCGTTCGGCTACACGATCCCGGAGTTCTGGCTCGGCGGCCGCGTCACGCAAGCGCCAGAAGGCCATCCTGCTGATGATCCCGGACGCGCTCGACCTGCTGACGATCTCCGTCCGGGCCGGCCTCGGCTTCGACGCGGCGCTCGGCAAGCGTCGTCGAGAAGCTCAAGGGCCCGCTGTCCGACGAGTTCCGGCGGGCGCTGGCCGAGGTCCGCGTCGGCAAGGCCCGGCGCGACGCGCTGCGCGACATCGTCCCGCGCACCGAGGTCAGCCGCTGACCAACTTCATCGGCGCGATCATCAGGCCGAGCAGCTCGGCGTGTCGATCTCCAAGGTGCTCCAGGTCCAGTCGGAGCAGCTCCGCATCGAGCGCCGCCAGCGGGCGGAGGAGCAGGCGGCGAAGGCGCCGATCAAGATGCTGTTCCCGCTCGTCGGCTGCATCTTCCCGTCGCTGTTCATCGTCATCCTCGGCCCGGCGATCATCCTGATCGTCCAGAACCTGACGATCTGACCCGGCCGCACCCGGACGCCGCGGCGACCGCCGCTGGTCGCCCGCGAACCTGACCGCGATCGACGCGCTGGCCGCACGGCTCGAGGTCGCCGCGAGCCTGTGGGGCCAAGTTCATGGGCCTGATGGGCCGAGCCGTCGCTGCGCCCGGACGCGGGCCTGTGGCTGCCCGACAGCAACGGCATCCACATGATGTTCATGCGCTTCCCGATCGACGCCGTCTTCGTCGGCCGGCCCGATCCGGCCGACGGCGGATCCGCCGCGTCGTCGTCCGTCCGCCCTGCGGCTGCGGGCGTGGACCGGGCTCGATGCCGCTCGTCCGCGGCGCCCACGGGCGTCCTGGAGCTGCCGGTGGGCACGATCGAGCGAACCGGCACGCTCGTCGGCGACGTGATCGCCCTGGGCGTAGGCCCGCCGTCTCGCTGATCGCGCCGGCGGCGCCCGCCGAGTCCGTGGTGCAGAGCGGTCGGCCGACGATGCGGCCGACGATCATCGGGTCATCGGTCGGCTCGCCTACGCGTGCGCTCGATCTCGCGTTCCCGGCGCTCGTGCGCCGGCTGCGGGCGCGGAGGGCGAGCCGATCTGCGCGGCATGCCGGCCGGCTCTCGATGCGCGGCTCGACCTGCCGCCCGGTGTGCCGCTCGGCCTGCCGGCGGACATGCCCGACGGCACTCCTCCAGGTCGAGTGGTGCGCGCCGTTCAGCGGCGTCGGTCCGCGATGCGCTGCATCGAGCTGAAGTACAGCGGGCGAGCGCCGGCTGGCGCGAGCCCGCTCGGCGCGGCCATCGCCCGGCGCTGGGCGCCGGGCCGGCGTCGGTGGCGACCTGCTGGTGCCCGGTGCCGGTCCACCGCGACCGCGCGCCGCGCAGCGGGGCTACGACCAGGCCGTCCTGTCTGGCCTCGGCCGCGGCGACCGTCCTCGGCCTGCCTGTCGTCGAGCGCACTCGAGCGCGGGCAGCGCGACCACCGCCCAGTTCCAGCTCGGATCGCCAGGCACGCGCGCCAACGTCGGCGGGGCGCGTTCGCGACCGCGATCGCCGACGGAGCCAGTCGGGCGCGTCTCGCGGCCGCTGGATCGTCCTCGTCGACGACGTCATGACCACGGGCGCCACGCTCGCGGCCTGCGCGACGGCGCTGCTCGAGCGGCCGGCGCCGTCGGCGTCTCGGCGGTCACCGTCGCCCGGGAGCGCTGAACGGTCGCCGCACGCGGTGCCCGCGCGACGCGCGAGTCGGCATGCTCCGGCCGCGACTATACTCGGAGACTCTGGCACTCGGCCCTTCGGGAGGTGACGCGATGCGGACGATCGTCAAGGGCAAGAACGTCGAGGTCCCGGAGCGCGTCCGCGCGTACGCGGAGCGCAAGCTCAGGCACATCGCGCGGCTCGTCGACGAGCGGTACGGACGCGCATCGTCGAGCTCTCGAACGAGCATCACCGGAGCGCGTCGGACGCCCACATCGTCGAGGTCGCGCTCGGTCGTCGACGGCCAGACGATGCACAGCCCACGCGTCGGGCTCGAGCTACCAGGCCGCCCTCGACGACGGTCGTCGACAAGGTCGAGCGGCAGGCCGTCGATCTGCACGGAGCGAGCCTCGCCTGCGCGCCCGACCCGACGCAGGAGAGGCGATCCTCCGACGGGTCGCCGATGGCACGGTCGAGGACGCCGCGAGGCGTCGCGGGTCGTCAAGGTCAGAAGCGATCGCGATCGAGCCCATGTTCGAGGAGGACGCCATCAACGCGATGGAGGAGCTCGGCCACCGGTTCTTCGTCTTCGTCAACGCCGAGAACGAGCAGGTCGCGATCCTCTACGCGCGCAACGACGGCGGCTACGGCCTCATCGAGCCGATCGTCGGCGGTGACTACGCCAAGGGGCCAGGGCCACAGCAACGGGCCGCTGACATCGCGGGCCGCTCGGGCCGGACGCCGATACTCCCCATCGGCCCGGGTCAGCAGCCCCTCGTCGACCATGTAACGCGGCGCAGTGCGGCGACGTCGGATGGAAGATCGCCAGCCGCTGGTTGACCTCCTTCTCCGGATACGAGCCGGTCCTCGGTGAAGCAGCGGTCTCGCGGGTAGCGCAGGCACGACCAGTCGCTTGGACCCGCTGGCCCGGGGATCGTCGTGAGGCGGTCGGCCTCGAAGTAGCCGCGCAGGACGCGCGCGACATCGGTCGGCAGGTGCTCGCCGGCCAGGCCGACCCCGGTCCCGTCTCCAGCCTGCGCGTCAGGCTCGAGCTCCGCGCAGGCGCCGACCCATGACGTTGACGGCCTCGGCCCGGAGCGCGTGGCGCGCGCGCCGGGTCGTCGCCGTCGCCCGACACGAGATCCGCCTCGACGAGCTTGGCGAGGCTGACGCCGCACGGCGGCGCGTGGCGGCAGGCCGAGGTCCGCCGCCAGCTCCGCCTCGGACGCCGGTCCGCCCGCGAGCCGACCGGCGATCCGCAGCCGCGCCAGGTCGGCCAGGGCCCGAAGCGCGGTCAGCAGGTCGTGATGCATGGCTCCCGCATCGTACGATGCGCCCGATGCTTCAGACGGCCGTCGCCTCGGTGCCCACCTGCCGTTGGCGACCGGCATGGTGAAGGCCGTCGAGCGGGCCCACGAGATCGGGGCCACCGCGCTCAGGTGTTCGGCGACAACCCGACAGCCTGGCGGCCGGCGAGCAGAGCCGCCGACGGAGCTGCCGGCGCTTCCGCGAGCGGCTCGCGGCGCTGGACATCGGGCCGGTCGCGATCCATGCCTCATACCTCGATCAACCTCGCCGGTCCCGAGCCGCGACTTCCGCGAGCGGTCCATCGGTCTGCTCACCAGCGAGCTGCTGGCGGCCCCAGCCTTCGAGGCGCGCTACGTGAACGTCCACATCGGCTCGCACCGCGGACACCGTCGCGTCGCGGCGGGCACGACGCGCCTCGCGGATGCGGTGGCGTCGGATGCCTGGCCGAGGTCGACGACGACGCCAGGCCACGCGCCTCGTGCTCGAGAACTCGTCGGGCAGCGGCTTCCGGCCTCGGGACGAGCGTGACGGAGCTCGCGGACATCGCCGAGGCGTGCGACGCCGCGCGTGGCGTCGCCGACGCGCGGGTCGGCTTCTGCCTCGACACGGCGCATGCCTGGGGCGCCGGCGTGGACCTGTCGATCGCCGGACGGCGTGGACGGCTTCCTGGCGGCGTTCGACGAGCGCATCGGGCTCGACCGGCTGGTCATCGATTCCACTCAACGACTCGCAAGTCCGAGCGCGGCTCGCACGCTCGATCGCCACGAACACCTCGGGGCCGGGCGCATCGGCGCCGCCGGGCTCGCGCAGGTCGCTCACCCACCCGGCCTCGCGCGGACGGCGTACTACCTCGAGACGCCGGGCATGGACGAGGGCTACGACGCGGTCAACGTGGCACGGGCGTACGACACTCGCAGCGGGCCGGCCGCTCGCCAGACCTCCCGCCCGAGGCGATGACGATGCGCGGCAGCCAGGGCGCGGACGGATCCGGCCAGAGCCGAACGCCCACCGGGGCGGCTTCGTGACACTGGCGACCCGCTGAGGCGCCCTGGCGCGATGGCGGACGCGGTCGCGCTGATCGCTCGCTGCTCGCCTTGCGCGGCCTCATGCGCCTCCCGGACCTCGCGACCCGCGGGCACGTGGGATGCCGACCAGGGCCACGACATGCTCGTCCTGCGCGCGCTTCTGGTCCAGGACGGCGTCGTGCCCGCTCCTCGGACCAGCCGACCTCGATCGGCGACGTCCACCATGGCGCCCTGCTACTACTACCTCCTGGCCCCGTGCCGCGGCCGCTGACCGGCGGCGACTCGCCGCTCGCGGTGACGTGCGCTGATCGCGCCTGTTCGGGATCGCCGCCGTGGGCGTCACGTGGTGGCTGGCGCGCTCGATCGGCGGGCCGGTCCGCCGGGATCGTGGCGCGGGCTCCTGATGGCGGTCTCGGCCGTCCGCGATCGACGAGTCGACGCTTCATCTGGAACCCGAACCTGATCGCGCTCACCAGCGCGATCGCGCCTCGCCGGTGCCTGGCAGGCCTGGTCGACCGCGCAGGCCCGCTGGTGGCTCCTGGCGGCGGTCGGGACGCGCGGTCACGATGCAGTGCCACGTCTCTGGGCGTCACGCTGCTGCCGGTCATCGGCGCGCTCTTCGTGGCCGACGCACGTCGTCACGCACCCGGCGACGAGCGCGGCGCGGTCGTGCGGGCCGGGCTGGCCGGTCTCGCGATCGTCGCGCTCGTCTACGTGCCGCTGGTCGTCCACGAGCTGACGACCGACTTCGCCGAGGTGCCGCGGCCCTGGTCTACCTGCCGGGCCGGCGGCGAGGTCTGCGGACCTCCCGCTCGTGACGCGCCTCCTGGTCGTGGCCATCCGCGTCGTGTCGTGGCCGCTGACCGGGCTGATCACCGTCTCGCTCGGGGCGGCCGTGGCGTCCTTCGCCGTCGTCGTCAGGATCGTCGCCTGGCGATGGCGGGCGCGGATCCCGCCGAACGGACAGCCGTCCGCTGGCTCGGGCTCGGGCTGCTCTGGAGCGGCCGGCTTCCTGACGCGTGGCCGCGGCGGGCCTCGCGGTCGTCGATCCCGGGCCTGCCCAACGACCACTACCACGCGTTCGCCGACCGATGGTCTTCGTCCTGGTCGGGATCGGCGTCGCCGGCCGCGTGGCGCACGTGGCGCCAGGCCGCGCGAGGCCGGACCTGCCGCCGCCGTGGCCGACTGCGTCGTGATGGGCATCGTGACGGCTCGCCATCGTGGGCTGGAACATGCGCCCATGCGGCCGGCCGGCCCGAGCCCGGACGGCGGCTTCCGGCCGCCGCGCAGGCGCGCGGCCGGTCGGGTCGTGCGCACGCCCGAGCAGAACGATGGGCCATCCGCTCCCCTGCTGCGTTCAAACCAGCCCGACGACGTTACGTGCTACCCGCTGCGCCCGCGACGGCGTCCGGATCGTCCCGAAGCCGAGACCGGGACCGCTCGTGATCGTCTGCGACGGCTCGTTCGAGACCGCGATCGGGGTCGCCGTGCGGCGAGCCCGGCCGAGCGCCATGCGTCGCTGTGCAGCCCGTCGCCTTCGCGACCGCGGTGGCACCGGCGCGAGCGGCCCCACGCTCGCGGGTCCGTGACCGATTCGAGGCTGACGCCCGGCCGGTGCGTGTCGGTCTACACGCGCGTCGCCTGAGGACTAGCCATGGAATCGCGAACGCCGGCGCCCCAGACGCCGGCGTTCGCTGTCCCGAGACCCGGACGCGTGGAGGGCGGTCCGGGTCGTGCCCTAGGTGAATGCTCAGTAACGGCCCCGTTCGGGTCCCGACGCTGCGTGAGACGGGTCGGACGGATCCGTGCCCACACCGTACCGGTGTCGAGCTACCTCCGGCTCCCATCGGCCGGCCTGGCGCAGCCGGGCGACCCAGCGTGCGTTCGTCTGGTCGCTCGCGGAGCCGCTCGAGGCGGACTCCGGTCGGCTGGAACGGACGGCCGTAGCGGCGCATCCGCACGGCCAGGTAGTACTCCATGATCTGGCGGACCTGCGGCTCGCTGAGGAGCTCGTCCGCGCGCAGGGCGTATTCGACGCGGGCGGTCGGGTTCGTCGACGCCGGAGGCCACCAGGCCGAGGTATTGCGGCGTATCGGCGTCGTCACGCAGCTCGCGCAGGCCGCGGGCCAGCTTCGTGGCGGTGCCGAGCGACGGCATGCGGTCGCCGCGGATGAGCCGGGAGATCGTCGAGTGATCGACGCCCGACTGCTGGGCGAGTTGGCGCTGCGACATCTTCTTGGCCTTGAGCTGGGCTCTGCAGCCATTCGTTGAACGCTCGGCCGTTCTGGGTCGTCATGTCAGCGAGGGCGCTCCGTCTGGGTCGGCCCGCGGCGCCTTGCCGCGGTACCCAGCAACTATCGAGTCAGCACGGCGGGTCCGTATCCCCCGTTGGTACCGCTTGCGTGCTCGCACCGACCCATGAGCGGCAGGGTGAGTCCGGTGCGGTCAGGCCGGTGAGGGCGAAGCGGATCGGAGATCGCCCCCGGACGAAGGTACGTCCCCCGTCAACGACCGGTTCACGCCCGTGCGGCACGCCGATCCTGCGCTTCAGGCGCCGCAGCGTCTGCGTCGTGACGGACGCCGGTCCGACGATGGCCCATGCCGCGCGGCTTCGGCGACACGATGACAGCCGATCGAGCCGAAGACGATGACCGAGAAGACGCTGATCACCCGGTCGAGCAGGGCGATGGCCGTGGCCTCGGGCAGTGGCACGCCGTAGGCGACGGTGAGGACGCCGACGACGCCGCGCCTCGACGATGCCGAGACCGGCCGGGCTGAGCGGAACGGCCGTCAGCAGCGAGCCGATGAGGGCCACGAAGACGGCCCCGGACAGGCCCAGCTCGACGTCGGAGAACCCGAGCGCCATGACGACGAGGTACAGGCGCAGCCCCTCGGTCATCCAGATCGAGCACGGTCAGCGACGCCCAGCGACCGGCAGTGCTGGCGGCGCGATCGCCCCGAACACGCCCTCCTCGAACCGGTCGTACAGCTCGAGGACCGTCGGCGGCAGCGGCAGGGCGATGATGATCCGGCGCCCGAAGTTGCGCATCGTGAACAGGCCGATGGCGAGCACTGCGACGACGACGAGGCCGACCGCGAAGCACGACCTGGATCGCCGGCGGCAGGCCATCCCGGAAGCTCCAGTAACCCGGCCGCGAGGCCCGAGCAGGGCGATCGCGAACGAGGTCGAGGACGCGCTCGATGAAGATCGGTCCCGAACGTCCGGCTGACAGCGACGCCGTGCTGTTGATCTTGAGCAGGTAGGCGCGGTAGACGTCGCCGAGCTTGGCCGGCACGAGGCAGTTGACCAGCCACGACAGGAAGATGATCTCGGTCGAGTCCTTGACGCCGATGCGAAGCCGGTGCCCGCGCAGCAGGATCGCCCAGCGCAGCCCACGCAGCGGGAAGCCCGCGTAGAACACGAGGAACGCGCAGCGAGGACGAGGCACAGGTTCGCCGCCGCGATGAGCGCGCGGGACCGTTGGACAGTGCTGGCCGTTGATGGCGCCGCGAAGAGCGAGCGATGATCGCCAGCGGGATCGACGATCGAGATGATCGTCCGCGGCTGGCGCAGCCGGCGCCCGAGCGAGACCTGCTCGGGGTGACGCGTCCTCGACCGGCCCCCGGCAGTCGGGTCGGCGGCGCCGTTCGACGCAGGTGCTCGTGGCGCGCGAGCGGCGCGGCTCCATGCGCGGGGCTGACCTCCATGGGACCGAGACGTTACGCGGCTCGCTCGTGCGTTCGCCACCGGCCGATGGTCCTGTCCATCGGGCCGCGCTCACCGGCGGACCTTCCGATCCGCGTCGTCGACCCGCGCCCGGCCGGATGCGGCCGCGGCCGCGGCACGCTGGACGACCTTGGCGATCGGGGTGACGAGCCGGACGATGCTGTCGCGCCGCCCGGGCACGAGCTCCGCCGTCGGCGAGCGCCGCCAGCAGCCCTGCCGGCGGTCGACGGGTCGCCGTCGAGAGCGGTGTAGGCGACGCCGACCTCGAGGATCGTGTGGGCGTCGGAGACCGCCATCGCCGGGCCGTCCGTGCTCGCGCGCGAACGCCATCGCCTGCTCGTTGCCGCTCGCCGACCAGCCGTGCGTTGTGGCCCTCGATCCAGTCGACGAGCGGCGCGATCGCCTCCAGCCCCTCGTCGCGCAGCGAGCGACCCGCGCAATGCGATCGAACGGATGCGGGATCCCGACGAGGCCGCCCTGCTCGCGCGCGGCCTCGCGATGGTCTCGACGGCGGCTGAGCCCCGGCGGGATGGCGCGCTCGAGGAAGACGCAGATGAGGTCGCCGTCGGCGGTCTTGACCTCCTCGCCGACGATGATCGTCAGGCCAGTCAGGCGCCGCGTCGCGGGCCGCGAGCGCCCCGTCGATCCGGTCGTGGTCGGTGATCGCCAGGTGGGTCAGGCCGCGCGAGTCGGCGCCGCCCGCACGACATCGCCGAGGCTTCGACAACGAGTCGAAGGCGAGGCATCGGCTGTGACAGTGCAGATCGATGAACGCTGCGTCATGACCTGGTGGGCCTGAGCGGCCGCTCAGATCTGCTGGACGAGCGACTTCTTGAAGAAGTCGAAGTGCTCGAGTGCCAGCCGGTGCCGAGGGCGACGCAGTTCGAGGCGTTCTCGGCGACGTGGCACGGGACGCCGGTCACCTGGGTCAGGAGCTTGTCGATGTTGCGCAGCAGGGCGCCGCCGCCGGACATGACCATGCCCTTGTCGATGATGTCGCGACGACAGCTCCGGCGGCGTCTGCTCGAGGACGCTGCGGACCGCGGCGACGAGCTGCTGGAGCGGCGCCTCGATCGCCTCCATGACCTCGGAGCTGCGTGATCGGGATCGTGCGCGGCAGGCCGGCGATCAGGTCGCGGCCGCGGACCTCCATCGTCAGCTCGCGCTCGAGCGGGAGGGCCGTCCCGATCTGGATCTTGACCTCCTCCGCGGTCCGCTCGCCGATCATCAGGTTGTACTTCTTGCGGATGTAGGTCGCGATCGACCTCGTCGAAGCTTGTTGCCGCCGACGCGCAGGCGTGTGCGACACGACGATGCCGCCGAGCGCGATGACCGCGATCTCGCTGGTCCCGCCGCCGATGTCGATGATCATGTTCCCGACGGGCCGCTGATCGGCACGTTGGCACCGATGGCCGCGGCCAGCGGCTCCTCGATCAGGAACGCCTCCCTGGCGCCGGCCTTGAGGGCGCGCGTCGCGGACGGCCCGCTTCTCGACGCTGGTGACGCCCGGCCGGGACGCGTGATCATCACCTCGGGCCGGTTGAAGCCGATGCGGCCCTGCGTCGCCTTGGCGATGAAGAAGCGGAGCATCGCCTCGGTGATGACGTAGTCGGCGATGACGCCGTCCTTCATCGGCCGGATGGCCTGGATGTTGCCGGGCGTGCGCCCGATCATCTCGCGGGCCTCCTCGCCGACGGCGCACGATCCGGTTGTCGTCGCGCGACCGCCACCACGCTGGGCTCGGTGATGACGATGCCCTTGCCCTTGACGTAGACGAGGACGTTGGCCGTGCCGAGGTCGATGCCGATCTTCATGAGGTGGTGACTGTCGTCCCTTCCGCGAGGCGCTCGATCCTGGCGCCGAGATCGCAGGAACTTCCGTTCGATGTTCTCATAGCCCCGGTGAACGTGGTGCGCGCCGTGGATCGTGGAGGTGCCCTCGGCGGCCAGCGCGGCCAGGATCAGGAGGCGCCGGCGCGCAGGTCGCCGATCTCGACCTCGGCTCCCGCGCAGCGCGGCGGGACCCGTGATCGTCGCGTGCTGGGCGTCCTGCGCATCGGCGACGACGCCCATCTTGCGGGCCTCGGTCGAGCCACTCGAGGCGGTCCTCGAAGATCGCCTCGTGGACGTGGCGACGTGCCGTGGGCCTGCGTCAGCAGCACGCACGTCGCGGGCTGGAGGTCGGTGGCGAGGCCCGGATACGGCGCCGGTCTCCACGTCGGCCGCCCGGTAGCCGGCGCCGCGCAGTGCGGTCCCGTCGACTCTCGATCGTGTCCGTGCCGCAGGCGATCCCGACGCCGACCCGGTGACATCGCGTCCAGGAACTCCCCGAGGTGGTCGCAGGGCGCTGCCTCGAGGTCACGCGCCCGCCCGTGACCGGCGGCCGCGACGATGAACGTCCCGGCTTCGATCCGGTCGGGCACGACCCGGTGCTCCGCGCCGCGCAGGCGCTTGCGACCCTCGATCTCGATCGTGTCCGGGCGCGGTCCGCTCGACCGCCGGCGCCCATCGCGCTGCAGGAACTCGATGAGGTCGTCGACCTCAGGCTCCTGGGCCGCCGGGCGGATGACGGTGTGGCCCTCCGGCGAGGGTCGCGGCGAGCATCGCGTTCTCGGTGCCCATGACCGACGACCGGGAAGGTGACCTCGGCCGCCGCGCAGGCGTCCCAGGCGAGGTCGCGAAGTAGTAGCCGTTGCGGTAGTCGATCGAGGCGCCCAGCGACCGCATGGCCTCGACGTGCAGGTCCACCGGCGCCGGCCGATCCGGTCGCCGCCCGGGTTGCTGATGATGACCCGCCTGAACCGGGTCAGGAGCGGGCCGAGCAGGATGAAGCTGGCGCGCATCTTGGCGGCGGCCTCGAGCGGCACGAACAGCCACTCGACGTCGCCCGAGGCGATCTCGTAGCGTGTTCGGCTCGGGTCCGGTCGACGACCACGCCGAGGTCGCTGCAGTGCCGTGCGACGACACGCACGTCCTCGATGTCCGGGCACGTTCGTCAAGCGGCAGCGCTCGCCGGTCAGCGTCGCTGCGGCCATCAGCTTGAGCGCGGCGTTCTTCGCGCCGCTGATGGGCACCGTGCCGCCGAGCGGCCGGCCACCCTCGACGCGGAAGAGCTCCCGGGCCACTGGTTCCGGCCGGTACTCCCAGTGGAACGGTCGAGCGTCAGCCACGCGGACTATCGGCGCGACGCCGCGGACCCTCGCGGTGCACGCCGCTCGGCAACGCGGATCCGGAGCAGCGCGTCTGAGCTGGGCTCGCGCGCGGGCCAGGTCGGCGGGTTCGCTGCTGGTCTCCCCGAGCGCCCGTTCGGCCTCGCTGCGCGCCTCCTGGGCCTTCTCGAGGTCGATCTGCTAGGCGCATGTCGGCGGTCTCGGCCATCACGACCACCTTGTCCGGCCGGACCTGCAGGAAGCCGCCGGCGATGGCGAACGATTCCTCGACGCCGCCCTTGCGGATGCGCAGCTCACCGACCCCGAGCAGTCGTGACCAGCGGGGCGTGGTGCGGCAGGATGCCGAGCTCGCCCTCGCTGCCGGGCAGGACGACGGCATCGACCGTCGTCCGAATAGGCGAGCCGCTCCGGCGTGACGATCTCGAGCTGCAGACGGCATGGGTCAGACCGCCAGCTTGGCGGCGTTCTCGCGGACGTCGTCGAGCGTGCCGGCCAGGAAGAACGCCTGCTCCGGAGCGTGTCGACGTTGCCCTCGAGGATCTCCTTGAACGAGGCAACGGTCTCCTTGATGCTCACGTACTTGCCCGGACCGGCCCGTGAACACCTCGGCGACGAAGAACGGCTGGCTCATGAAGCGCTGCAGCCGTCGGGCCCGCGCCACGGTCGCCTTGTCCTCCTCGGACAGCTCGTCGATGCCCAGGATGGCGATGATGTCCTGGAGGTCGCTGTAGCGCTGCAGGACCTGCTTGACCTCGCGCGCCACGTCGTAGTGCTCCTGGCCGACGACCAGCGGGTCGAGGACGCGCGAGGTCGAGGTCAGCGGGATCGACCGCGGGGTAGATGCCGAGCTCGCGCGATGTTGCGCTCGAGGCGGATGGTGGCGTCGAGGTGGGCGAAGGTGGTCGCCGGCGCCGGGTCGGTGTAGTCGTCGGCGGGCACGTAGATCGCCTGCAGCGACGTGATCGAGCCCTTCTTGGTCGAGGTGATCCGCTCCTGGAGCTCGCCCATCTCGGTCGGCGAGGTTGGGCTGGTAGCCGACCGCCGACGGCATGCGGCCCGAGCAGCGCCGAGACCTCGGAGCCCGGCCTGGGTGAAGCGGAAGATGTTGTCGATGAAGAGGAGGACGTCGCGGCCCTCCTCGTCGCGGAAGTACTCGGCCATGGTGAGGCCGGTCAGGGCCGACGCGCTGGCGCGCGCCGGGCGGCTCGTTCATCTGGCCGAAGACGCAGCGCGCGTCTTGTCGATGACGCCCGACTCCGGTCATCTCGTGGATGAGGTCGTTGCCCTCGCGGCGTGCGCTCGCCGACGCCGGCGAACACGGAGTACGCCGCCGTGCTCCTGGGCGACGTTGCTGGATCAGCTCCTGGATGATGACGGTCTTGCCGACGCCGGCGCCGCCGAAGATGCCGATCTTGCCGCCCTTCTGGAACGGGCACGATGAGGTCGATGACCTTGAGCCCGGTCTCGAATACCTCGACCTCGGTCGACCTGCTGGTCGAAGGCCGGCGCCGATCGATGGATCGGCAGCGACACGCGGCGCCTGACCGGACCCTTGCCGTCGATCGGGCTGACCGAGGGACGTCGAACACGCGCCCGAGCGTGGCCTCGCCGACCGGGCACCGTGATCGGGAGCGCCGGTGTCGACGCACCGAGACGCCGCGGGCGAGGCCGTCGGTCGTGGTCATGGCCACGCGACCGCACCCAGTTGTTGCCGAGGTGCTGCTGGACCTCGCAGACGGCAGTCGCTGGTCATCGCCGCGTCGATCTCGACCGCGTTGAGGATGCTCGGCAGCGTGGCCCGCCGGGAAGACTGATGTCGACGACGGGTCGGTGATCTGGATGACCCGTCCGGGTCCGATCTGGCTGTGGCGTTCGCCATGGGTGGTTAGCCTCCTGCGTCCTGTGAGCGTCAGCGGCGCGTCGGCGCCGGACGCGATCTCGATCATCTCGCGGGTGATATTCGACTGGCGGACCTTGTTGTAGGAGATGGTCAGGTCCTCGATGAGGTCTTCGGCGTTCTCGGTCGCGTTCTTCATCGCGACCATCCGGCTGGACTCCTCGCTCGCCTTCGCGCTCGAGGACGGCCTGGTACAGGCGCGTCGCGACGTAGCGCGGGAACGAGTCGCTCCAGCACGGCCGACGCGTTCGGTTCGAAGATGAACTGGTTGCCGGGGATCCCGTCGGTGTCCTCCGACGGTTCGATCGGCAGGATCGTGAGGTTCTCGGGACGCTGGACCAGCGTCGAGACGAAGCGGCTGAACACCACGTCCACGCGCGTATACGTGCGGGCGAGGAAGTCGTCGGTGACGAGGCGGGCCAGCGGCAGGACGTCGGCGAAGGTCGGGCGATCGCCGAAGGTCGGGAAGTGGGCGCCTCGATCGGGACGCCGGAGCGGCGCATGGCGTCGCGGCCCTTGCGCCCGACGGTGATCAGGGCGAGATCGCCGGACTTGTCGATGATGTCGCGGGACACGAACCGCACGATGTTGGTGTTCAACGGACCCGACAGCCCGGGCGGTCTGGTCGTGATGAGCTGACCAGGCGCTTGCCGCCCTCCGGGGTCGCCAGCAGCGGGTGGTCCTCGCCGCCGAGGACCGACGCGAGGGTCGGCCAGGACCTCGTCGAGCTTCTC
>ERZ1370068.3489-contig-260_pt1 | contig 27330 bp, 43 predicted proteins | sample MGYA00561227_ERZ1370068 | MGnify/ENA primary metagenome ERZ1370068 (study PRJEB38410, sample SAMEA6850437) | metagenome | study: Metagenomic assessment of the ecological functions of the soil: analysis of the soil microbiota associated with the...
AGCCGGATGACCTCGGTCATCTTCAGCAATGGGGGCACGCTCGATAAATTCATAGGTGACGCGATCATGGCCGTGTGGGGTAACGTGCGCAGCCTTGGGATGGCGCAGGACGCGAAACATTGCGCACGCGCGGCGCTGGGGATGCGCCGAGAGTTGCGACAGCTCAACGAAAAGTGGCGCGGCGAAGGCCGCATGGGCCTTGGCATGGCCATCGGCATCAATCAGGGCGAAGTGATCGTTGGCAATGTTGGCTCGCAAGAGCGAATGGATCCGACTGTGATCGGCGACGCGGTGAACCTGGCATCACGTCTGGAGAGTCTCACTCGGGTCTATGGCATCGATATTTCTGGTTGGCGCCTCAGCGGCCGAGCTGGTGCGAGACGAGGCTTATCTGCGCTCCGTTGCACGGGTGCAGGTGAAAGGCAAAACCAAGCCAGTCGACGTTTTTACTTTCGTCGGCGCACGAGGCGACAAGGTCGATCCAGAACTTCTGAAGTGGCTCGAAATCGTACGAAGAAGGATCTGGAGAAATTCCGGTCGCGCGATTTTACTGAAGGGAAGATTCTGTTTTCGCGGTTCCTGGAATTCTATCCGGACGATCATCTTGGCCAAGATGCATCTGGAGCCGCACCCTCGAATACGAACAAGCACCGCCCGACGAAGCGTGGGAGGCGGTGGAAGTGTTCCAGAAAAAGTGACGGTCGCGGTTCATAACCTGTCACGTGAGTCGCGCATGCTGGCTCTCGCTGTGCTCGGGATGACAGGCGCTCGTTGTCGCCCTGAGATCCGCGGAATCCGTGGTTTCTTTTTCCGCCGGCTGACGTAGAAGAGTGGCGTGAAAGAACCGCCGAAGAAATTTCATTTCCTCGGAATTTGCGGGACCGCCATGGCGTCGGTGGCGGCCGCACTGCAAGACCGCGGTTTTAAAGTCACTGGTTCGGACGAAAATGTTTACCCGCCGATGTCAAACTTTCTGCAAGAGAAGGGCATCACGGCGAAAGAAGGCTATCACGCGGAGAATATCCCCGCCGATGCGGACGTGGTCGTGATCGGCAACGCGATGAAGCGCGGCAACCCGGAGGTGGAAGCCGTCCTAAACCGAAAGTTGTTTTATCTCTCGTTGCCGGAAGTGCTGAAAAATTATTTTTGCGGGGCCGCCATAACCTCGTCGTTACCGGGACGCACGGCAAAACAACCACCACGGCGTTGCTTGCCTGGATCATGGAGAAGGTCGGACGCAACCCCGGTTACCTCATTGCCGGACTGCCGAAAAATTTCGGTCAGGGGGCGCGTCTGAACGATTCCAAATATTTCGTGATTGAAGGCGACGAGCATGACACTGCGTTTTTCGACAAGCGCTCAAAATTCATTCATTATCTGCCGGAACTGCTGATCGTAAACAACATCGAGTTCGATCATGCGGACATCTTCAAGGATCTCGATGAAATCAAGCTCAGCTTTAGGCGTTTGCTCAACATCGTTCCTCAGAATGGGATGGTGCTCTTGAATGGCGATGATCCGAATTGCGTAGAAGTCGCAAAAGATTGCCTGGCGCAGATGGTCGAGGTCGGCTTCTCCAAAAATTGCGCGCAGCGAATCCGGGAGGTCGCTTACTCGTCCGACGGGTCCAGGTTCAAGCTCGGAGAAGAAACTTTCGAAATTCCGCTAATCGGCGAATTCAATGTCCGCAACGCTGCGATGGCTGCGATGGCGGCGCGCTTTTATGACGTGCCTACGGCGAGAATCAACAGCGCGTTGAAGAGTTTTGCCGGTGTTGCGCGGCGGCTGGAAGTTCGTGGCGAAGCGCGGGGCGTGAAGGTGATTGACGATTTTGGCCACCATCCCACCGCAGTCGCGCACACATTGGAGGCGCTCCGGCATCAGCTATCGCGGGCAGCGGCTTTGGGCTGTGTTCGAACCGCGCTCGAACACCACCAGGCGCGCGGTGTTTCAAGAGCAACTTCCCGAAGCGCTTCAAATTCGCCGATGGCGTTTTCATCTCACAGGTAGCAAGGCTGGAGCAGATCCCCGAAAATGAGCGATTGAAACCGGAGCGAGTGGTAGCTGCGATTGCCAAGGACGGCCGACATGCGTTTTACGAACGCAATGCCGACGCCATCGTGGATCGAATCGTTCCGATGCTGCGGCCAAAAGATGTGGTAGTCGTCTTCAGTAACGGCGGGTTCGATAATATTCATGAGAAGCTGCTCACGCGGCTGCGTGAATCGTAGGACGTTTCAGTGAACCTCGAAAGCTTCGAGGCTGACGCAGACGCCTACAAATGATCACGGCGGCGCCGCCGACGTATGATCGTGCACAATTCGCCAGCCCTCTGGCAGGCGCTCTAAAAATGAGCGTGAAGCGGCCATGCGGGCGATCCTTTGCCCGTTCCAATCTCCAGCGACCCAGCACGACAGCCGCATCAGAGGACAGCAAATTGATCTCAATGTCGGAAAAACTGAGTGTTCCCATCTTCGCGCGATCAGAATATTTCTGGCGGTACCGCGCCCGCACAGTTTCCCATCCGCGACGGACGGAATCTTCCGAGATGAAAACAGTTGATGCTGAGCGCGCGTATCCATTCATGAATTCATCAACGTCGCCGCGATTCCAAGCGTCTTGTTGTGCATGAAGGATGGACCGGATCTGAGCAACTGCATTTGGAGTCCGTGCCGGCGCAGCGGAAACGTTCGTCGCCATCAAAATACAAGAAATAATCAGTGACGGCTCGAGCGAGCACCTGGATTTGAAAGAGCGAATCACTTGCAGCATCGGTAATCGGTAGTAAGCTACGAGCCCCTGCCTCAACCAGCCCGAGCAGTGATGGATCGTTTCAAACCAAGGGAAATACGTTGACGGGTCTAACAAATCTACTAGCGTCGCCCATCCACCCAGATAGGACTGTGCACCGGCTTTTTCTGCATCGCGATGCTCGTGCTTGCCAGCGCGACGGCAGTTTCAGCTCAGGACGCACCGAAGCGTCGCGAGGCGCCCCGAAGTGTCAAGGCCCCAAAGGCCCAGCCGCCGGATGCGCCAGCTGCTAACGTAGAGAATCAGCCGCCGCCGGAGGCGCCTGTTCCTCCGGCCGCCCCAGCAACGGTTCGGCTCCAGTTTCCAAACAGCGATGTAGTCGATGTGTTGCATCTTTACGAACAGCTCACCGGTAAGAAACTGGTGATGGATAATTTTGTGCAGGGCAAGGTGAACATTTTCATCGCTAAAGATGTGTCGCGCGATGAGGCGATCAAGATCATCGAGATGAGCATGGCTCTGAATGGGATTTCCCTCGTTCCGGCTGCTCGCGATATAGTCGATGTCGTTGGGGCCGGGCAGAATCCTCGCAAGGCACCGGTGCCGATTATTTCAGATCTGGCGGACATTCCCGCGGGGAACCCGGTCGTGAGCGTCTTGTTCAAGTTACAGTACGCGGATCCGCAGGAACTTCAGCAAGTGTTAATGGCGTATTTCCAGGGGAGCTCAGGCACGATTAACATTCTGGCCTCTGCCGAAGTCGTCGAGTCTTCTGGTGACGCAGAACGCCGACATCATTCGACAGCTTGCCGGTGTCATTGAACAAGTCGACGCTGCCCCGGCGGAAGTAGTGAGTGAGTTTATCAAGCTCGAGCGCGCGGATGCCAGCAAAGTCGTCGACATGCTAAAGGACATTTTCGAGAAGGGCACTGAGACCGGGCCAGCCGGGTGTTCGCTCGGTCAAGGTGCCTGGAAACGTGCCGCAGCCGATGCCGGTCGAAGCGCGGAGGTGCCGGCATACTGTCCGAAGAAGCAATAATCGTCGGCAAAGATTAAACTTACTCCCGACGTGCGCACCAACCGGATTCACGTCGTGACGCGCCCGATCAACATGCCTTTCATCCGTCAACTGATCCATGAATTTGATGCCAACGTTGAGTTTGGAAAACCGGTCACACGCCCGTTGCGATACATTTCCGCTGGCGACGTGCTGCCCGTGCTTGTGCAAGCTTTAAGCGAACCCGGCATGGAGGGGAGGGAGCTGGCGCTGGCGCGGCGCCTGGCGGTGCCCCGGTCAAAGCCCGCAACCGCGACAACAAACCGAGGCACAAGTCCCTACGATGACCAGTGGACTCGCACGGGCTTGCTGGCAGCTACGTCTACCGCCGCTGGGGGCGGAAGCACGATAAATATCTCGGAGGAACTTTCCACGCAGCCTGTGGACACCACCCCCAAAGCGGTCACGGTCGGAAACGCCAAGCTCATCGCCGATCAGCGCGCAAACTCCATCATCATTCTCGGCAATCGCGAGGTCGTCGTGAAGGTGGAAAAGATTTTGGATGAAATGGACGTCAAGGCGCCGCAAGTGGCGCTGGAGCACGGTCATCGGCCAGTTGCAACTCAGCAACAACGAGGAATTCGGTGTCGATTGGTTCGCAAAGTATAACAAGAGATTCGTGGGAATCTCGCGCAACAACAGCATATTCCAATCGAGCAACGTCCCGGTAATTCCGATTCCGATTGCCAGTGTCGCTCCTTCCATTTCACCTGGAACGTCGGTGAAACACCGGACATCGGCGGAAACATCATCGATCCTTCGAACCTGATCAATTTCAGTCAGATTATTCAGAACGTAGCCAGTGGCACCAACGTATATGTCGCGGCTGGCAATGCCTTCGCCGCGATTGTGCATCTGCTCGAGTCCACCGGTCGGTTCAGAGTTATGTCGCGGCCGACCGTGTTCACGAGCAACAACAAGAAGGCGATCATCGCATCAGGGCAGGAGGTGCCGGTTCCGGTAAATACCCTTACAAATTCAAATATTGGAGGGTTGTAAATAACACAGCTGCTGTTTCGGCGAGCATCGAGCTATAAGAAGGTGGCGACTGCAACTCGAGGTGGTGCCGCTGATTAATTCCGAGAAGGAAGTGTCGCTAGATATTTTGCAGAAGATCGACAACATTGTGCAGGGCGGCAGACGTCAATATCAGTGGCAATTAGGTCCCGACCATCGCCACACGTTATGTCCGCACGAATGTTTCCGCGGCGAACGGATCGACCATCATTCTGGGCGGGCTGGTTGAAGATACTAAGCAAAAAATTATCAGGGCTTTCCCTACCTCTCGCGCATTCCACTATGTCGGCGCGGCTTTTCCGTGCCACGTCAACCGGCAAGACGCGCACGGAGCTGATTGTTCTCATGTGTCCGCAGGTGACCCTGACCAAGTTGGATGCTTATCGGCTGCGCCAAAAATATGGAGGACACCACGCATTTTGGGCCGGAACTCGATCAGAACGAGTGTCCGGATTGCCCCAAAGCGGAAAGCGGCAAACAGTTAGCCTTGCCGCCGCCTGATATTCCGGCGGCGAAAGATATGTAGTAAACTCCTTGTGTTATGAAACGAATAACACTCGCTTTGATTCTGGCCTTGGGCGCGACCATCGCCCAAGCGGATGAGTTCGACGTTTTGTCATCACGATATTTTTCGTCCGACCGATCCATTGGCTCAGACGAGACGAATGGGGACTGGTCCATCAGGGGCCGCCATGTGAACGCCACAGACTTCGCGCCGAGATATCATTGGCGATGGTGTTACTACTTTAAGGCGCCTGAGCAATTAATTCTGCAACCGGCTTATGTCGGCTCAATGCAAACGGCATTGCGCCGGCTGGGCTATTATTGCGGCCCGGTTGACGGCGTGTTTACGCCAGAAGTCGCCGACGCCATTGCGCGGCTGCAAAAGAATTATTCCATGCGCGTCACCGGCACGCTTACCGATCCTGTGCGGCGCGCGTTACACATGCCGTGAGTTTTCCTGAATGAACTCAGCTCCCAGTCGATCTCTGATTAATTTGCTGCTGGAAAGCGGCGTGCCTTCGAACGAAGAAGCCGAGCAGTTGGCCACAAACCTGAACGGCGGTTCGTGGGTGGGCCAGGTGCTCGATTCCGGCAAAGTGGACGAGCAGCGGTTCCTTGGCGCAATCGGAAATTTCTTCCGCGTGCCGGTTGTCTCGCATCGACGCGAAAAAGATCGATCGCGCGACATTGTCGATCTTGCCGAGCCGTTTTGTTTTTCAACATCACATTCTTGCCGATCGAGGTGAAGGAAAATTCGGTCGTGCTGGCGACTTACGATCTTTTCAATTCCATTGGCCGCCAGCTCGCGGCGCAGCTTTTGAAAAAGCCGGCCGAATGGGTGCTCGGTGCCGCGCGCGCAGCTCTTGCGCGCGATGAAAACGCTCTACGGCGTCGGCGCGGAAACTTTCGACGAAATCCTGAAGACCGAACCGCGCCTTCGAGGTGTTGCAGGACACGGAGACCGCCATCGAGCTGAATGCCGACGATCCCGAAGCGTCCGTGGTGAAATTCGTAAACCAGATCATTCGCGAAGCGATCCTCGAGCGCGCGACCGACATTCACGTCGAGCCGCTCGAAAACGATCTGCGGATTCGGTATCGAATCGACGGAATTTTGCACGAAGTCGCAGTGCCGCCGCAATTGCGCGTCTTGCAATCGGCCATCATCTCGCGCCTGAAAGTGATGTCGCACATGGACATCGCCGAGCGCCGGTTGCCCCAGGATGGGCGCATGAATTTGCAGGCGAGTAATCAGAACATCGATGTGCGCGTTTCGACCATTCCGACCGTGAACGGCGAGTCGATCAGTCTGCGATTGCTCAGCCGCGGCGAGCAGCAATTCGGTTTCGACCGGCTCGATCTTGAGCGAGAAACAGGAGAAGATCATTCGCCATCTGCTGGCACAGCCCAACGGAATCATTCTTCTCACCGGCCCGACCGGCTGCGGAAAATCGACGTCGCTTTATTGCTTTCTCAGCAGCATCAATTCGGTGCAGCGCCGCATCATCACGATCGAAGAACCGGTCGAATATCGCATTGCCCGGTGTTTCGCAGATCGATGTGAAACCGGAGATCGATCTCGACTTTCGCCAAAGGTCTCCGTCACATCTTGCGACAGGATCCGAATGTAGTCATGGTCGGTGAGATTCGCGACATTGAAACGGCGGACATCTCGATTCGCGCGGCCATGACTGGCCACCTTGTTTTCAGCACGCTCCACACGAATGATGCCGTCGGCGGCATCACGCGTTTGCTCGATATGGACGTGGAACCGTTTCTGCTCTCCTCGGTCGTGAAGGCGTTCATCGCCCAACGGCTTGTGCGCACGATTTGTCCCGACTGTATCCAAATGGTGGATTATCCGCGCGATTACCTTGCCGAGATCGGTTTTCCTGTGAAAGAACTCGGCACGAGCTTCCAGCGCGGCGCCGGTTGTGATCAATGCCGCCAGACCGGCTATCAGGGTCGCGCGGCGATCTATGAAATTTGCCTCATCACTGAACCGCTGAGAAAGCTGATCATGCGAAAACGCGATGGCGGCGAGCTCAAGCAGTGTGCCATCGTCGAAGGCATGGAGACTTTGCGGCAGGACGGCTGGCGACGCGTCGCGCAAGGCAAAACAACCATCGAAGAAGTTGTGCGCGTCACGCAAACTGACGAAGTGATGGCTGAAACGACCGAAGAAGCCGAGCCGGTGATGGCGGGTGAGGCGGCTGAAATACACTAAGCTCGACAGTCCACGCTCTTGTCATTCTGCCGCGCAACTCGCGAATCGCTTTGGCATAATCGTTTGAGCGAAAAATTGAGGTCCCAGCGACGAGAACGTTTGCGCCATTTTCGATCGAGAGCTTGGCGGTCTCGCGTTGATACCGCCATCCACTTCGATGTCGATCCTGCGTCATTTAGCGATCTGGCGCGCCTGACTTTGTGCATTTGATCAGCTCGAAACGGTTGGCCGCCGAAACCGGGATGCACCGTCATGATCAGCAAGATGTCGATTTTGTGGAGATATGGTTCGATTAAATCGAATGAGGTTTCGGGATTTAAAGTGAGGCCAGCGCGGCAATCGGACTCTCGAATCTGCTGCAGCGTTTTCGCGACGTCGTGTTTTGCTTCCGCTTCTACGTGAACGGTGATCGAGTTTGCGCCGGCTTTGACAAAACGCGGCACGTAATGGTCGGCATGCTCAATCATGAGATGGACATCGAGCGGAAGACTTCGTTAGCCTTGCGCACAATCCCGACAATCTCCGGGCCGAAGGAAATGTTATCGACAAAATGTCCGTCCATGATGTCGCAATGAATCCAATCTGCGCCTGCCGGCTTCGACGCGATGAATTTCGTCACCGAGTCGCGAGAAATCGGCGGCTAGAATGGACGGGGCGACGATGATTCTTCGCATCGCGAGTAATGGAATAGAGGAGTAATGCGACTAACTGCTAAAATTGGCAACACGCTGTTAGTTCAGCACTCTATTAATCGCACAATATGCGCTTGACGGCGCTCCGCGCTGTTTCATGTTACCGCGTTTCAGCCTGGCCGAATCGCGCCGCGGGAAGGGTCCTGCGAAGAGGATCTGCTCAGACGGTGGACGCGCTTCCTTCGGACTGGAAAGTGCTGCAAATAAATAATTCATGTTCAACGGACTTTTCGGCTGGTTATCCAGCGACATCGGGATCGATCTCGGCACGGCGAACACTCTTGTTTACGTAAAAGATCAGGGGATCGTTCTGCGTGAGCCGTCGGTGGTGGCAGTGCAAGCCGGCACCAACAGAGTGCTGGCAGTAGGTGACGAAGCCAAGCGCATGCTCGGCCGCACGCCGGCGAACATCGTCGCGGTGCGTCCGCTCAAAGATGGCGTGATTGCCGACTTCGAAGTTACCGAGGCGATGCTGCGGCATTTCATTAGCAAAGTGCATAATCGCCGGGTGCGCGCGAGACCGCGCGTGGTAATCGCGGTTCCTTCCGGAATTACTGAAGTGGAAAAGCGCGCGGTGCGTGAATCGGCGACACATGCTGGGGCGCGCGAAGTTTATTTGATCGAAGAACCGATGGCGGCGGCAATCGGCGTGGGACTCCCGGTGCAGGATCCCGCCGGCAACATGATCATCGACATCGGCGGCGGCACGACGGAGGTCGCGCTTATTTCGCTTTCCGGAATTGTATTTAGCCGCAGCGTGCGCGTCGCTGGTGACGAGCTGGACGAAGCGATCGTGCAGTATATGAAGCGCGCTTACAATTTGATGGTGGGCGAACGCACGGCCGAGGAGATCAAAATCAAGATCGGCTCGGCCTATCCGAGTGAAAAGGAAACGAGCGTGGAAGTTAAGGGACGCGACCTGGTCGCTGGTTTGCCCAAAACGCTCATGATTACTTCGCAGGAAGTGCGCGAAGCATTGCTTGAGCCGATCTCGACGATCGTCGATTCCGTGCGCATCACGCTGGAGCGCTGTCCGCCCGAGCTTTCGGCGGACCTTGTCGATCGAGGATTGGTACTGGCAGGCGGAGGGGCGTTGCTGCGTGGGTTTGACAAACTTTTGAGTGAGGAAACAGGTTTGCCTGTCCATGTAGCTGAAGATCCACTCAGTGCAGTCGCCGAAGGGACCGGCAAATGCCTCAATGAACTTAAGTTTTTGCGTCAGGTCGCCTCAGCGGATCGCCAGTGGCGGTAGCAAGCGTTACGGATCGGCGATTGCGGATTGCGGAAAGATTTGCAGTCTGCAGTTGATGTCGATCGTGTTCTATCCGCAATCCGCGATCTGCAAGCTGCAATGGGAATGAGCCGCACAAACATCATCGCGCTGCTGATTTTTGGCGCTATTCTGGGCTATTTTCTCAGCTTCGGTCCGAACACCACGCAGAAATTCAAGGCTGGCGTGTATCAGCTGCTCGCCCCATTTTTGACCAGCGGCTCAGGGCTTAAAAACAGATCACGTCCGTGCGTACCGGATTGAAGTCGCTCGATCAACTAGAGCACGAGAATGCTGCACTTCAGGTCGAAAACCGAGAGCTGCGCGCGACCAACCAGAGCCTGCGCGATGTGGAGCATGAAGTGAATCGTCTGCGTCACGCGCTGAATTATCGGGAGCGCTCGGTCTTCAAGTTAATCGCGGCAGAAATTGTCGCGCGCGATTCCTCCACTTGGTGGCGAACGGTCACGATCAATCGCGGCAGAAGAGACGGCATCGAAACTGATATGCCTGTCGTAACCGACGAAGGTCTGGTCGGAAAAACTACTACCGTAAGCGACGTCATCTCGGTTGTTTTGTTGGTTTCCGATGAAAACTGCCGCGTCGCGGCGTCCGTGGAAGGAAGCCGCGAGCAGGGAATCGTCTCTGGCGAGCGAGTAACGACCGGATTGACGCCACTTTTGGACCTGAATTTCTTATCGAAGCAGGCTGACCTCAAGCCCGGACAGAAAGTTTATACTTCCGGCGTAGGCGGCGTTTTTCCGTCGGGCTTGCTCATCGGCGTGGTGAAGAGTTATCGCGTTCGGGAATTGGACGGACAAGCGCAACTGACGCCAGCGGTCGATCTCTCGCATCTGGAGGATGTGTTCGTAGTAACAGGGCGAAGATGATATTCTTTTTCTTTTGCTATTCCTGGTGCTGGCGGCTCAGATTGCGGAGCTTTTCATCCCAGCGCTTGCCGTGGCTCTACAATGCGCATGTCTATATTGTGCCTGTAATTGTTTTTTATGGAGCAATGGCTCTGCCGTTTCCCCTCATGCTGGCGCTTGCGTCTGTACGCAGGCGTTTTGCTGGATGCGCTTACCGTGCAGGTGATTGGTGGAAAAGTTGAAATCTCAGCCGGATCGTCGATACTCACTATGCGGTGTGCTGGCAGGAATAATGCATGGCCTCAGACCGCTCTTTGCCCGCGGCCACTGGGAAGTGCATTGCATCCTGAGCGGCATCTTCACTTCGTTGATAGTTTTGGCGCAATACCTGATGATCACATTCCGTCGCGGTTCTGTTGTTTTTACGCGTGAAATTTGGTGGCAAATCGGCGGGCCCGGCGTCGTTGCCATGCTCCTGGCACCGATCGTGTTCTGGTCTCTCCAGTGGATGGGGCGGATGACGGCTTATCCAGTACGGTCCTGAAAGGGGCGATTCGAATGAACAAAGGCCGCGTGGCTTCGCGTCTCCGGATTCAGTTTCTCGGCTTACTAATGCTGCTGGGCATGGGCGCTCTCGGCCTCAGGCTCTGGTGGATACAAGTGGCTCACGGCGCGGAATGGACTTCACAGCTTCGTGGCAGTTCTCAAGCGACTGTGCGCATCCCATCCGTGCGCGGTGAGATCAAAGACCGCAACGGCGTGACTCTGGTCCAGAACCGCGCCAGCTACGAGGTCGATTTCTATTTGCCGGAAATGGTCGAAGGGCTATCGCGAACGCTTTGGTTCGCCGCCCTTGTCTGAATATCGAGCAATCATCAACGGGATGCCGAAAGATCAGAAGGAGCCCGACATCATTAAAATTGTCAATGACGGCATCGTCCCACGCCTTAACGACCTGGATCTGGCGCGCGACTACAATGCGGCCAAGCTGCAGCGACACTTATCGCAACGACACGGAGGTCCCGTTTTCCTACATCAAGGACATCGATTTCCCACGATGGCGAAATTTTCCGAGCACGATGTCGGATTGCCGGGAGTGGATATCGCGATCAAACCGGTGCGCTCTTATGTCTATGGCGCGCTGGCCGCCCATATTCTTGGTTACGTCGGCGTGCCTGACGACATCGACAAAGAGGAAGCGAGGAAGTTCACGTTTTATCAGCGGGACGTCGAAGGAAAATCGAACATCGAGAAATCGATGGATGAATATCTGCGCGGCAAACCCGGTGTGCGTTATTTGCGCAAGAATGCCAAGGGGACGATCGATGGCGTCCTGCGCGAAGATCCGCCGCAACAAGGCGCCAACGTTTTCCTGACGATCGACGCGCGCATTCAGGCGATTGCGGAGGAAGCGCTGCGCGCAGTGAGCCGGGCCGGCGCGGTAGTTGTCGATCCAAACAATGGCAACATTTTGGCGATGGCTTCTGTTCCGTCATTCGATCCAAATACTTTCATCCCGAGCATCAAGGCGAAAGATTGGAAAGCGCTGCAAAAGACGAGGGCGATCCGCTGGTCAACCGTGCGATTAGCTGCCTGCCGCCAGGCTCGACATTCAAGCTCATCACGTCGCTCGCCGGTCTGCGCGGCACCAAAAATCTCGCAGGCGCTAAATACAGCTGCGGTGGCGGCGTGAGTTACGGCGATCACTTTTTCCGATGCTGGGTAGCCGAAAAACATTATACGCACGGGACCATCGGACTCGCCGATGCGATCAAGGTGTCGTGCGACTCGTTTTTCTACCAGTACGGAAACGCGGCTGGCATTCAGTCGATTGACGCCGTTGGCAAGATGTTGGGAATCGGCGAAGAATCGGGCCTGCAACTGTCAGGTGAACAAACCGGCAATATGCCGGGGCCTGAGTGGATGCAAATTCACCATCCGCAGGAGAGGTGGTCGCAGGCGCAAACCGCCAATGTTTCGATCGGCCAGGGCTACACGCTTGTTTCGCCCCTGCAATTGGCGATGGCCTACGCGACGATCGCAAATGGCGGCGTGTGCTATTACCCGCGTCTGGTCGATAAAGTTTTGAAGCAAGACGGCTCTCCTGTGCTGGATGAGCATGGCAACGTCGCAGCGCCTCAGACGCCGCGAGTGCGATCGGACTTACGTCAGGAAATCTCACCTGACAAAATTGACCTTGTGCGCAAAGGCCTTTGGAAAGTTGTTAACGAAGACGGAGGAACCGGCGGCAGAGCGCGTTTGAAAGATGTGGTGGTGGCTGGGAAAACCGGCACTGCGCAGGCCACCGACCGTGGCCACGAGGAAAACGTGGCGTGGTTTGCGTGTTTCGCGCCATTTGACCATCCGAAGTATGTCGTCGCAGTGATGGTGCAGGGCGCGTCTGGGCACGGCGGCGAGGTCGCGGGCCCGATCGCCGACACGCATTCTCGAACGCACGCTCGCGCAGGATGAAGGCAAAGTTCGATATGCAGGTCGCCTGGCTCGCACCCGCACATCACGCCAATCCGCTCCAATTGATCAAATCAGTGAGCTTATCACGACGCTGGAGGAAATCTCGGAGGCGAGGACGAAGAAGACTGCCGACGATTCGCAAAATGCCACTGCGCAGATGGCAAGCTCAGACGCACTCGCCTGATGTCGAACCCGAAGCAGACTCGCAAGGACAAGTGCGACGGCGAGCGCAGCGCTCCTGTGGCTCGCGCCGTTCCGGCCGCGCCGCCGCGCCGCCCGCAACTTTTTTCAACGGCTCTTTGAGTGCGACCCGCAGCCGGCACCTGCGCCGCCACCGCCGCCCAGCCCGCCGGCGCGGAACAACACGATGAACTCCCGATCAGAACCACTGCGGCAAGACATATCGGCAGTTTCGCTTATGACCGCTCAACTACTTCAGTTTTATGATAGACAAGGTAAAAAGATTTTGGGTCTTTCCTCACGCAAGACCGGCAACAAGCTCATACTCAGCGTGGAAAAACTCGAATCCCGCGTTGCCCTGCTCGAGAACGGCCGGCTGGAGGAATACAGCGTCGAACGTAAGAGCTCGCGGAACATCGTCGGCAGCATCTACAAGGGCAAGGTCAGAAACATCGAGATGGGCTTGAAGGCGATGTTCGTCGACATCGGCTTTGAGAAAAACGCGTTCCTTCATTTTTGGGATGCGATTCCGGCTGCGCTCGACAGCGGCATTGAAGAAATCGATCGGCCGGGCGAACAAGCGGCCTCGAAAACGAATCACCGCAAAAGATATACCCAGCATTTACCCAGTCGGCTCGGATGTAATCGTGCAGGTAACCAAAGGCCCGATTGGCACGAAGGGGCCGCGGGTGACGACCAATCTCAGTTTTGCCGGGCGCTACCTGGTTCTGATGCCCTTCAGTGATCACAGCGGTATCTCGCGCAAAATCGAGAGCCCAAAGGAACGCGAGCGGCTACGGAAGATTTTGCGCGAGCTCGATATTCCCGAAGGCGTTGGAGTCATCATTCGCACGGTTGGCGAAGGCCAGCGCGCCCGATATTTCGTGCGCGATCTGCGTTTCCTGCTCGATCAATGGGCCAAAGTCGAGCAGGCCATTCGGGAGAACCCGGCTCCTTGCCGCCTGTTCGAGGAACCTGATCTGGTAGAGCGAACCGTGCGCGATTTTCTGACCGAAGAAATCGACGAAGTCGTTTGCGATGATCGCGAATCAACGGACCGGATGATCGACATGGTTGGGCAGATTTCCGCGGCGCGCGCGGAATCGACTCCATTTTTACGATGGCGCGACGCCGATTTTCGAAACTTACGGCGTGCAAAAGCAAATCGACGACGCTTTTCACCGGCAAGTTTGGTTGAAGTGTGGCGGCTACATTGTGATCGACGAGACCGAAGCGCTGGTAGCGATTGATGTGAATACCGGCCGCAACAAAGGCGGACGCGATGTGGAGAAAACGATTTTGCAGACGAACCTGGAGGCGGCGGATGAAATCGCCCGCCAGCTTCGGTTGCGCAATATCGGCGGTCTGATCATCGGCGATTTCATCGACATGAAGAGCCGTAGAGATCAGCAGGCAGTCTATAATTTGATGAAGGAGCGGCTCAAGCCGCGACAAGGCCAAGACGCATGTGCTTCCCATTTCACAACTCGGCCTGATGGAAATGACGCGCCAACGAGCGCAGGAAAGCCTCAGCGACACCATCTACGAAAATTGCCCCTATTGCGGCGGGCGCGGCGTTGTGAAGACCTCCATGACTACAAGCGTGGAATTGCACAGGACTCTGAACACCGTCATGCGCAAATATCAGGACAGCATCCACGAGATTCGCGTGATCCTGAACCCCGATGTGCTTAAAGCGATTGAAAGAGGAAGATGAAGAACTGCTGGTGGAGCTGGAGCGCCGTTACGCAGGTCGTCTAATGTTTCGCGGTGATCCTACGTTTCACCACGAGAAGTTCCTCATTACGGACGCGAATACCGGGGCGGAACTGAAACCCTAAGGCAGCAGGTTAAAAAGACTTGCAATCTTTGGAGGCCCGGCTCAGACTCGCGGCATCCAGCCAAGGATGCGAATTTCGTTATTGACTTGGACGCTCCAAAGTGCTTGGAGTGTAAACGGAAAACTTAACCAAAAGGAGAAATAAATGAAAAGATTAGTGTCATGCCTGTTAGGGTTCGGCGGTGATCGCTTCGGCAGCTTTTGCCGGAACCGAGCTATTCCGGGAAAGAAATGAAACAGGTAGCTGCTCCACCACCTTGCCCGGAGTGGTACGCCGATAACGAGTTTAACGTGAGTCTCTGGGGCACCTACGTGTTTCACCGGAAACAATTGGCAAAATGACCGCTACATCGAGGCCGATCACGCCTGGGGCGGTGGCATCGATCTCAAATACTTCTTTCACCGTTACTTCGGTGTCGGGATTGAAGGCTGGGCCGTCGATGCGAGACAGGCGCGCAAAGATATCTTCATCGATTTCAGCGACGGATATTTTTGAGAACAGCGTTACCACACGAGAGCAACGCGATCGGCGCTGTGCTGGGTACCTTGACTTTGCGTTATCCGATTCCACTGCACGCGCTTTTCGCCCTACATCTTTGGCGGCGGCGGCGCGATCTTTGGCGGCGGCCAGAAGGCGAATCGATGAGCGGATTCACTGAACGCCGGAGAAGGCTTCGACATTCTCCAGACGGCTGGTCACACAGATAGCGAGACGAAGGCAATCGGCCAGGTCGGCGGCGGCTTGGAAGTCCGCTTCACCCCGCATATCGGCTGGGTCAGTGATTTCAGCTGGAATTTCGTGGATGGGTCGCACAACAACTTCGGCATGGTCCGCACCGGCGTGAATTTCGCCTTCTAAGCATCGGCAATAGCATTTGCTACAGCGGCGTCCGGAACATCCGGACGCCGCTTTTTGTACGTGCGCGAAAGGAGCGGCGGCTTTCATCGCTGAACTGCTGATGGAGTTCTCTGACTGAAGTGTGATTGGCGTTTGCGAACGCAGGCATGCGCACGAAATTATCCTGATGTCATTCGTCGAAACTCTGGACAATTTGGCTCTGAGGAAATCGGAGCTGGTTCGAGCGATTCGAGCATCTGATCGCGCCGAAATCCGATCGAGGAACTCGAAGCGATGGCGCAAACTTCGCGTTCGCTAACGCTGCAGAATTTCGGACGCACAATGCGGCTGTTCGCTCCGCTTTATCTTTCCAACGAATGCATCAACAACTGCCGGTATTGCGGTTTCTCGCGCGATAATCCGATCCTTCGCGTCACGCTCGACGTCGATGAAGTCGATCGCCGAAGCGCAGCATCTCGCTCGTCAGGGATTTCGGCAGATCCTTCTCGTTGCGGGCGAGCATCCGAAATTTGTGAGCTCGCGATTATCTCGCTGAATGCGTGCGCGCGCTCGCTCCGGATTTTTCGTCGATTTCGATCGAGGTCGGTCCGATGGAAACGGAGGATTACGTGCCGATTGTCGAGGCCGGCGCGGAAGGGCCTCGTCGTTTATCAGGAAACGTACAATCGCGGCGTCTATGCCGAAATGCATACCGCCGGGCCGAAACGCGATTTCAATTTTCGCCTCGATTGCGCCGAGCGCGGGTACGCTGCCGGGTTTCGCCGACTCGGCATCGGCGCGCTCGATTGGTTTATCGCGCTTGGCAGGATGAAGCTATCGCGCTCGCAGCGCACTTGGAACATCTGTTTAAACATTGCTGGCAGGCGCAAATCACAGTGAGCCTGCCGCGGTTGCGCCCGGCGGCTGGCGGTTTCCGTCCGCTTTTCTCGATGACCGATCGCGAGTTGGCTCAGCTGGTCTGCGCCTTGCGGATTACTTTTCCGCAGCTTGGCATCGTGCTCAGCACCCGCGAGCGTGCGGCGCTGCGGGATTCACTGGCCTTGATCGGCGTAACGATGATGAGTGCCGGCAGCCACACCGAGCCTGGCGGTTATACCCGGCAAGGCCGCGAACATCTGCATCGCACCGTCCGCGGTCGCATCGTTGCGCCCGAATACCAGGACGGCGAAGATCGAACTCGCCACCGGGCAATTCGAGATCAGCGACGAACGTTCCCCGGCGGAAATCGCCGCAGTCCTTCGCCGCCGCGGCATCGAGCCGGTCTGGAAAGATTGGGACCAGGCTCTTTGCGGCGCATGACGATTTCACTCAATGGCGAATCACGTCGATACGCGCGAAGCCAAAACGATCGCGGAGCTAATCGATCGCTATCAATTGCCGCCGCAATCGATTTTGGTGGAGCACAACGGCCTCGCCGTGCATCGACACGAATGGCCGGAGCGACCACTAGCCGAAGGCGACCGCATCGAATTTATTCGAGTCGTAGCTGGCGGCTGAATGCTGGCTGCAGCTTTGCGCTGCGCTCTTCACCACGACTCGCATTCCGTCGGTTTGGATGACGGTGACTGGTGTTTGCGGCGCGATGAATTCGCCTTCGGTGACAACATCGACAACGTGATCGGCGAAACGCGCTTTGCCGCTCGGTCGCAAGACGGTGACCGCGGTGCCCTGCGTTCCGGGCGTGAGCGCGAGCGCAGTCGCGAATTGTCGCGGCGCGCCAGCCAGCGATGGGCCCGGCGGATTTGAATCCATCAGGGCGAATCGCCGGTAAATGCTCGTGCGCGGCAGATAACGCGCGAGCAGGGCGATGACGATGAATGATCCCACGATTGCGATGAACATGTTAAGCAACGGCATCGCGAGCATTTTGCCGGTCGGGAAAAAGTTCTGGCCCGGATAGCGATCGATCATCGTCCAGAGCAACGACGCGAGCATGAGAAACACGCCGACGACGCCGAAAACGATCGTGCTGTGCGCGAAGAAAAGTATCTCGATCAACGACGAGAACCATTCCGAGAATGAAGAGCGCAACGACTTCCCAGCCGGCGAGCCCGGCCAGATAATGGCCGAGGAAAAAGAGCGCGAAACAAATTGCAGAGATAATTCCGGGCAACGTCGCGCCGGGAATTTTGAACTCGAGATACGCGCCGAGAATTCCACCGAGCAGCAGCAAAGGCGCGAGCGCCGTGATCCAAAACGCGATTTGCTCGAAGCCGGTTGGTTCGATCGCGACGATGTTGCCTTTGAGTCCGGCTTTTTCGTCAGATCGACAATCGAATCGGCGATGCCTTCTGCGAGCAACGGTTTGCCATTGATCCGTTCAGTTGCTTCCTGCGCATTAAGAGTGAGGACCGCGTCCTTTGGGATGAATGACGCGGTCGCCGATTTTTACTTCCTTGTCTTTGTTCATGAACGCTTCGGCGATGTCGGGATTGTGACCGTTCTTGATCGCGGAGCCACGGATAAGCGCAGACCAATACGAAATCGTCTTCTCCTTCGCGGTGGCCGGAAGATCTTCGCCGGTCGGAAGAATCGGCGCGGCGGCGCCAATTGCGCTCACCGGCGCCATAAAAATGTGTTGCGTGGCGATGGCGATAATCGCGCCAGCCGATCCGGCGTTTGTGTTGATGAAGGTGTAAGTCGGGAATCTTGGTTTGATTGAGCGCGTTCACGATATCGGCCGCCGTATCGAGTCGGCCGCCGTATGTGTTCATCTCGAAAATGATCGCGGAGGCTTCGTTGCTCTCGGCTGTTTTCACTGCGCGCCGCAAAAACGCCAGGAGCGAAGGCGCAACTTCGCCGCGCAGCGGCACGACAACCACGTCGCCTTTGTGAATGGCCTCGCGCGCCTAGCGCTGTGCGCTGATCGCCTGTCAAAGCAGCAAATCAGAAACGAGATCTAGCAATCTGATTCTCACGGTTTGGACAAGCAGACTCGCACTGCGTAAGTTTGGCATCGCTTCCGAAATCAAACGAGGCAAAAATAATCAGGCGCGCATGGGAACGATCCCTTCGGAAACAATCGAGCAAATCGCCGCCGCGAACGACATCGTCGAAGTGATCGGCTCGTATTTTCCGCTGAAACGCGCGGGAGCGAATTTCAAGGCGCTCTGCCCGTTTCATCAGGAGAAAACGCCGTCGTTCATGGTGAGTCCGAGCCGGCAAACGTTTCATTGTTTCGGCTGCGGCGTGGGCGGGAGCGTCTTCCGGTTCGTGATGGATTACGAGCATGTCGATTTTCCATCGGCCGTGCGCAAACTCGCGGCGCGCGCTGGCATTACCGTGGTCGGAGAAGCGCGGCGCGGTGCGCGATGAAGATCGACAACGTGAAGCGCGCCGGCATCTGCTGCAAGCTGCATGCTGAAGCTGCGCAATGGTTTCACGAAAATCTGATCAAGAGAGAAGTTGGCGAACCGGCGCGAAAATATCTGAAACAGCGCGGAATCACGGCGGAAATCGCAAAACGCTGGCAGCTCGGTTACGCGCCCGACGAGTGGGATGCATTCGGCAGCTGGGCGCGCGCGCGCGGCTACGATGCGCGCGACCTGATCACGAGCGGCCTGGTCAAAACCAAGGACGATAGCCGACTCCGGCCAGAATCAAACCGCAAGCCTGAAGCTCAAACCTCATACGATCGTTTTCGTGGACGAATCATGTTCCCGATTTGCAACGACGTCGGCGAAGTAATCGCGTTCAGCGGACGCCTTCTGCAAGACGAGGAGGGCGCAGCGAAATATTTGAACTCGCCCGAGACGCCGCTTTTTCGAAAGGGCAACGTGCTCTTTGGACTGGACAAGACTAAGCGCGCCTTGATCGAGGCTGACTGCGCAGTCGTGTGCGAAGGCCAGCTCGATTTGATCAGTTTGTTCGAAGCTGGAATCACGAATGTCGTCGCGCCGCAGGGGACCGCGTTTACGGAAGCCCAGGCACGCATCTTAAAACGCTTTGTCAGATGAAGTGGTTCTTTGCTTCGATGCCGACGCAGCGGGCCAGAAAGCCGCCGAACGTTCGCTCGATGCACTGCTTGCAAAACGATTTGATCGTGCGCGTGGCCGAAATGCCGGCGGGCGAAGATCCGGATTCCCTCGTCCGGCGGGAAGGCAAAGACTGCCTTTGAGAAGCGCATCGCAGGCGCGCGCGATTTTTTTGATTACTGGATCGAGCGCGAGAGCGGCCAATGTCGATCTTGATTCGCTAGGCGCGAAGATGCAGGTAGCGCGAAGATTGGCTGAGACAGTCTCTCGATGTGCACGACCCGCTGATGCGCGGAGAAGTCATCAGCAAAGTCAGTGCGCGGCTTGCCGTTTCCGCTTCGGCATTCTGCAGCGCTTAGTGCCGAAACAAGCGCGGAAGGGGCCGAGTCGCACGTGACAACAGAGCGGCGCCAACAACTGGTGCCACCGACATGATATCGCAATGCTTTGCCTGCTCGCATTGCGCGACGAGGCAGCTCGATGAATTTCTTCGCAGCTCAGAACTGGCGCGAGAGTTCTATCGCAATTGCCGAGCGCGAACATTCTGGTGCGAATTCTCGAAAGCGAAGTGCGACCAGACGATGCCGCCTCCCTGAACGCGTTCATGGCCACGCCTTGAACCGGAGGAAGAGGACATGGTTTCGGGTTGGCTTCATGCTCAAGATGCCGCCGAACGCCGGTACGATGGTCGCGTGGCTGCGGCATTCGCGCAGGCGGCGTTGCGGCGCCAGCTCGACGTCGCGAAGGACCGTATAAAGCTTCCAGAGCTGAGCACCGGCGACGTAGTAAATTTGCAGAAACAAATTCTTGACCTGCAGGAACAGCTCCACGAGCTTTCGCAGCCTTCGCCGGCCCGGCCGACAATTAGTTGTCGATCCAGAGCCGCGCGGAAGATCGAACGTCTCAGTCAAATCCTTAACCGCATAATCTTGGCCAGGCATTCGAAACGAAGGGGAGGCAGCCGACAGTCGTCGGCGCAACGGCTTAACCGAAGCAATCGCCGTCAGCGCCGTATCAAGAAGACATTTCGCTCTGCGAGCGAATCTGAAGAGACAGCCACGAATCGCTGCGCTCAAAATCAAGCGCATCACGCCTGCGCCGAGCGCGATCTGGCAATGGACTGCTGCCTCGAAGCCGCGCAGCGAATCGCGCCGGCGTCTGTTTTGTATTCGGCTATTGAAGTCCAGAATCGCATTCGCGAACTGATCAAGCTGGCAAAAGAACAAGGCTACCTCACGTTTGACGATCTAAACGAGGCGTTGCCCGAAGGGGTCACCGACGCCGATGAACTCGATCTCATCCTGACGCGGCTGCGCCGCATGGAGATCGACATTATCGAAGCGTCGGAGGTGGATCGCTACAAGGACGGCAAGAAAGATGCAGACGAGGAGGAAGAGGAGGAAGAGAAGACCGGAAGCCAAGCGTCGATATTCTCGACGATCCGGTGCGGATGTATCTCAAGCAGATGGGCCAGGTTCCGCTGCTGACCCGGGAACAGGAAGTCGAAATTTCCAAACGGATCGAGGAAGCCGAAAGCGATGGTGCAGAAGCACATCAGTCGCTTTGGCTTTGTCGCGCCGCGCCCATCTCGATCTCGCCCGAAAGCTACTCGAGGGCCGCGAACGGTTCGACCGGGTCATTCTCGACAAGAAAATCGAGAGCCGGGAAAGATACATGAAGAAGCTCCCGCGCCTGTGCAAACAGGTGGAACAACTAAGCGCGTCGATCAGCCAGCAATTCTGCGAGCTTGCACGCAACTCTTCGAAAAAGCGATCGCAGAAGCTCAGGACCTTTGCAAAGAACGATGGCTTCGCTGCAGAGGATTTATCCACATTTTTACCTCAAGCAGAGAGTCACGGAGGAATTTGTGCACCTGGCGGACGACGCGCACCACACGTCGCTTTATCTGCAGAACTGAGATTGCGAAAAATCCTCGCGAGCCGAAAAAGGCGGCTGCAACTTCAGAACAAAATCCGCGAGTTGGAAAAGAGCCTGTGGTTTTCGCTTTCTGACTATGCCGAAGAGTATCGGACGCTGAAAGGTTGGCTGCGCCAGGCGTTCAAGGCCAAAACCGAAATGGTGGAGGCCAATCTGCGTCTGGTTATTTCCATCGCGAAAAATACACCAATCGCGGCCTCTCGTTTCTCGACCTGATCCAGGAAGGCAACATGGGACTGATGAAGGCGGTCGAGAAATTCGAATATCGGCGCGGCTACAAGTTTTCCACTTACGCGACGTGGTGGATTCGCCAGGCCATCACGCGCTCCATCGCCGACCAGGCGCGCACGATTCGAATTCCGGTGCACATGATCGAGACGATCAACAAGCTCATGCGCGTGCAAAAACAGCTGGTGCAGGAATACGGACGCGAACCTACGCCCGGAAGAAGTGGCCGAAGAAATGCTTCTGCCGGTCGATCGCGTTCGCGCGGTCCTGAAGATGGCGCAGCAACCAATCTCGCTCCAGTCCCCGGTGGGCGAGAGCGAAGAAACGAATTTCGGCGACTTTATCGAGGACAGAGGCGCGGAAAACCCGAGCGACATGACTGCCATTGTTTTGCTGAAGGAGAAAATCAAGGACGTGCTGGAGACGCTCACCGATCGCGAGCGGCAAGTGCTCGAGCAACGATTTCGGGCTGGTCGATGGCTACAGCCGAACGCTGGAGGAAGTAGGCCGGCAGTTCCAAGTTACCCGCGAGCGCATTCGCCAGATCGAAGCAAAGGCCTTGCGCAAAATGCGGCATCCGACTCGTATCCGACAACTCGAGGGTTTCCTTGAAGCCCCGGAATCTAAAGTATCGATTTTCGGCACCCATTCCAGCGCAACTTCCGGCGCTGCAATTAGTTCAATTGACTGGAGACTATGGAACCTGAAGATGACAAACAGTTGTGGGATGTTCTCGGCCGTGTTCCCGGGCCCATCGCTTTCGCCATTCTTCGCCCGGAACGTGGTAAGAAAGATCCGCCAGGAAGCGACTCGCTTCGAGCGGGCGCGAAACTGGTTTAGCCTGCGAAGACTTGTTGCAGCATCTGCTGTGGCAATCGTCGTGGTCGGCATGGCTATCGCCACGCATCGTCCAGTCTCACAGACAACGTCCTGCAAGCGATTTAGACGTTGTGGCTAAAGTCGATCCACAAGATTATGACGTCGTGGCTGATCTGGATGAATTGATCGCCTGGGATGAAAATACCGTGTGGGAAGATAAGCCGACTTTGTGAAGTAATCGTCGCATCGTCGGTTCTGGTCTTATCCTGCGCTATCGCGCAGGCGCAGCCGCAACAGCAATCGCACCGACCGATCGGCCGGCCGATGGGCGGCGCTCGCACGGACCACCGGCGGGCCAGTATGGGACCTCCGCGCGGACCGGCAGGTCAGAGCATGTGGACCTTCACGCGGACCGGCGGGCCAGAGCATACGTGACCGCTGGATGGCAATGCCACCGGAAGCGCGGCAGAATTTCCGGCGCAACGCCGAGCGTTGGATGCGGATGAGCCCGGAAGAGCGCAACGTCATGCGTCAGCGCGAGAATTTGCGCCGTGGAGACGATCAAGCGGGAAACCGATGCGGCGCTTCGTCGATCTGGTCTCAGCTCTGACCCCGCAGGAGCGTGCTCAGTTTGAATCCCGCTACATTCAGGAACGCCGCAAAGTCGAACAGAGCGCTCCGGCAGCAGATCGAAGCGGAACGGCAAAAGGAACTACCGGCGCTGATTCAGCAGCTGAAGAAAGAGTTCCAAATCGACCAGCCGGCCAAAAGTCCCGCGACCAAACCGGCGGAGTCGGCTAATCCAAAAAATAGAGCGGGCATTTCGCTTGCATTGTTCGCGCAACAGCGTTCTCCTAAAAGGTGCTGGCTCGAAATTGCTTTCGAGCCAGCTCAGTCATGACTTTCTGGATCCTACGTCAGCTTAGTAGCGATGATAATGGTGGTGACGATGGTGACGGTAGTGATATCGGTGCCCGCCGATACCAATAGTAAGGCCGGATAGTAGCCACAGTACGGCCGGTAGATAACGATACGGATAATAGTAGCCGTAAGGGTAATATCCGTAGTAGCCCGGTCCGAACCCAATGCGGAAGTAGACTTGAGCATCGGAACGTGGCACCGCAGCAAAGGCTCAAGCCCCCGCCACCAGTGCAATTAACAGAAGTTTCTTCATCGTTTTACCTCCCAGTGATTAAACAGAAGTCGGCGGGAAAGTTTTCCGCTTTTACTTGATGCGAAGCACTTCGGGATATCCTGTTATGCAAACACTTTGCCCAATGCGTCGATATGAAACGCGGCGAAGTCGTAGCGCATTCGCCGGCATTTGTTGGCTCCCCTGGCCCGGGAACGCGATCACTGGTCCTCCGGTCAATATCGGACCCAGATAAAGTTGCACTTTGTCAATGAGACGCGCATCGAGCGCTTGGCTGAGCACTTCACCGCCGCCTTCGATGAGCACGCTCGTCATACCTCGTTTGCCAAGATTCTTTAGCACGGCAGCCAAAGACTGTCCTTGTAAATCAGCGTTCGCGCAGCCGAGCCGGTCGGAGAACAAACGTGAGCTCGCCGTGGAAGTTTGCCTGAACGGGTCAGCACGACGCGCCACGGTTGTCGCGCCGTGGCGCATGCCCGCGCACGGTTAAGCGTGGATTGTCCGCGCGCACTGTTTCCGCTCCAACGAGCACCGCGTCCACGTGCGCGCGAAGCTCACGGCGTGACGTCCGGGCGGAACGATCCTGGTGATCCAGCGAGGCTCGCCGGCAGGCCGCGTCAACCGACCATCAAGCGACATCCCGCACTTTGCGATGACGAAAGGGCGCCCAGTGACGATCCACTTGTTGAAAGCCTCGTTAAGCTTGCGCGCATTCATCAGCCAAAATGCCCTCTCGCACGTTCACACCCGCATTTCGTAATCTGCACGATGCCTTTGCCGGAGTGACGCGGGTTTACGTCAATCGCGCCGACGACGACGTTTCTGAACACCAGCGCTGAGTATCGCATCTGTGCACGGAGCAGTGCGCCCCACTGTCGAACACGGCTCCAGAGTGACGTACAAGCGTGGCGCTGAGCGGCACACGGCGCGCCGAAATCGCGGAGGCACTCAACCTCAGCGTGATCGCGGCCCGCTCCCCGATGATGTCCTTTCGCTACGATTCGATTGTCGACGACCAGAACCGCTCCAACCGCGGGATTCGGGCTAGTCTGACCGAGCGCCTTCTTTTGCCTCGTTGAGCGCAGCGCGCATGAACTTCTCGTCTCGTTCTCTATTCATCGCTTCGAGACATCAATAGTTGTTCGCCCGTCGAGGCAACGCGGCTGACGCCATGATCCTTGCGCTCGCCGCATTAGCAGAACGTCAATGCGACTACAGCGATCACAGCACAGCCGGTAAGTCCGTGCCTGGAGGGATTCGAACCCCCAACCTTCTGATCCGAAGTCAGAAGCTCTATCCGGTTGAGCTACAGGCACAATCTGTAAAATCCCAGAACCCAAGTTCCAAATCCCAAAGGCAGGATTCGCATTTAGAGCAATTGCGATTTGCAATTTGAACGTTCTGCGAAACTGGGTGGCCGACGGGACTCGAACCCGCAACAACCAGAACCACAATCTGGGGCTCTACCATTGAGCTACGGCCACCATCATTGACGCGGAACCAAGATTTAAAATTCGAATCTTCTTTGCAAACAAAGGACTCGACTTTTCCCGGTCGCTCCACTAATTCTCAGCGCCGGTGGAACGAAAATCTGCCCGCAGCTGGCTTGATCATTGCGCCTCGCCATCGCGTGAGGCGAGCCGGTCGCGGCTTTGCTCGCCGTCTTCTTTTTCTGTCGTAGCTACCGACGCTCTTTGGGGCAGCAGGACGATCCAAGCGAAATTTTTCTGAAAGCTTATCTGTCCGCGCAACAGGGCGAAAAGCTGGAGCATGAAAACCGGTTCAAGACGGCCCTGGCCAAATATCGATTTGCTGGAAGCCTGATCGCGGAATTGCGCAGATCGCACGCTGCACTGGCAGCCAGCGATCGTGGAATATCGCGGCCGAAAATCAGCGAAGGCATCCTGCGAATCCAGGAGAGGATGACGAGGCAAAATGCGCTAAGCGCCAGTGCAAGTCCTTTGCCCGAAGTTGCGCCATCACTGCCAGAGAGTGACGGGCTGGTCCGGAGCCCGGGCCCGAAGCTGTGGCGCCGCAATCGGAGCAGAAACCGCGCCCAGGGTTCGCGCGATGCCGCGATCAAAGAGGCAACAAAGAAATTGCGCGACAAAGTCGATCAACTGCAAGCGGCACTCGACAAAGCGCGCAGTGATCTCGAAAGCGCACGAAAAGAAAAGGAAGCTGTCAACACGCGTCTGACAGGAAACAAATTCCAAGCTTGAACAAGCACAAAACGACCTCGACAAAGCGAGAAAGTCAGAACGTGCAGGCGCGCGATCAACTCGCACAAGATCGAGGAATCATTAAGAGCGCCCAGGCATCGCAGGACAATAGCGTCAGGGAGCAGCAGCAATTGCGCGCGGAGATTGCCCAGTTGAAAGACGCCGTTGCCGCAGCCGATGAGGCGCGTGTGACAGCGGAAAAGCAAAGGGACGATACTCAGGCGAAATTCGCCGCGGCGAGCAAGCAAATCACCGCGCTTGAGCACCAGCGCGATGAAGCCTCGCCCAATTGAAGGTCGCGAAGGAATCCGAACAGGGCGTCCAGTTGCTCCTGGCCGAGAAGGACGATCTGCAACAGAAACTGGCAAATGCGGAGGAAAAGGTCGCGAACCTTGGCGAGAGCGATCCGGTGAAGGCGGAGACATTTGCCGAGATGAATCGGCAAGTCGCAGCAGCTTCAACAGCAGCTGGGCGAAAGCCAGAAAAGAAATGATTATTTGGCAGCGCGAGCTGCCGAGCTTGCACGTTCAGTTGGACGACGCAGGCATGGAGCTTCAGAGCTGCGAAGCTGGCGGGTGCAAACAGCGAGGAGTCCGCTCAGCTGGCGAGAGAAAACGAGCTTCTGCGAAACATCGTTGTGCGCGAGCGCCAGGAAGAAGCGCGTCGTGACGAGGCAAGGAAGCTGGTCGTTGGCGGAGCTGGAGCAGATTGAAAATCAGATCGGAGAAGTTGAACAGACAGATCGAATTTCTCGCGCAACCGGTTGACAAAACTAAACAGCGAAGAGCTTCGCTTTGCTGCGGCAACCCGTGGTCTCGGTTTCAGACCAGCGTATAATGGCGTGTTTAACGCAGAGTTTCGTTTTTGAGAAAAAATCTGCCGGTGGATGCAGCTGCCGCCGTCAATCCAGACGCGAAAGCAAAGCCCTGCGCGCGGAAGCGAACTAACAAAAGAAAAGCAACACCAACTGCCAGGATCTTGCGCGTGTCGCCAGGAGAAATCTCGACCAGCGCAAATATCAGACGGCGGAAAAGCAGTATCAGGATATCCTGACGAAAGATCCCAACAACTTTGACGCGCTTTGCAATCTTGGCGTGGTTTATGTTCGCAGCGGCAAATTGGGACCCGCAGAGTCGGTGCTGAAGAAGGCCGTGGCCATGGCGCCCGACAATGAGTTTGTTGCTCACCACACTGGGCATCATTCATTATCGGCAATCAAAGTTCGGACGATGAGCAATACGTAACTGAACGAAGTACAA
>ERZ1370068.1650-contig-11563_pt1 | contig 27325 bp, 25 predicted proteins | sample MGYA00561227_ERZ1370068 | MGnify/ENA primary metagenome ERZ1370068 (study PRJEB38410, sample SAMEA6850437) | metagenome | study: Metagenomic assessment of the ecological functions of the soil: analysis of the soil microbiota associated with the...
CCGAACAGCGTGTCGTGCCGCGTGGTGAAGATCTTCAGCTCGGTCTCGCCATTCGGCGCGGTCGCCGGATCGAGCGCGAAGCGCACCAGCATGCCTTCGACGGCGGCCGATCCAGTTGCGCTGCATCAGCCGCACCTTGTCGGGCCAGCGGTCGAGCGTATCGAGCGCGTCCAGCAGTTCCTGCGAGTACTTCGTGATCTTGAAGACCCACTGGTTCATCTCGCGCTGCTCGACGATCGCGCCGGAGCGCCAGCCGCGGCCGTCGATCACCTGCTCGTTGGCGAGCACGGTCATGTCGACCGGGTCCCAGTTCAGCTTGCGCTTCTCGCGCTCGGCGAGCCCGGCGCGCAGAAAGTCCAGAAACATCTTCTGCTGATGCTTGTAGTAGGACGGGATCGCAGGTCGCGAACTCGCGCGCACCAGTCGAGCGACAGCCCCATCGATCTGCAGCTGCTTCTTCATCGCGGCGATGTTGTCGTAGGTCCAGGCCTTCGGCGCGACCTTGCGCTCGATCGCGGCGTTTTCCGCCGGCAGCCCGAAGGCGTCCCAGCCCATCGGGTGCAGCACGTTGAAGCCCTTGGCGCGCATGAAGCGCGCCAGCACGTCGCCCATGCGTGTAGTTGCGGACGTGCCCGATATGGATGCGCCCGGACGGGTAGGGGAACATCTCGAGCACGTAGTATTTCGGCCGCGGGTCGTCGTTTCTGGAGGCGAAGATCGCCTTCTCGGTCCCACTGGCGTCTGCCAGCGCGGCTCGGATTCGCGGGCGTTGTAGCGTTCGGAGGTCATGGAATCGTAGTGGTTCTTATGTGGATTTGCGGTCCGTCTAGAGGACGGCGGACTAGGCCACAAAAGCGGCTGCGGGGTCAGCAGGTTTAGGAGGAGCAGGGCCGTTCGACCGAAGAGCGCAGCGCGGCCCATGCCCACGCCATCCCGGCGATCGGACCAACTCCGACCAGCGGCAACAATGCCGTGCTCGACCACGGCATTGCGGCCGCCAGTGCCCGGCGGCGTAGAGGGCGGCGTCCGGCGGCCTCGATCAGCTCGCCCGGGCGCTTGGGCGTCGTTCGGGCCTGGTGCAGGCGGCTGCCGACACGCTGGCGGTGACGCGACGCGCGTGGCTGGTGGTGACTGTGCGGCAGGCGCGAGGTCCTGCACGGTCGGCGCGCACCATTCTCCCCGATCTCGCGGCGCGCGCGCTGGGGGCCGGTGTTCGGCAGCAACAGGCAGAATTCCACTCGCCGCCATAGCGGGCGGCAGAAACCCTGGATGCCGGCGGCTGGTGCTCGGACAGCGCTTCGCCGAGCCTGGTCGAGGCAGGCGTCGCCTTCCAGCGCGGGGTGGCCGTAGGTGTCGTTGTGGCCAGGCTTGAAGTGGTCGACATCGATCATCAGCAGCGACAGCTCGCGATGTCATGTTGCTGGCGCCTTCATCCGACCAGTGCGCGGAGAGATCCTCGGGATCGATCGCGTACACTCTCTGGATCGCCTCGAGCGCCGCGTCTAACGGCCCTGCAGAAAGAAAGCCTCGCCACCTGGTTCCAGCGGACACGATCCTTCGGGAACCTTTCCGTCACGCGCGCCATGTCGGCAAGCGCCTCGTCGAGCTGACCGCGCTCCTTCCAGGGTGGCGCGGAAGAATGCCGTCTTCGCCCATCCGGGCCGGCGGCGCTCGGCGTCGTTCGGGGCGCCGTCTCCGGCATCGGTCAGATTGCCTTCCTGGATGAGCGCCCGGGCCCGATTCAGGGGCCGTCGGGCTTGTCGGGTGCGAGCTCCCCGGTCTTCGCCCAGGCGGCCTCCGCGCCCCTGAGATCGCCCTGGAGGAAGAGTCCGGTCCGTAGTCGTTCCAGCGCAGCCAGCGGAGCGTCAGTTCCGCGCCCCGCCGGCGCGTCGGGTTGCGCGCGCCCCGCCGGCGCGACGTCATTGGCGCGCGAGACCTCGGGCCGCGCCGTCGCGTCTCCCACCGGGAGCGCGACCGAGTCGTTCGAGATGACGACGACCGGGAGCGTCGGCGCGTCGGGACCGCCGACGAAGATCGAATAGTCGCGGGAGAACTTGCGGTAGTCGACCGACGCCGAGAGCCTCACCGTCCCGCGCGCGTCCTTCGGCACCCGAAGGGCATACCGCACCAGCCGGTCGGCGCCGGGCCCGATGCCGTTGTTGTAGAGCGCGGTATGGATGTCGGGCGGCTGACGGCGGTCCATCGGCTGTCCGGCGTGGTCGAGGACGAGTTGCGAGAGCCGGTCGGCGGCGAGGTCGAGGCGTCCGTCGGCGCCGAGCGTTCCCGCTCTCGGCGAGCTTTCGGCCGGCATTTTCCGCGGAAAACGCGACCCATGTTTCGTTGGAGTCCGCCGTGCCGTTGGTGTACTGGTGCCCGAGCTTGCGCGTGCGGACGACGACCTCGACCTCGACGGTCTCTCCGGGACGAGACGCGGGAGCTCCGGCCCGATCGGCGGCACCCGGTCGCCGCGCCGGATCGCGAAGATGTCGGCGGTCAGCGAGCCCTTCAGGAACTTCTCCGTGAGGTCGGACATTTCGCGGTCGCCTCGCACGGCCGGCAGCGCGGTGTTGGCGGCCGGGAACGCGTGGTCGTGGACGAAGCCGCCGCGACTTCCGAACTCGTCGGAGGGAAAGGGCGGCAGGTGGCAGTCGCGGCAGGCCTTCGGGGCCGGGGGTCGTAGAAGGAGCGCACGGCGAATCCCGGGACGCCGGAATCCTGCCAGGAGTCGTAGTGATCCTGTCCGCGGATCCACTTGCAGTCGTTCATCGGGGGCAGAAGCGCGACCTTGTGGCAGGTCGAGCAGAACTCCGGCTGCCGCATGAAGGGCTTCAGGAACGTTTGCCGGTGGAGCGACGCGGCTCCATGCGGATCAGGAGCTTGTTGACTTCGTGGAGGTACCGGTTCTTCGCGAAGGCGAACGGATACTGCCTGGACTCCTCGATCACGTAGGGAGCCGTTTCCCGAGACGTCCCTTCACCTGCGCGATCGAATGGCAGGACATGCAGGTGAGGCCCTGCTGGGCCTCGAAGTCGTCGTAGGTGAACTTGTGGAGGGTCGCTTTCCCCATTTTGCCCGAGAGAGAGAACGACGGGGTCGTGGCAGCCGGCGCACCATTTCGTCTTCTCGCGGCCGACTTTTTGTCCGCCATGAGCTCGACCGAGCGCCGGTAGAACGGATTGTTGAAGGAGCTGAAATGGTGCGCGGACTTGAGCCACCGCGCGTAGCTTCCGGCGTGGCACTCCTGGCAGTACTGGTTCGAGGAGAGCTTGACGGGATCGAGCAGGCCCCTGATCGAACGTCTCGGCGGAGGAGAGGAAGTACTGCGTGTCCCCGGCGCGGTTGACGATCCGCTGCGGCGGCTTTTCCGTCAGGTGCAGGACGGCCATGACGAGGAGGAATCCGGCGACGGCTCCGCCCCAGGCGAACAGCTTCTTGAAGGCCATCTGATGGCTGTGCGCGCGCCGGTGGAGGATGAAGGCGACGAGCGCCGCCGGAGTGGCAAGGACGTGCGCGAGATAGATCGGTCGGTTCCGGATCGTCGCGCCCTTGAAGGTCATGAGGAGTCCCGTGACCGTGACAATCACGGCGAGCGACGCGATCGCCAGCCCGGCGTACTTGGCGCGGAGGTTTCGCATCCGGATCATCTTCCGGGCGTGGGTCGCGGCGAACGTGAAGAACGGGATCGAGAGGAGGAGCCCCAGCGCCAGGTGCAGCAGGAACATCGCCATGAAGAACGACGAGTACTTCGTGAAGGAAAGGAGATAGATCGAATCGGCCGCCATGAGACCGAGGGGGATCAGGAGGATCCGGTAGAGTTTTCGCTGCCAGGGAAGGAGGACGCCCTTGGGCGGGGCCGGGGGTCTGGGAGCGCCGGGCATCGTCACTCGATTCTAACGCGAGCGCGCGCCCGAATCAGTCGCGGGGCCGGGAAGCCGTCGCCAGCCATTCCGCCGCGTCCCGGAACGCCTCGTCCGGAAATCCATCATCGCTCCGGTACCACTTTTCGCGGAGGCACCCACCGTCCGCAGGCCGCGCCGGCGTGGGGACTTCGCCCGCCGCCGCACGGTGGAAGAACGCGACCTCGACGCACGGCAGGGAGGCCGGGGCCTCCGGATGCGGGCTCGGATCGAAGAGCGCCGCCGATCGGAGCTCCCGGCTCGAGAGCGCGTCGGAAGGGCGCCGGGCAAGGAGCGTCACCGCTCCGATACCGCCAGGGATGCGCCGAGACAGCTCGGCCGCGATCGCGTCCACGGTTTTGGCATCGATGCTCTCGACCTCCGCGACGAGGAGTCCCCGCGCGAGGAGGGGCGGCTCGGCGCGCCGCGCGAGCGCCCGCTCGACGACGACGACCGGGCCGCCGATCCATTCCCCGGGCTTGCGCCGGTTCGGATAGAAGGAGCCCGGGAGGAGCGGCTCGAAGGCCTCCGGGACGACGGCGCGGACCCGCTTTCCCGCGGCGGTGAAGCGGATCGTGCGCGATTTGCCCGAAGCCTCGAGCGCGAGCGGGGGACGGAGAACGACGCCGCGGCGAGCAGGAGAACTGCGAGAGCCCCGCGCCGCGTCACGGGGCGCCTTCAGCCTGCCGCCAGACCACGAGTCCGGCGGGGACGTGCTCCCGCCGTTGGCGCGTTCCGTCGGGCCAGCGGATCTCGATCGAGTCCGCCTCGGCGGAGGCGCCCAGGCCGAAGTAGAGATCCTTCGAGGAGCACGACAGGTACGAAGACCCCGCCCGCACTTGCCGCGTCTGCCGGAGCCCTCCCGACAGGAGTGTCGCGACCGCTCCGATCGCCTCGCGGTTGTGCGGCTGGCGTCCCACCAGCCGAAGAGTGAGCCGCCGGGTGTCCTTCCACCCGTTCGAATAGACCAGAACCCGACCGCGGAAGGTCGAGAGGACGAGGTCCGGCGCGCCGTCGCCGTCGAGATCGCCGAAGGCGAGCCGCGCGTGTCGGCGCGCGTGTCGAATCCTTCGATCCATGCGGCCTCTTCAGAACCGCCCTCCTCCCAGGTTTCGATAGAGATGCTTGGCGGTTCGGGAGGCCATGCCGTCCCTCCCGAAATCGATTCCTCCCCAGTATCCGTCGTGGAATGCGATGCCCTCGGCCGCCATCTCGTTCCAGAACTTCACTTCGTCGCTCTTCCCGTCGGGAGCGGCTTCCGACATCCCGTTGACCACGACGAGGTCGTCGCGGCCGTCTCCATCGAGATCGACGAGCTCCGTGCCCCAGGCCCAGCCTCCTTCCGCGACACCCGCCGGTTCGGACGTCTTCTCGAAAGTTCCGTTCCCGAGATTCCGGTAGAGGCCGTCCCCTGGCAGCCGGCGGAGCAGCATCGGAACGAACGATCGGACGCGCGACCGCCTGGACGATTCCGGGGATGGGCGGCATCGGAGGCCGGGGAGAGCGGATCAGCCAGCGATAGGGGAGGAAAAAGTCGGAAACGTGGAGGTCGAAGCGGCCGTCGTTGTCGTAGTCCCCCCAGGTTGACCCCCATGCCGTAGCCGTCGTCGAGCACCCCGGCCGCTTTCGCGACCTGGCGAAAGAGGGGCCGCCCCGGCGTCGAGATGTTCTCGTAGAGGCAATTCGTCCCGAAGTCATTGGCGACGTACAGGTCGTCGTCGCCGTCGCCGTCGTAGTCGCAGGCGGACGCGGCGAAAGCCCATCCGCGGTCAGTGAACCCGCGGCCCGCGTCTCGTCGACGAAGAAAGGGCGCCCGCCGCGCTCGACGTTGTGGAAGAAGCGGCTCCCCGGGCCGTTCTTGCCCGAATAGGCCGGGCCGGTCTGCCGCGCGTCGCCGTAGGCGGCCACGAAGAGGTCGAGGCGCCCATCGCGATCGGCGTCGAAGAACACGGCCGACGTGTACGTGCCGCGAGACCCGCGAGTCCCGATGCCGCGGTGATGTCGTGGAACCGGCCGCCACCGTCGTTGTGAAGGAGCCGGCAATCCCCGTAGGCGTACGTGAGGAAGAGCTCAGGAAGCCCGTCGCCGTCGAGGTCGGCGGCCACGGCGCCGGCGGCCTCCCGGGAGGGAGACGGTCGAGTCCGGAGCCCGCGGTGGCGTCGTGAAACCGGCCGTGACCGTCGTTGGACCAGAGCGTGGGATGGAGGCCGGGAGCACGACGTCGAGCGTGCCGTCGCCGTCGAAATCGGCGAGAAGGATCCCGGATGATGATGCGTCGCGGGGATGCAGTAGTTCCGTCTTCTCGACAGGGATCGCAGGCCTCGTGGCTGCCGGAAATGCCCCGAGCGTTCGCGACTTCGGACAGATGCGGGCGGCCGCTCCGGATGCCGTTCCCGGATCCCCGGGCGGGCCCGCGGCGATTCGCCAGCCGGAATCGGATCGGACGAGATCGAGCTCGAAGCGGTCGTCCGCGTAGAGACGGATCCCGGTATCCGCCGCTCTTCTCCCGAAAGGATCACGCGGAGGGTCATCCGGGCTTCGCTCTTCGGGCGGCGCGGAATTCGACGATCTCCGATTTCGACGCGATCCCCGGGGGCCGCTCTCGCGCGCCAGTCCGACGCGGCGGCTCCGCGTGCCGACGCCCTCTTCCGGGAGCGAGGCCGCGGCACGTCCGAGTGGAAGAGCGCGTCGACGTCGAAGGCGATCCCCGAGGCCCCGTCCGTGTAATGTCGGCGAGCGTGGGCTGCGGCGGGGGCGCCGAGGCAGCCGAGGGAGAGCCCCAGCGCGAGGGCGGCGAGCAGGGACCGCGGAGAGGCGGAGGGCGCCGTGCTTCACGGCGAGGATCTTATCGTTCGGATGCCGTGCCGGCCCGGCGGGACCGGAACATTCCGGGCGCCGCCTCGTGCGTGGCCGCGAGACGGGGCGGTGGGCGGCGAGGAGATCGCCGCGGGTGATGAAACCGACGACCGTCTCCGGAGCGCCGCGGGCGACGACCGGCAGGCGGCCGACGTCCTCGCGCACCATGTGGTCGGCCGCCTCGCGAAGCGTCAGATCCTCGAAGACCGCGGCCGGCGGTCTCGTCAGGAGCTCGGTCAGCGGGCGGGAGCCCGCCGCTTCCGGATCGAGGAGATTGCGCCGCGTGAGCACGCCGAGCAGTCTTCCGCCCGCGTCGATCACCGGAACTCCTGGTGGGCGCTTCCCGGGGAGCGCGAGGAGATCCATGCGCGGGACTTCATCGAGCGGTTGTCCCGCGGGGAGCGACACGACGGGCTGCGAGCATGCGTCGCGGACGAGCACGGAATCGAGGAAATCCGCTTCGTAGTCGGAAGGCACCCGCACGCCGCGTCGCGAGATCTTCTGCGTCATGATGCTCTCGCGCATCAGGAGCGAGGAGACGAGGAACGACGCCGTGCATCCGCCCAGCAGCGGCAGGAGCCCGAGGGGCTGGAGCGTCGTCTCGAAGGCGAAGACGACGGACGTCAGGAGCGCGCGCGATGCCCCGCGAAGATCGCCGCCATCCCCACGAGCGCCGCGATCCGGACGTCGATGCCCGCGGCCGGAAGAGGCGGGCGAGGCCCGCGCCCAGGAGCGCCCCGAGCGCACCTCCGATCGTGAAGAGGGGCGCGAGCGTCCCGCCCGAGGTTCCGCTCCCGAGCGCGATCGACCACGAGAGGAACTTCAGGATCTCCGAGCGCGGCGGAGCGCCGCGAGCGTGAATTTCGCCGCGACGATCTTCTCGATGTTGACGTACCCGACCCCCATCGTGTCGCCGCGGAGCCAGCCGATCAGGCCCACCGCGATTCCGCCGAGCGCGGGCCACCACATCCAGTGGACCGGAGCTGCTCGAACGCGTCTTCGATCGCGTACACGGCGCGGGTGGCGGCGACGGCCGCGAGTCCCACGACGGCGCCGAGCGCGACGTAGAGCGCGAGCGCGCGCCCCGGCGTTGAGAGCGCCGGCATCGGAACACGGGCGCGGACCCGACGAGGACGAACCGCATCCCGGTCGCCGCGGCGGAGCGAGCCACAGGGAATGAGGGAACGCGACCGAAACTCGAAGAGGAGGAGCTCGACGGCGAGAAGCACCGCGGAAACGGGACTCCCGAACGTCGCCGCCATCCCGCCGCCGCGCCGCAGGCGAGAGAGGTCTTTCGTTCGACGGCGGTCGTCGGGACGATCTGGCCGAGCAGCGAGCCGAGGGCGCCCCCGGTCGCGATGATCGGTCCTTCCGCGCCGAACGGGCCGCCGGTGCCGATCGCGACCGCGGCCGAAAGGGGTTTCAGGAACGTGACCCGGGGCGGGATCCGGCTCTCGTTGAGAAGCACCTGTTCCATCGCCTCGGGGATGCCATGGTCCTCGGATCGCGCGAACCGTAGGCGCGCCATGAGCCGACGACGATGCCGCCGGCGACGGGAATCGCGATCACCGCCGGCCCCAGCGCGTTCTCGGCCGGTGAGGCGAATCCGAACGAGAAGCGCCCGAAGAAGGAGAGGTTCGTGATCAGCCCCGATCAGCAGCACCAGCGCGCGGGCGACGAGCCCCGCGGCGAGGCCGAGAACGATCGCCCAGGCGGAAAGCGTGACGACCCGGGCGTCAATCGCTGGAGCGCGAAAGAACCCGGACCGCCTCGAGCGATGCTTCGAGTGACGGCGCGACCGCGAGGCCCCCTTTGGTCCCGGAGGGGGAGTCCGATCAGCACGGGAAGTCCGCCGAGACGGCGGCGCTCTTCGAAGAAGAGCCTCGGCAGAGACTTCGCCTATGCCGGAGACGATCCTCCCGAGGAGCTCCGCGAGCGCCGCCTGCTCCCGGCCGTGGAGTTCCTCGATCGCCCGCACGAGATCCTGCTGGGCGGCCGGCGGCGCACGGCGGGCGACGGTGCGGCCCCGCGCGGTCAGGCTCAACCGACGGCACCGTCGATCCCGCGGGATCGATCCGCCTCGCCACCGAGCCGCCGCCGGACGAGGCGCGCGACGACGACGGAAACGGAGCTCTGGTCCGTGGCCGTGCGCTCGGCGAGCTCCGACACCGACTGACCCTGGATTCGGCGAGCGCCTGCAGCACGTAGAGCTGCGCCCTCGAGATCCGCCTCCCGGCGTGCCCTTTCCGCCGAGAGGCGAGGCTCCGCACGAGCCGCCGGATCGCGTCCAGGACCGGACGGACGCCGGGCGACGGGACCTCCGGGCGCGCCTCGGGGACGGGCCGCCCGGGTTCCCGGCGCGGCGCCGGCGATTAGATGGGACTCCATGCATTAGACCGCAGGATATCGCGGAACGGGGCGGTTCGGCAAGCTCCGTCGTGTAGGATGCGCCGGGATGCGCGAGGTAGCTCGTTCTGTCCGCGGCGGCGCACGCCGATCGGAAAATTCGGCGGCGCTTCGCGCGCCGCTTTCCGCGGCGGAGCGGCACCTGGAACGGCCGCGGCGGCCGGGCCCTGGCGCGCGCCGGCGTGGATGCCGGCGAAGTGACCGAAACGATCTTCGGCCACGGGAGACGAGGCCGGCGGCGGTCCCCAACTCGGCCCGCCAGGTGGCGCATCGGGCGGGCGTTCCCGACCGCGTGCCGGCTTTCACGGTCAACAAGGCGTGCGCGCCGTCGCTCGGGCGATCACCCTCGGAGCCTTTTCGATCGCCGTCGGGGAGAACGAGGTCGTCCTCGCCGGCAGGCACGGTGCATGTCGGCCACCCCCGTACCTGCTGACGCGCGCGCCGGTTCGGCTACGGATGGGAAACGCGGGGTCGTCGACGGAATGACGCGCGACGGTTTCCTCTGTCCCCTCTGCGGCGGAAGTTGATGGGCGAGACCGCCCGAGCGCCTGGCCGGAGTACGCGATCGGAAGGGACCGAGCAGGATCGGTACGCGCTCAGAATCGCAGAAACGCGCGGGTGCGGCGGCGGCGCAGGGCCGCTTCGCGGGGAAATCGACGCCGGTCGAGGTCGAAACGAAGCGGAGGGACCACCATCGCCTCGGACGGAGCACCCGCGTCGGACACGACCTGAATCGCTCGCCCGCCTCCGCCGGCGTTCGCGGCGGACGGCACCGTTCACGCCGAAACGCGTCCGGCGTGACGGACGGCGCGGCGGCGCTCGTGCCTGGCCTCCGGGGATCACGTGCGGCGGCGCGGCCTCACGCCGATAGCGCGCGTCGCGGTAACCTGGACGTCGGCCGGGGTCGATCCGGCCCGGATGGGCATCGGGCCCGTGCCCGCCGTCCGCAGCCTCGTGCGAAAGAGCGGCGTGCGCCTCGCGGATGTCGATCTCGTCGAGTTGAACGAGGCGTTCGCGGCCCAGGTCATCGCGTGCGACGCGACCTGGGTTCTCGACCGGAGCGCGCCTGAACGTCAACGGCGGGGCGATCGCCCTCGGTCATCCGATCGGCGCGACGGGCGGCGCATCGCGGCCACGCTCCTTCACGGATGCGGCGGCGCGGGCGCACGCTAGAATCGCGACCCTTTGCGTTTCCGGGGGGATGGGGCAGCGGCGTCCTGTTCGAAGCGGCGGGCCGATGAGGATCGTCACTCACCCTGGAGGACGGTACTGAAGGAAGGGCTTATCTCGATTCGCTCGCGCGCGCCGGTTTCGGCCCCGACGAGGTCCTCGTGCTCCGGTCGGCCGACACCCGCCGCTCTCCTTCGACGGGCTCGTGCTCGGCGGCGGGAAGACGTCGATCCCGTGCTCTATCGCGAGGACGCCGCGCGCGGACTCAGCGACACGTCAATCCGCGACGCGACGCACGGGAGCTCGGCCTGATCGCCACCGCCCACGGCGGCGGTGCGCGCGCCGATCCTCGCGATCTGCCGCGGGATCCAGATTCTGAACGTCGCCTGCGGCGGCTCAGCTTATCCAGGACATCCCTTCGGAATCGCCGTCGGCGATCGTCCACGAGATCAAGATCCCCAGGGACGCGATCCGCGCACACGGTGACGTCGTCGGGCGCCGCGTGGCTCCCGCCCGGGACTCTCCCGGTCAACTCCCGGCATCATCAGGCCGTTCCCGCGCTCGGCGCGGGGCTTTCGCCCGTCGGCGCGCTCGGAGGATGGCATCATCGAAGCCGTGGAGGCCGACCGGGATCGCCGCCGTCCAGTGGCATCCGGAGAACATGGCGGGCGACCCCGTCTCGCAGGGGATCTTTCGGGCGTTCCGGGACGCCGTCGCGGGCCGGAGCGGTTCATGAATAATGCGCTCGACAGGAGGGTCGGATCGATGACGCGGAAAAACGATTGGATTGATCGCGGGCATGACCGCCGCCGCGGCCGCGGCGGCCCCGGACGAAGGGAAACCGGCGCCGCCCCCGCCCGCCTCGAGCGATTCAGCGGCGCGCCGAAGAAGCTGGCCGAGGGCGTGTGGGCGATGATGACGAAGGGAGGGGCCAACGCGGGGTGGATTCCACCTTCGGCGACTCGGTCGTCGCGATCGACGCCGGCCGCACGGCCACGCGGACGCCGAGGCGATTCTCGGCGAGATCACCCGCACGACGGGCCGGAAGAACGTGGCCTACCTGATCCTCACGAACGACTTCGGACCGCACGCGGGCGGTGCCCCGGTGTTCGCCCGCGCCGGAGCGACGATCATTACCCACGAGAACTTCGTGGGCGCGATCCAGAACCTCACCGGGTCTTCGCCGCGGAAAGGGAACACGCCGCCGATCTTCGGGATCCAGGACCGTCTGGTGCTCCACGCGCCCCGAGCGCCACGTGGTCGTCCGCCACCTCGGCCCCGCCGATAGCGCCGGGGACATCGCCGTGCTGCTCGCGGAGGACAAAATCGTCTTCACGGGAGATCTGGTCGGAGTCCTACCTGCTGCCGCCTCTCTTCTCGAAAGCGATCGATCCCGCCGGCTGGGTCGCCGCCCTGGGGACCCTGGCCGGACTCCATCCGACCGCGGTCGTGCCGGGCTACGGCCCCATCAGGCCGCCGGAAGCGATCGCCGTCACGCGTGAGTACCTCGCGCGCACCTTCGAGATCGCCAAGAAGCTCGTCGAGGACAATACGCCCGACAATGCGATCGAGATGCGCATCCACGAGCCCGACATGAGGATCGACGGGCTCCCGGACGACCTGAAGAAGAGCCACGAGGCGAACGTGAAAGCTCTGGTCACGTGGCTCAAGACCGCGAAGGCGGCCCCCGCGAAGTGACCGGCGCCGGCCCCGGTTTCCGAGGTGACGGAGGATGCGGCTGGCGCGAGACTGACCTTCGCGTCGCGCGCCGGCAAACGTCCTCGACATCGGAACCCTGGAACGTCTGACACGGGAGCTCTCCCGCCTGTCCGCCGCTGCCCGCGCGCTCTCGTCATCACGGGTGAGCCGAACTTCTGCGCCGGCGTCGCGATCGAAGATCACCTCCCGGGGAAGATCGGCGCGATGCTCGGGGCCTTTCACGGCTTTCTCCGCGCGATCGCTTGCCTTTCCCGCTCCGACGATCGCGCAGATCTCGGGAGCATGTCTCGGTGGCGGCGCGGAAATCGCCCTGGCCTGCGATCTGGTCTTCGCCGCCGAGGATGCCCGGATCGGATTCCCCGAGATCGGCCTGGCCTGTTTCCTCCGGCCGCCGCGGTTTCTCCTTCCGGAAGCGATCAGCCGGACGGCCGCGGCGGACTGGGTTCTGTCAGGGCAGGATCGTCTCGGGTCGCGAAGCGGAAAGAAGCGGGTTCGCGGGAAGGGTGCTGCCCGCGCGAGCGCCTGGAGGAGGGGTGCGGGGCAGTTCTCGGCCGAGCTCGCCGGGCGTTCGCGTCCGGCCCGTGAACGCGGCTCTCGCGGTTCTGCGGGCGCCCCGCCGAGCCCTCTTCGATCGCTCGATTCCTGACGCCGAGGAGGCCTACGCGCGCCTGGCCGGGTCGTCCGAGCTCGCGGAGGCGATCGCGCAGTTCCGCGACCGGAAGCGTCCGGACGCCGGTCCCGGCGGGCAGAAACCGCCTGTTCCGGCGGATGGATAAGATACCGACATGACGACGACCGAAGCGCCCGCCATTCCCCGAGACCTCTACATCGACGGGAATACGTTCCGGCCGCCTCGGGGCGGCGGTTCGCGACGACCAATCCCGCGACCGGCGAGGCGCTGGCCGACGTCGCCGAGGCCGGCAGGAGGACCTCGATCGCGCGGTCGCCGCGGCCCGGCGGTCGGTCGAGTCAGGTCCCTGGAAGGAGATGTCGCCGCGACAGCGGGGAAAGGTCCTCCTTCGGGCGGCGGATCTCCTGTCTTCGCGCGCCGACGCGTTCGGCGCGGTGGAAACCCACAGCAACGGGAAGCCGATCTTCGAGGCGGCGAAGATCGACATGCCGGCCTGCGCCGAAGCGCTCGCGTATTTCGAGGCTATGCGGACCGAGGCCGGCGGGACGACCCTTCCCTCCCGGTCCGACGCGTTCCTCTTCACCGCGCGCGAACCGATCGGCGTCGTCGGGGCGATCACGCCGTGGAACTTCCCGCTCCTGCAGGCGATGTGGAAGATCGCACCGGCGCTCGCGTGCGGGAACAGCGTCGTGCTGAAACCGGCTTCGCTCACGCCGCTCACGGCGCTGATGTTCCGCCGGCCTTCTCGAGGAGGCGGGACTTCCGCCCGGGGCCTTCAACGGCGCAGGTGCCCGGGCCGGGAATGATCGGCCAGGCGATGGCGGAACATCCCGGGATCGACAAGATCACCTTCACCGGCGAGACGGAAGACGGGCAAGAGGATCCCTTCGCGCCGCGGCGGGAGCCGTCAAGCGGGTGTCGATGGAGCTCGGCGGAGAGATCTCCGAACGCGATCGTCTTCGCCGACGCGGATCTCAGACGCGGCGGCCACGCGGCGCCTCTCAACGGAATCTTCTACGGGAAGGGGGAAGTCTGCGCCGCCGGTTCAGAGACTCCTCGTCGAGGAGGCGCGCGCTGACGCGCTCCTGGAGAAGATCGTCGAAGCGCGCCCGCAAGCTCGAGCCGGCCGACCAGGATGCATCCGGAAGACGCGTCTGGGTTCGCTCGTTTCGGAGCGCCAGCGCGATTCCACGGTCGCGGCGTACGTCGAGGGGGCCGTCCGCGAGGGGCCTCCGCTCGTTGGCCGGCGGCCATCGGCGCGACGTCTGACGGCCGCGGGGCCCTTCTTCGAGGCGACGATCTTCGACCCGCACGTGGACCCGGCGATGACCATCGCGCGGGAAGAAGTCTTCGGGCCGGTCTCCGCCACGCTCACGTTCGACACGTGGGAGGCGGCGGTGTGGAGCTCGGCAATCGCATCTCGGTACGGGCTCTGCCGCCGCCGTCTGGACCCACCTGCGATGTCAGATGCTGGCGCTGCGCGTCGCCCGGGCGCTCAAGGCCTTGGGGACCGTCTGGCGGTCAACACGTACAACATGTACGATCCCGCTTTCCTTCGGGACCCATCATGCCGGGCGAGAGCGGATTCGGGCGGGAGCGCGGGGAAGAGGCCATGCGGGAGTACACGGAGCTCAAGAGCGTCTGTCGACCTGACATAGGCCGGCGTGGACCATAGAGGCCGCACGGCTCGCGCCCGGTCGCTCGACCGCTGGCGGTTCCCTCAGACGCGGACCTCCTCCTCGCCGGGCGCTTGCGCACGGTGCGCTGCGCGTTCCATCCCGGCGAGGAGACTTTCCGCGATCGTCTGACCTCCGTCGCTCGTCCCGAGGGACTCGACGACTCCGGCGCCCCTGGCCCGAGGTCCGATTCGCGACCTCTCGGAGCTCGGATCGCGAATGGCTCGGAAAACACACGCGAATCCGGGACGGGCTCGGCCGGCTGCCGGGCGCGACGTACGCTCCGGGGTACGCCTAACCCGCCGGCGGGCGGCCCGAGACCCGCCTTTCGACCCGATCTGACCGCGCACTCATCGACCTGTCCGCCAAATCGTGTATTTCCAGAGAGGAGATCGACCAACGGCCCGCTCGCTTCGCCTGAGGCACCGGTAACGCGATGGGACAGCTCCTCCCAACATTACGGCAGTCGCCCGTCATGGCCTCCTCATACACACCACGAACAATCGCAAGGAGAAGGCGTATGCCCCAGAAGTCCGGCCCCATCGGCCTTTTCTTCCGAGAATCTCGCCGCGCGCGGTCGCCCCGTTTCACCGGGAGCACGGCGGCCTTCAGCATCGCCGCCGCCGGAATCATCGTCCTGTGGGCGGTGACCGGTCCCATCTTTCACTATTCCGACACCTGGCAGCTCGTCATCAACACCGGAACGACGATCGTGACGTTCCTGATGGTCTTCCTGATCCAGCGGTCGCGGGGCAACGGCTCGCGGGCGGTGCACCCTGAAGCTGAACGAGATCGTCGCCGCGACTGGAGGGGCGAGCAGCCGGCTCGTCGGCGTCGAGGACCTGAGCGAGGACGAGCTGAAGGGTCCCTCCACCACTATTTCCAGCGCCTCACGCCGAGGCTATCGCAGAAGAAGGACTCAGAGCCTGAAGGAGTCGCATTCGATCGAGGAAGCCGCCGAGCTGCACGCGCGCGCAAGAAGCGCGCTCGCGCCTGGGAGTCGCCCGGGAGCTCGCCCGCCGGCGGGCGGCGAGTCGTGGCGCCGAGGCGCGGCGGCGGCGAGGAGTCGTGGCGGCCGAGATCTGCGGCCCCTGTCCCCGGAATCCCGGCGGCAGGTAGGAGAGCTCGAGGCGCGATGCGCTCCCGGGCGCAGGCGGACGGCAAGGAAGGGCCCGTTCGCGCGCCCGGCGCCGAGTGTTCCCCGTTCGTCGCTGGGCGCGCCAACCCCCGTCCTGGACGAGCCAGTGGCGACGACAGGACGAGCGCGCGGCCGGACGGCAGCTGCCGCTGTGAACGTCAACGCGTTCGTCCGCTCGCGGATTCCGGTGATCCACGGCGGCGTTCCGGCCCGTCGCCGGCGCGCCCAAGAGACTGTCTCCATCGGGGACGAGGAGGCGCCATCACGGTGAGAAATCGATCCCGGCGAGGAGGGTCGCGGGGGACCCCCGAACGCGCCGAAAGGCGTCCTCGAAACTCCCGGCCGCGCGATTCCCGATCAGCGCGGATCAGAGGCTTCGGCGCGAAAACGCGGGGCAGGACGTCGGGGTTTTTCGAAGACCACTCCGTCCGATCCCCCGAGTACGCGCGAACCCAGTGCCGGCCCGGCGCCGAGGTCCTGGGGCGGCCACACCGCATAGCGCACGTTCAAGGAAATCGAGCGCCGGAGGCGCGTCGAGATCGCGGACGAGCTTGAAGTATTCCCCGTCCGGATAACCGCAGGTCAGCGTCCGAGAAAGGCGGCGTAGTCCTCTCCACGCATCCCATCCGGATCGTGCGTGCGGACGTCTTCGACGGAGGCGAAGACGTTCGCGTTCCGGAAAGAGCGCCGGACCGGCTCGGCGGGCCGGAACACTCCACGGCGCGTCAAATCGCAGGAAGCCGACGAGCGGGAGTGTCCGGGAATCACGAGCGGACCGGCCCCAGGCGGTCGAGCGGTTGGCGCTGACGAGGAACATCTCGGTCGCGGCGGCGCCCACGAGAGCTTCGCGGACGAGAATGGGCCGCGAAGACCGGCTGAAAGTCGTGGCGCCCGCGGCGATGAGGCGGCGAGGCCGGCGGCGAGGAGAACGACGGCCCGGGACGGCTGCGGTCCTTCCTCTCGGCCGGGATAGCCGCCGGCGGCCACGTACGCCGGGCGGAAATGACGAAAGACGGCCGCCCGCTGGCGGCAAAATCGCGGCGGCGGCGGCGAGCCACTGGGGCGCGCCGCGGGTCGGCGGCGGCGACACGCGTCGGTACGCAGGCGATCGAGCTCGAATGCTGCGAGCGCGCCCACCGCAATGGGGATCCAGCCCAGAAATCGCAATGGCAGCATCACGCCGGATCCCGGGCACGCAGCGCCAGTGCCTCCGACCAGACGGGCCAGGACCACGTCGCCTCGGCGATTCCGAACGCGGCGATCGCCGCGAGCCCCAGTCGTCGCGGCGGCGCGCGCTTCCGGGGCGGAGAACCAGAAAGAGCAGCAACCACGGAATCGCGCCCGGATAGCCGGTCGCCATCTCGGGAAGCTGTACCCCGGGGGCGGGATCATGGGCGCAGGTCGATCGCGTCCCCGTAGGCGCGGGGAATGAAGGGCGTGACGTATCCGCCCGGCCAGCGCGGCGCGTGGAACGCCCACTTTGATGACGCGATTCCGGACGCGAAGCGCTCCGCGTTCACCTTCCGGTTCGGGCGCGGATCGCCGCGATCCGCGACAGGAGGATGAAAGCGGTCGCGCCCAGGGCGAGGCGGCGGCGGTGCCGCCGCCGAGCGTCACCGCCCGGGGATTCGAGCGCGCGCGAGGCCAGGCGGAACAGCGAGCCAGCCCCGGCGAGAACAATGCCCCGACCGCCGCGCCTCCGGGATGGCCGGCCAGCCCCCAGACCCGCGAAGATGGCCGCCCAGCAGTGCCAGAAGCGCGCACGCTTCGGCGCGAAGGGGCATCGTCGAGCCGCTCGACCAGGAACAACGCCCAGGGCCAGGGCAGACGACGGCCGTGGATCAGTGCCCAGGGGAGCCAGATCGTCGTCTCCGAGGGAGAACGCGAACGCGACGCGCCAGATCTCTGGACGCGGCCCGCGAGAGACGCAGCTCCCCGAGCCAGAGCGCCATTCCCGCGAGCGCCAGGGAGAGCTTGACCGCGCCCGTGAGCGTGAAGGCGCGGGCGAGCGGAGGCGTGGCGAGACCCGAGAATCGTGAAAAGGGAGAGAACGCCGCCGACTGGTGGCGCCGGCCGCGAGCGGCACGTTCCGCACCCGTTCACACGCGGTCGAGCCACGGCAGCGTCTCCGGACTTCCAGGCCACCGGACGGCACTTGGCCACAGGGCGCGATCTGGAGCGCGGCGTCGTTCGAAGTTGGGATTACCGCGCGTCGGCTCGTTCTTCCCGGACGACGGGCGGGAGCGGCGAGCCACGGCAGCGGATCAGCCGGACGTCCTGCACCGGAGTCGGAGAGTCGTGTCGGCGCATGAACCCGCGCCTGAGGAAGAGCACCGGCAGGACGGAGAAGAAGACTGAGCTCGGGCAGAGCGAGAGGCCGGCGCAGGTGCACCGGGCCACCGCCAGCGACGGCAACGACCGCGCAGGCGGCGTACAGGAGCCAGAGAACGAGGGTGGCTAGCGGCCGGAGTTCACAGGAGACGCCGGAGGCGGCCGGGTCACCGATGCACGCAGCTTGCAAGAGAGACCGGGCATGCCGGATCCACCCGCGGAGCCCGGGCGATCCCGGTCATCGAGGACGATCCGCGTCTGCGGAGCGGGCTCCGGGAGCTGCTCCGCCAGCACGGGTACGACGTCGTCGCCGTCGCAACCGGCGATCAGGCACTCGACTTCATCTCCGCGCCCGGCGCCGAACCGATCTGGTCTTTCTCGACCTCCGGATGCCGGGGATGGAACGGCTTGGCAGCTCCGCGCCGAGCTCCGAAAGGACGCGGCGTGGGCCTCGATCCCGGTGCTGGTGGGGCACCGCCGAGAAGTGGAACGCGTACTGACGAGGCCCGAACGCGCTCGGAGCCGTGGCCGCCGCCTCAAGAGCCTTACGAACACGCGCGATCTCGTCGAGACCGTCCGGCGCTGCTCGGCCGCGTGAGACCGCCCTCGCGGCCTTCGCCTGGGAGCCCCGCCTCTCGTGCCTGGAGCAGCCATTCCTTCCGGTCGACCCGTCCCGCGTACCCGCGCATCAGCGCCGATCGCTTCCGATCACCCGATGGCAGGGCGCGGTCGCCGGACCAGGGTTGACGCGGTTGGCGCTTCCCACGGCCCGGCACGCCCGCAGTGGACGGCGCACCGCCGTCGCGATCTGAGCACGCCAGAACGCGTTTGCGCCGGCCGGAGATCCGACCCGAGGCGAGCGCCGCAACCTCGCCGCTGGAACTCCGTGCCTCCTCGGGATCGAGGGAATTCGGAAAAATCCTCGGACTCCTCCCGAAAAGTAGCGATCGAGGGCGCAGGCGCGCACGATCCTGAGCTGCCGCGCAGCCGGCGATCCGCCCTCGGGCGACGCGAGTTCCCCGAACCGCCGCGTGAGGCTCCCGCGGGCTCCGCTTCGGGGGCCGAACGCGATCCGGCAGAGCCCGGCATCCAGCTCGCGACGAGCCGGAGCGGGCCGATCGGGGATTCCATTTTTCGCTTCCGTGACGTCCATGAGCTCGCTTCTTCATTTCGCGGCGGCGCGCCGCCTACGGTAGAGCGCGGCGTACGCCCTCCAGGTGCGCGCACACGCCCGGGACATTTCTTCCGCTTTCCTTTGGAGAGGACTTGCGCGTCCGGGACTGGCCATGCGCCGAGAGACCACAGGGCACGCCGGACGGAAATGCGTCCGGCTCGGCCATGCGCCCGCATCGCGATGTGAGTGGGCGGTCCAGGGGCCGATTCCCGGAGATCGCGGTGAGCTTCCCGGCGAACGACTCCAGACACCGGAAAGCCCGCGTTCCAGTCAATGTCGCCCCGGGCGCACGCCTGGAGCGAACTGCGCGCGTGAGAGCCGCGGCGCGCGAACGGGGAACGCCGAGCCTCGAGAAGATCTGGCCGACGCCACAATGGCCCCGGGCGAAGGAAAGAGGTGTCAGTCGTCCCGGCGGGAGCGGTCGAGCGGCGTTCCAGCGGCGCGCACGAGCCGTCCGGCGAGCGTCGTGGCGGCGGCGATCGTGACTCCGCTGGCCGAGAATCGCCCGGACCGCGACACCTCGAAAGGGTCCCAGCTATCCCGGGACGCGGATCCCCGGCGACCTGGCGAAACGTCCCGACGCGCGGAGGTTCGGGTCGCGGGAAGAAGATGAGCTCGCGATCCGTCGCGGCATCGGCGTCTGAGCGTCGAAGAGCCTCCGCGCCCGGGCGGCGATCGCCAGTGAGCTCCGCCGTGCTGCAACAGGGCAGCCGGAGCCCAGCGCTGATTTTCGCCCGCCGCGGGCTCAGATCTCCACGATGCCCCGGGTCTCGCCGCCGACGAACGCGCGGCGATAGACGCCGCCCGCCAAGCGACTCGACGCCGGGGATCATCCGGGGGAGCGAGAAATGCCTGCTCCAGATCGTGCCAGCGGAAAGGGGGCTGATAGGGAAGCGCTTGAGCCTTCGGTCCGGCCGGCTCGGGCGTCGCACTGCGCGCGCCTGTAACGCTCGGCCGGCGTGCATGCGCACGAGTGTCGCGAAATGCCTCGTTGAACCGGCGGATGCTCCCGGGTCCACGCCGAAAAGGCGCGACGTCGGCAATGGGCAGGTCGGTTTCGAACAGGAGGTTCCTCGCGAAATGAACCCGGCGGGTCGCGGCGATCTCTCCCGGAGGGGCCCCGAGCTCGTCGCGGAAGAGACGGCGCAGATGCCGGTCGCCGACTTCCGAGCTGAGCCGAAAGGGCGTCGACCGGCCGCTCGTCGAGCACGCCTGCCGAGATGAGGCGCAGCGCCCGGCGCCACAACGTCGCCGACGTTCCCGCCCACGCCGGAGTGCCTCCGGGAGCCGCGTCGGGACGGCATCTCCGGCAGGCGCGGAAGCCTTCCTTTTCCGCCGCGGCCGCACACGGGAAGAAGCGGACGTTCTCGCGTCGGGGAGTTCGCGCCGGACAGACGGGGCGGCAGTAGATCCCGGTCGTGACGACTCCGGTGGAAGAAGCGCCCGTCGAAGCGGAGTCTCGCGCGGAAAGCGCCCGGCAACGAGGTCGAGGCGTCGAGTGCCATGGGCGTATTCATGCCAACATCGGGCGAGGACGACTAGCGGTTTTCGGACATAGGCGGTGGAAGGGGCTTACCGAGGGTTGGATTGGGCGCGGCCAGGAACGGGCTCGCTCGCGCGGCCCGAGCGAAAGCCGGTGGCCAGGCGCGAGGTGGCCACCAGCCCGGGCACGCGGCGGATGGCGTCGGCGACCATCTCGGCCGCCGCTTGGCGATTCGCTCGCAGTCCTGTCGTCTCAATTGTCGTGCATTGTTTGCTCGACGAATCGACATCCCTGGCGCCGGCCACCCGCGTCCGTCCGCCGATTTCGCGGGCAGACGCTCGCTCGGGAGTGGGGCGAGCGGTCGTGTGCATTTGGGATGAGTTCGCGCGCATTTTTGTTGAGATGACTACAGGCGGCGCCTTGCGGCGCGTCTGCTTGTGGATCGCGCGGCCCTTCGGCCGCGCGGACTCTTTGCCATGCGCGCGGCGCGCAACAGATGAGCTCGCGCGGCCGAATCGCCGCGCGCACGTCCAGTGCCGCGCCGCAAGGCGCCGCCTCCAGTCATCATGATCAGAAGCGCCGGACCGTCTCCACCTTCCCAGCCTGATCGGGCAAGGGTCTCGGGCGGGCGGCCGGGCAATCGGTCGGCGGGACGTCGGTTTGTCGAGCAGACGGACGATGATAGGTTGGGACGACGGAACTGCGAGCAAACCGCCGAGCGGCAGCCGAGACTGGTCGCCGACGTCCACCTGCCGCGTGCCCGACGACTGGTTGCCCGGTCCGGCCGCCGCGTGGGGCCTGGGAGGGTACCCCGGTTTTCGCTGGCCCGGCCGGTTCGGCGAGGGAGCCAAGCTCTCCATGGGTCTGTCGCCGTGGAGTCGCCCGGGGTGGACGCCGCGTCCGGAGGTTGACCTTCGCATCGTCGTCCAGCCGATGGGCGCGGACGATCAACAATACCGCCGCGGCGCGGGCCCGATGTAGTCGAAGGGATAGCACGTCACGAGCGTGAGGGTGGGCGTCGGCGTGAGGAGCGAGCACGCTGGCGTCGGTGACCCTCGACGATTTCGATGCGATCGACGGCGTAGTGGAAAGTTCCGGCCGCCGTCCTGACCGTGATTCGGTCGCCATTCGGACCCGGCGCAGGCCCTTAAATGCCAATACCAGTGAGCGGCGAGCGCAGCGTGCGGCCACCTCCGGGAAGGACCGTTGCCGGGAATGTGACGGCCCGCGATCCGAAGGGTGATAAATCAAAATCCCGCCCGCCGAATGTTCCCCTCGACCCCGAGCCGCGGGATCAAGGATCGTGCCTTGTTCGGGGGGAGTGGCGGATCGGAGAGCCGCGGGTTCGACCAGAGCTGCCCGCCAGCACCAAGGCACCGAAGAGGGTTTTCGCTAGGAAGCGTATCCATCCTGCGGCTTCGACGCAACAGGCCGAAAGGACAGGATGGAAGGACAAGGCAGCGGTGGTATCGAATTTGCTTTTCGATCGACCGTGACCTGTGTCCGAAGAGCCATGCCGGTGAGCGGGCCTTCGTGTATTGCTCGTCGAAGACGACACGCCCCTGGCGAAGGGACTGGAGGAGACGCTCGCGACGTCGCCGCGCTCGAGCTTCAGGTGACCACGTGACGAAGCTCGCCGACGCGCTTTCGCGTCGAGTCGACCAACGCCACTACGATGTGGAGTGCTTTCCCTCGGCCTGAACCTGCCCGACGCGGGGCGGCGTCGCCGCGGATGATCAGAAGAGCAACCGCCGACGTCGATCGTGGTCTGACCGGGACTCGGGGACGACCAGCTCGCCGGAGGAGCGCCCGCGCGAGGTCAGGACTATCTCCTGAAGCGCAGAGATCAACAGCATCTACTCGTGCGCTCCCTTCGGTACGCCATGGGCGGAGCCGCCTCCTGAGAACGAGAAGCAGAAGGCGCTCTCGATCCGAGACGATCTCGCGGGGCGCTTGAACCGCCGCGGTTTCATCACGAGCGCGGAACAACGGCAATTGAGGCGGCCGGGCGCATGGAGAAACCCGTGCTCCCTTCTCTTCGCCGACGTCGACGACATGAAGAATGCAACGATCACTTCGGACGGCGGGAGACAAACGCCTGCTGCGCAGAAGAGCGGCGGGTCCTGCGGAACACCTTCCGCGAGTCGGACGGCGTCCTGGCGCGGGTGGGGAGACGAGTTCGCGATCCTCGATCCCGGGAGCGGCCAGGAGGCGTCCGGCGTGCTGGTGCCCGGCTCACCGCGAACATCGAGTCCGAGAACGCGGCCGAACCGCAGGAGCTCCCGATCTCCCTCTCGGTCGGTCTTGCCTATTCCGGGCCGCCGAGAGCAGCGCAGCTCGAGGGGAAATGATGGAACAGGCCGACGCCTGGATATTACGACTCCTGGCGCCGGAAGAAGCTCGCCTCCGCCGTTTCGGGCTGAATCCTCGTTTCGTCGTTTCGTCGCCTCTCCGGCCGCGCCCCCGCAGTTCCCGGGTATGATCGCTCGCCGTCGACAAACGAACCAGCGCGTCGAGCCTCACCCGCCGCGGCCGGCGGCCGACGAGCGCCCCTCCATTCAGACATGGACCGCTTCCGGACGGGGAGGTGCACCCGATCGTCCAGCTCGGTCTTCGTCCGGATGCCAGCCGGCTTCGTGGTCCTGCTCGTCATGACGTCGATCTTCGTCCCCGGCAGGCCGGAGCCGCCTCTTCCTCGGGCTCGCCGTTCTCTACGAGGCTGATCAGCGCAGCTGGCGTATCTCTCATCGCCTCCCAGGCCCACATTTTCAACTCAGGCCGCCGAGCTTCGCAATCTGCTCGTCGACGGATTCAGAAGGTCAGATATTTCACGGCACTGTCAGCTACGTTCGGCCTGTACCGCCGTCCCTGCGTTTGCTGACGTCGGTCAACGCCGCCGAACCTGGCGTGGGCGGCGTGCGATTTTCCGTCAAGGGCAGCTATCGCGCGATCACTTGAGGCGCGGCGATTTGTCGGCGCTCCTCTTGTTCCACTTCAATTCGAGGATTCCAACACGCGCTCGACGAGCGCCCTGCATCCCTGGCGATCGTCTGCTTCCAACACGGTGTTCGGCCTCCGCTCGCATCTCCAGACCCGGCGCATGCTCCGGACCAGGAGGCGCTCGAGGATCAGAACCTTCCAGATCGAGGAGCAGGCTCAACAGCTCGAGCTTTCACGCGCCGCGGCCGGGAAGCCCGGGAGGCCGCGGAAGCCGCCCAATCGCGCCAAGAGCGCGTTCCTGGCAAACACAACATGAGCCACAGAGCTGCGCACGCCGTTGAGACGCGATCATCGGCTGGCAACGAGCTCCTGCAGGAGGAAGCGGCCGTGACAGCCACGAGGACCTCGCGGGGGACCTGCAGAAGATCCGCACTTCGGGCGAAGCACCTGCTCCGGCTGATCAATAGCGTGCTCGACCTTTCGAAGATCGAGGGCGGGGAAAATGACCCTCTTCGTCGAGAATTTCGACATCGCGCCAAGCGCTGGTGGACGAGGTGCAGAGCACGGACCAGCGCCAGCAAGTCGGGAAGAAGGCCGACTCCGGTTCGTGGTCCGGTGCGAGCCCGACCTCGGCACGCTCAAGGGCGACGCGTGACGAAGTTGAAGCAGATCCTCCTGAACCTGCTTTGCCCGGCGCGAGCAAGTTCAGCGGGGGCGGCGAGATCTCGCTGGAGGTGAGCCGGGAGCACGCGCCGATGGGGAGCTGGATCACGTTCCGGAGTTCGCGATGCGGGAATCGGCATGACCCCGAGCAGCTCGGTAAGGTGTTCCAGGCGTTCACGCAGGCCGACGCGCGACCACGACGCTGAAAGTACGGCGGCACTGGGGCTCGGGCTCGCGCTGTCGCCGCCCGGTTCTGCCAGATGATGGGGGAGACGTCTCCGCCGAGAGCGTGTTCGGCAAGGGGATCGGTCTTCACGGTCCGCCGCCCGACCGACGTCGGAAACCGGGAGGGGAGATGCGACGTCGATCCACCGCGTCAGCTTCCGCGAGCTGATCGAGCGAGGAGGGGGTCGGCGCCGCGCTCGCCGACAAGCCGAAGCGCGTGCATGGCTGAGGAGCCGGTCAGGTTCTCCTGGTCGAAGAACAACGAGAATGAACCACGCGACATGCTGACTGCCCGCCGTCTCTCGCGGCGGGGATTGCTGATGGGAGTCCACGCGACGGACAGCGCCGAGAGCCCATCCGCGCCGGGCGGCGCACTCCCGCTTCCCGACGTCGTGCTCATGGACCGCGAGATCTCGGTCCTCGGCGGCTACGAGGGCCGCTGCCCGCCAGCTCAAGGGAATCGCCGGCGACGGGCCGCATTCCCGTGATCGCGCGCTCTCCCGCGCACGCGATGTCGGACGACCCGCGAGAAGGCGCTGGCGGCCGGCTGCGACGGTTTCGACACGAAGCCGTCGATCTCGGCCGCGCCTCATCCAGGAGATGATCGACGAGGTGCTCCGTGCCGGAGAGACGGCCAGGGGCACTGGCGGTCGCGTCGAGAGGCGGCGCCCGGAGCAGCCGTGTCCGAGTAGAGGCCGAGACGTTCCTCGCGCCCCGGGCGCATCCGAGGAGCTTCCGGCCCTCGTCGATCACGCTCGGCAGGCCTGGCGCGGCGCGCCGGAGCCGACGCCTCCACGATCTTCGCGGTGACGACTCGCCGTGGAGGAGGTCTGCATCAACCTGATCCGTTACCTGGGTACGCGGGCCGCGAGCCGGGACCGATCGAGACTCAGGCGTCCGTGCCGAGCCGCGCCGGATCGTCGTGACGATCGTGGATTTCTCCCCCTCGTTCTCGCCGGAGGAGGCCGCCAGCCCGATTTCACGTCTCGGAGGTGCCGGAGGCGAGCGGGCGGCCTCGGCTGGCACCTGGTCAAGAGCGTCATGGACGAGGTCCGCTACACGAGCCGCGGGGCGCTGCCGGGAATCGACTCACGCTGATCGAGAGTATTTCGAACCCACGGAATCGAAGGAGGAGTCCGCCGGAGATCCGCGGTGCTCGAGATCGGGTCCCCTGACGGTCGTCGCGATCGGCAGGAGCGTTGAGCTGCAGGATGACACGCGAGGCGCCCTCACCCGGACGCGCTCGCCGAACTCGTCGAGGAGGGCGGAACCGGATGGTCGCCGACTTCGCCAGCGCGTGGACTGCATCAGCAGCGCGGGGCTTGCGAGGCGCTCCTGGAGCGCGATGAAGGACAGCGGCGCCACGCGGGGAGGATTTTCCGGCTGGCGGCGATCCGCGCCGACGTCCAGCAGGTGCCATCGAGGCTTTGTCGGAGTTCATGAGGCATCCTGAAGACCTTTCCCGACGTCGACACGCCGCGCTCAGGAGCTTCGCACGGATGGAGCGGCGGCGCTCTTCCCAGCCGAGATCGGCCCCCGGCCGCGCGGGGTCAGCCCTCGTCATCGGATCGGGGTCGGTGAAGTGCGCCGCCGCGCTCGGGCTGCACGCGCGTTCTCGCCCGCGAGGAATTCCCGTGGCGTTCATGGTCGTGGGGTGCAGCGGCGGGGGCATCTACGCCGCGCTCCTGGCCGCGGGTTTCGAGACCGCGCCAGTCGATCGAGATGACGCGGCGATTTGTGGACGCGCGAAATCACGAGCCGCCGCCACGGTCGCAACCGCTCGCTCCCCGGGCGAGTCTTCCCCGGCCTCTTCCGGTTCACCGAGGACTTCCGGGCTGAAGAGCGACGAGGCTCGTCGTGCAGCGCCTCCGGAACGTCTTCGGGGCAACGGCGAGGTCGAGTCATGCCCGCCCGCTTGCACCTGGCCGCGACCGACTTTCACACGGGGAGCAGGTCGTCCTCTCACGCGGCTCAGTCTGGTGGACGCACCCGATTCGCGCGTCAGATCGCGATTCCCCTTCATCTTCCGTCCCTGGAGGATCGACAGGCCCGGCTTCCTGATCGACGGGTTCAATGTCCGATCCCCTTCCGGTCGGCGTGGCGATCCGGGGAGGAGCGCCGTCTGCTGATCATCGCGATGGGATTCTAGGAAGCCCGTACCAGTCGTCGATCAGGTCGCCGGCGCGCTTCTCGTTCCAGCTCTCAGAGCGTCATGACCCAACAAACCTGCTCAGAGTCGCGATTCGCCTTTCACAACCTCGCGCATCACGCGGGTGATCCCTGTGATTCCGCGGTTCTCTGCGGCGGATCCACCTCTTCGACACGGACAAGATTCCCTTGATCATCGAGGAAGGGAGCGCGCCGCCGAGGAACGGCTCCCGTATCTTCGCCGCCTTCTCGGCGCCGAGGGACGCGCGTGAGGCGCACTTGCCGTGACCGCCGCCCGCCGCCCGCCCGGATTCCTCGTCGTGGACGACAACGGGATGAGACCTGCCTGAGATGCTCGCCCGGCGCCTCTCCCGCCAGGGCCACCTCGTGGACATCGCGGAAAACGGCCGCCGCGCCTCGGCGCGCCCGGGCCGACGCCACGGCTCGTACTCCTCGACGTGATGATGCCGGGCTCGACGGGCGCCGGGTGCTCGAGCCTGGTTCCAGGACCACGCAGCTCAGAACATTCCGTCGTCATGATCTCGGCGTCCGACGAAACGGAGACGATCGCGCTGCATCGAGCTCGGCGCGGACGATTACCTGCCGAAGCCGTTCGACCCCCGTGATCCTGCAAAGGCGCGCGTCGGCGCATCGCTCGAGAAGAAGCGTCTCCAGGATCGCGAACGCCTGCATGCAGGAGAGCCTCGAAGCGCCCGACTCGCGATCCGGGCGCGGGCGTCAGGCGACGTTCCTGCCAGACGCTCACAGTCTCCGGGCTGGAGAATCGCCGCCCGGTTCGAGCCGGCCCGACAGTGCGCGGGCGACTTCTACGACACGTTTCCCCTCGTCAGCGGCGAGCAATACGTAAT
>ERZ1370068.4175-contig-3261_pt1 | contig 27322 bp, 36 predicted proteins | sample MGYA00561227_ERZ1370068 | MGnify/ENA primary metagenome ERZ1370068 (study PRJEB38410, sample SAMEA6850437) | metagenome | study: Metagenomic assessment of the ecological functions of the soil: analysis of the soil microbiota associated with the...
TTATTACGTATTGCTGAGCTGAGTCACCCACGACTGCAGGACGACTAATCCGCAACCACTGTTCCGCAAGGCCGAATCCGCAACCAATCGTCAGGTGAAGGCAGTGATCGCCTGTATTCTGCGTCTCCGTGGTTGAAGAAATTGATCGCGCCCTGTAAGTTCTCCAGCCTCCGTGGCGAAGTTCTCCGCGGCGCGACGTCAGGCGCGCTGGTCTCCCGTCCTGGCGGCGGCTCGAGGTGGATGATCGCCCGCCGATCTGCGGAAGCGCGTCCATCAGTCGGTCCTTCACCGTCGTGCGCGAGATCGCGCGCGCCTGCCGAGCCGGCGTTCCGCCGCCATCCAGATATGCAGGTCGAGGAACACGAAGTCGGCCGATCCGCGCGTCATGCGGATTTCGTGGCAGCCAGCTCGTCGGCACCGTCATCACCACCGCGCGCACTTCGTCTTCGGGGATCGCGATGCGATCGCCGAGCACATCGGTCGTGGACTCTGCACGATCTCCCAGGCCGGCGTGGCCGATGAACCCCACCACGACGCAGCGCGGCCACAGGATCGAGCAACGGGTATCCAAGCCGCGCGCCGAACAGGGCGTAGGGATGACCGTGATCGATACCAGCACGTCGCTGCGGCGTGCATAGCGTCGGCCAGCAGCACCTCGCTCGACCAGCCGCTGCCCCGCGCGGCGCTCGCTAGGTCGCCACCAGGTGTTCACCGCGATCGTCGCCAGCATGACGGCGAAGGCACCAGGCGGCGACCGTCCGGTCCGCCACCGTGCTGGAAGCGCTCGCCAGGCCGCCCGCCCAACCTCGATCATCACCACCAGCAGAGAAAGCCGACGATGGCGGCGGCCGACAGCGTCTCGAACTTGCGATGCCCGTATGGATGATCTCGTCCGGCGGTTGCGGCGATACGACGCCGCACCGAGCGCCGCCGACGTTGGAACGAGATCGGTCAGAGAGTGGAGGCCGTCGGAGAGCGATGCTGACGGCGCCGATGAGCGTAGCCGAGGCGCCGAGCTTCGCGATGGCGACGGCGAGGATTCAGGGAGGAGAAGGACCCAGACGAGCGGCCGGTGACGGCTCGGTAGCGCGCCGAGCCGCCGCCGCTGGAACTGCCAGAAGACGCGCGCGGTCGGAACCGGCCACCACCGGACTTGGCACCTTGCCGATGATGTAGCTCTTCGGCACCATGCCCCAGTGGCGGCTGTCGGAGCTGTTGTTGCGGTGGTCGCCCATCACGAAGTAGTAGCCCTCGCTGGACGACCGTGCGGGCCCGTAGTCGTCGTGGCTGCGGTATCCGGCGGCACGTAGTCGTCGTGCAGCGGCACGTCGTTCACGTAGACCTGGCCGTCCACGATCCGCACGCGCGTCGCCTTCTTCGGCGATCACGCGCTTGACGAACGACTTGTCCGGGATTGAGCGGGTAGTAGAGCATCACGATGTCGCCGCGGCGCGGCTCGCCGAGCCGGTAGGCCAGCTTGTTGACGATGAGCCGATCCTGATCGGCCGAGCGTCGGGCGCCATGCTCTGGCCCTCGACGCGCGCCACCTGGAATCCGAACGTGACGATGAGCGTGGCGTAGACCGCCGCCGACGACCAGCGTCTTGAACCAGGCGACCAGCTCGTCCGCACGACCTGCGCGCAGCTGGATCGCGACCGCGCTGCGCAGCGGCGCCGAGCCGCCGGCAGAGCAGGCGCGGCGTGCGTCCGCGGGCCGTGCGGCGTCGTCACGGACGCCGGGCAGCCGCTACAGCTTCAGATACTCCCGCGAGCCGCTTGGTCTGCGACCGGCTGACCGGAATCTCCGTCGCCTTCGCGTCCTTCATCCGAAGGATGTAGTTCCTGCTGAACCAGGGGACGATCTCCTTGATCTTGTTGATGTTCACCAGGTGCGACCGGTGGACCCGCCAGAAGACCTCCGGGTCGAGCCGCGCCTGCAGCTCGTCGAGCGTCCGGAAGTTGGACGTGCCCGGCACGCTGCCCCGTCACTATGGTAATCGAGTCGTCGGCCAGCGAGGCATAGATGATCTCCTCGGCCTGGACCAGCAGGAACCGCTCCCCGACCTTGACGGCCACCTGCTCGCGCCGGCTCTGCCGGCCGGCCACCAGTTGGACGATGCTGCTCCGAGCTGGTCGTTCAGCGGGCGCTGCCGGTCGACCACTCGCCGCCGGGCCGCTCTGCGACCGGCGGTTTCGAGCCCTTGCCGCGGCGATCCATCGGCTTCAGCAGGTAGTCGACGGCGTTCACCTCGAACGCCTCGATGGCGTGCTGGTCGAAGGCGGTCACGAAGATGACGTGCCGGGCGGCTCGTCGGTCCACCAGTTCCGGCGCGCGACCTCGAAGCCGGTCAGCCCCGGCATCTGGATGTCCAGGAACACCAGATCCGGGCTGTGACGGCCGATGGCGTCGAGCGCTTCGAGCGCCGTTGCCGGCCTGGCCGATCGACCTCGCACGCCGCCCAGCCTCGTCGAGCAGGTAGCACAGCTCTTCCCGCGCCAGCTGCTTCGTCGTCCACCACGACGGCGCGGAGCAGACGCTCAGGCACTGGCCCGCTCCTCCGCAACGCCGTCCGGAATCTCGAGCTGCACTGTCCGTGCCGCGGCCGATCGTGCTGGAGCAGCTACAGCTGCGCAGCGCGCGCCGTAGATCACGCGCAGCCGCTCGTTGACGTTGCTGAGGCCGATGCCGTCGGCGAAGCGCGGTGTCCAGCCGTTCATCCGATCATGCCGAGCCCGTCGTCCGACGACCTCGACGACGGCGCGTCCGTCGTCGCTGGACGCTGCAGATGGTGATGCGTGCCGCCGCCGACCTTGCGCGAGAGCCCGTGCTTGATCGCAGTTCTCGACCAGCGGCTGCAGGATCATGCTCGGCACGATGCACGTCGAGCGTGCTCGGGTCGATCTCCTTGCGACCGCGCAGCTGCGGGCCCGAAGCGGATCGTCTCGATGTCGAGGTAGTCGTCGACGGCCGATCTCCTCGCGCAGCGTGACGAAGTGATCGGGCTCGCGCAGCAGGCGGCGCGAGCAGCGCCGACAGCTCGGTGGATCACCATGCGCGCCGTCTCGGGCTGCGACCGGATGAGCGACGAGATCGAGCGTCAGCGTGTTGAACAGGAAGTGCGGGTTGATCTGGCTGCGCGAGCGCCGCGATCTTCGCCGCCAGCAGCAGCTTCTCCTGCTCCTGCAGCCGGTGCTCGATGCGCGCGTTGTTCCAGATCTTGATCGGCGTCGCCACGCGAGCACCGTGGCCACGAGCACCAGCACGAACAACGCCGGCGACGGCGCGCCAGGTAGAACAGCCGATTCGGCCGCCGAAGCGCGCGCCGAGCGCCTGACGAATCAGCTCGAGCGCCGATGGGCGCGCAGCACCAGCACGATCTGCCAGTCCACTCTGCAGCCGGCGCACCATCTGCCAGATGCGGCGGGGCAGCGCCGAGAAGACGAACGGCGAGAAGTGCCAGATGGCTTCCTTCGGGCACAGTCTCGCGCAGCGCCGCCGCCGGCAAACCCGCAGCCGACGGCGAACGGCAGCGCGCCCCACTCGCCGGCGATGAGCGCGGCGCCGACGTCAGTACCGCCGACGATGGCGCCGGTATACGGGCCGGCGATCGAGGCCGACGAGGAAGGCGCCCTCGAGCGTCAGATCGGCCGCGTCGTAGCTGCAGCAGGAATGCAGCGCGGCGACTGCCGAACGTCAGCGGCACGGCCGAGCGCCAGCGACAGGATGACGGTCGATCCTGGAAGGCGCGCCGCTCGAAGATCAGGATGTGGCGGAACCGCCGGATAGCGCACCAGCATCGTGGCCAGCAGCGCCATGACGGCGAGCTTGAACACCAGGGTCGTGAGGAGGAACTGGTCCGGCGACGAGAATGCGGGGTTCCACTGCTTGGTATTGTAGCTCGACAAGATGTTATGATTGAGAGGTTTAGGCCGGGAGAACTCGATGATTCCGTGAGATCGTCACGGGCTTTGCCACGACCTTCAAGCACATCTTCCGCAAGCCCATCACGGTGAACTATCCGGACGAGAAGGTCCCGATGTTCCCGAAGTTCCGCGGCAAGCAGGTGCTGATGCGGGACGAGAACGGGCTGGAGAAGTGCGTGGCCTGCGGCCTGTGCGCCGTGGCGTGCCCGGCCGACGCGATCTACCTCGAAGCGGCCGAGAACGACGGCTCGGTGCATGGCCGGCCCGCGCTACGCCAAGGTCTACCAGATCCACAAGACCCGCTGCATCTTCTGCGGCTACTGCGAAGAGGCCTGCCCGGTGTCGGCGATCTTCATGGGCAAGGACTACGAGACTGGCCGTCTACAGCAACAAGGACTTCATCTGGGACAAGACCGAGATGCTCGTGCCGCCTCCGGCGGGCGCCAGCCGCCCGTGGCCCAGGACGGAACGCAGGACTGACGTTCTGGTCACTCGAGCCGCACTGGAGTTCTGCTGCACATCGAGCCTCACACGTGGGGCAGAACTTCAGTTCTGCCCTGTAAGCGACAGCCACTTGAAACCGACATTTCTCGACGCGCTCGACTCGCGAGTCCTCGTCTGCGATGGGGCGATGGGGACGATGCTCTACGCGAAGGGCGTCTTCATCAACCGCTCCTTCGACGAGCTGAACCTCACGCAGCCCGATCTGCGTGGCTGAGGTCCACAGGAATACGTCCGCGCGGGCGCCGACGTCATCGAGACGAACACGTTCGGCGCCAACCGCATCAAGCTGCCGACCTTCGGCCTGGCGCGACAAGCTCCGCGAGATCAACACCGCCGGGCGCGCGCATCGCGCGCCAGGCGCGCGCGCGACGCCGGCGTACGTGGCCGGCGCGATCGGACCGCTCGGCGTCCGCATCGAGCCCTGGGGCCGGACTCGGCGTCGACGAGGCCGAGGCGCGCTTCCGCGAGCAGGCCGCAGCGCTCGCCGAGGGCGGCGTCGACCTGTTCATCCTCGAGACGTTCCGCGACGTGAACGAGCTCGGCGCGGCGATTGCCGCCGTGCGCGCGCTGTCTGCGATCTGCCGATCGTCGCGCAGATGACGACCGAGGAGGACGGCAACACGCCTCGACGGCACGCCGCCGGAGCAGTTCGCGCCGGAGCTCGACCGCAGGCGTGGCGCCGACGTCATCGGCGTCAACTGCAGCGTCGGCCCCGCGCCGATGCTCGAGACGATCGAGCGGATGGCGCCGCGCGACCGACGCGCGGCCTGTCGGCGCAGCCCAACGCCGGCACGCCGCGTGACATCGAAGGCCGCAACATCTACCTGTCGTCGCCGGAGTACATGGCGTCCTACGCGCGCCGGTTCGTCGCAGCGCGGCGTCCGCCTGGTGGGCGGCTGCTGCGGCACGACGCCCGAGCACATCCGGCAGATCCGGCTCGCGGTGCAGGGCGCTTGCGCCATCGGCGCAGCGCCGTCTCCGGCTGGCGCCGCGTGGATGCGACGTCGGTGGATGCGTCACCGGTCCCGCGAGCGGAGAAGTCGGCACTCGGCCGCGCCCTGCAGGAAGGGCGGCGAGTAGTCGCCGTCGAGCTGAGCCGCCCAAGGGGCACGATGCGGCGGCCGCGATCGCGGATGCCGTGCCGCTTCGCCGCGCACGGCGTCGACGCCGGTCACGGCGTCAGCGACGGGCTGCGCAGGCGGCGCGCGGATGAGCGCGCTGTCGCTCGCGGTGCTGGTCCAGCAGGCGGCGGGCATCGAGCCGGCGCTGGCAGTATGCCCTGCCGCGACCGCTACCTGCTCGGAATTCAGTCGGATCTGCTGGGCGCGCACGCGATCGGCGTCCGCAACCTCGATCCTGTTCACCGGCGATCCCGCAAGCGCGGCGACTCACTCGGACGCGACGCTGGTGTTCGACGTCGACTCTGATTGGTCTGACCAACGTCGTGTCACGGCTGAACCACGGGCGGGACGTCGGCGGCCAGCCGATCGGCGACCCGACGGCGTTCCTGATCGGGGTGGTGGCGAATCCCACGTCACCGCGGCTCGACGACGAGGTGCGGCGCTTCGAGCTACAAGGTGCAGGCGGGCGCGGAATACGCGGTCACGACGCCGATCTACGACCTCGAGGCGCTCGACGAGTTCCTGCGCCGCGTGGATCACGTGCGCGTGCCGGTTATCGCGGCGATCCGGCCGTTCGAGAGCCTGTTGCACGCTGAATATCTGCGCCAACGAAGTGCCCAACCTCCGTAGTGCCCGAGGCCCTGATCGCCACGCATGCGGCGCGCGGACGCGGCAGGCACGGCCGCCGAAGAGGGCGTGCGCTGATTGCACGCGAACTGGCTGAGGCCGTGCGAAGTCGCGTGCGGTCGCAAGCTGGCCGGTACCTCCTGCGCGGATTCTTGCGGTTCTCGAACGGCATAGCCGGCGCGGGGCCTGACCCCGCTGGCGTGGATAATGGCTGCCGCGGGCGTGTTCCGCGTAAGGTATAGTCCAAACGTCTCCGCCGCCCGGGCCGCTGGTCCGACCGGCGGCCTCCCAAGGAGATCGCACGAATGGCCTTGTTCAGCCGGAACGAGGGCGGGCGAGAAGACGAGCATCTGGCCGCCGACGTCGCCACCCGGGCTCTGTCGGTCACGGCCGTCGAAACGGATTTCGTCGCCGGCGTCTACGAGAAGCTGGCGTCGGTCTACGACATCATCTTCGGGCCCGACGCTCCACCCGGGCGCGGCTGCAGGCGCTGCAGCGGATGGGCGATCGCGGTCGGGCGACCGCGTGCTCGAGGTGGGCGTCGGCACGGGCATCAACCTGGCGCTGTATCCGCGCGACTGCAAGCGTCACCGGAATCGACCTGTCGGACTCGATGCTGGAGAAGGCGCACGAGCGTGTGGCGAAGAACGGCCTGCGCAACGTCCGCGCTCCTTCAGATGGACGCCTCGGCGCTGACCTTTCCAGACGACTCGTTCGACATCGTCTACGCGCCGTACCTGGTGAGCGTCGTGCCGGATCCGGTGGCGGTCGTCTCGAAATGCGCCGGGTGTGCCGGCCGGGCGGCCGCATCATCATCCTGAATCACTTCCGCAGCGCGAACCCGCCTGCGTCTCGTGGGCCGAGCGCCTCATCTCGCCCTTCACGGTCCACATCGGCTTCAAGTCGGACCTCGACCTGCCGGCTTTCCTCGCGCAGGCAGAGCCTGACGCCGGTGTCGATCGAGAAGGTGAACATCCCGCGCATCTGGTCGCTGGTCACCTGCATCAAGGACTGACGGCTGATCGGCCGAGCTAAAGCTCGGCCTCTACGACTTGCGACTACGCGACTGCAGCTAGTGGGCCGAGCTTCAGCTCGGCCAATATTGCCAGAATCCTGATCGCACCGCGCGCGTCGGCGCCGTCGGTGCCGATCCGTCTCCGGCGCTGCGCGGCTGATCGCGTGCAGCCGGTCCAGGCGCTTCCTGCCAGCGTCCTCGCCAGCAGATCCTCGTTGCGAGATGAATCCGCATCGCAGCCAGCGCGGCATCTCGCGCACCAGCACTTCGCACTCCAGGAAGTGCCCGCGCGACGTGCAGAATCGCGCTGTGTCGTTGGCGACGCACTCCGCGATGATCCCGTAGCCGGGCTTCGTGACGACGATGTCCACGGCGGCGACGAGATCCTCGTAGCGGATAGCCGGCGGCGCATAAGCGCCTTCTCGTCGAGCATCTCCACGCTCGGCGGCAGCAGCATCCGCGTCACGCTGGCCGGCATGGTCGTCGCGGCGGTTGGCCGTCACGTCCGACGGTCATCACCAGGGTGTAGCCAACCAGGTCGCGCAGCTTCGTCAGGTCGATCCGCGAGAAGCCGTAGCCGCCGAACGACAGCAGCACGAGCGGCTGATCGTCGGGCAGGTTCAGGTGGCGACGCGTCTCCGACGGCCGCCTCCGCGAGCGCGCGCGCGATGAAAGGCAGATCGGCGACCTTCCGGAACATGTCGAAGCCACCGGTCATCGGCAGGCGCAGCGCGAGGGCCGCCTGACTATAGCGCCTCGCGTATTTTCGCGATCAGCGGCGCTGCCAGGCGGCGAGCTGGTCCTGATACCCTGCGTAGATCCAGTCCCAGGTGAAGTTACGCCCAGTGCGATCGCTGGAATCGCTGCGCGCGCCGCGGCCGCGAAGGCCGAGCGGCGGGATGTCGCCGACGACGAGCGTGATCCCTTCCCGGCGGAGCCACTCGGCCTCCTCGGCGGCGTCCTGATCGAGATCGCGATGGAATGCTCTCGGCCCGGCGGATCGTCTCCGCCGCGTCGAGGCTGAGGCTGTCGATCTGGACGACGCCCGTGTCGCACTCGCGGCGACGCCAGTCCACGGGGCGCTTGAGCGTGAGATCGAAAATCCAGCGCGGCGCCGACGTCCGCAGGATCGACGCGCGATCTCCGGCCGCCTCCGGCCCAGCTCGTTCAACACCTCGATGTCTCGAGAGGCGTGCCCGAAGCCGTGGCCGGAGACGTAGAAGAGCGATCATCGCGCCGGCTGTCCGGCGTGGCGCGAACGCGACGCGCAGCACTTCCTCGATCGTCTCCACGGGCACGAACGTGAGGTCTCTGCTGAGGCCCTCCGGCAGCTCGTCGAGGTCGCGGCATGTTGAGCGCCGGCAGGATGAACGTCGTGGATGCCGTGCCGGCGCGCGGCGAGCGCCTTTCGCGGATGCCGCCGACCGGCAGCACCAGGCCGCGACAGCGTGATCTCGCCGGTCATCGCCACGTCTTCGCGCGTCGGCTCGTTCTGATCGCCGACAGGATCGCCGTGGCCATCGTCACGCCCGCGGACGGGCCGTCCTGGGAATCGCGCCGGCGGGCACGTGGATGTGCAGGTCCCGGTGTGCGCAGAAGTCCCCGGAATGCCCAGCGCTTCGGCTGTTCGCCCGTGATGTGGCTGACGCGCCGCGCGCGCCGATTCCTGCATCACCTCGCCGAGCTGGCCGGTCAGGATCACCTGCTGGGCGCCGCCGGGCAGCAGCGTGGCTTCGACGAACAGCACGTCGCCGCCGGCTTCCGTCCACGCAACGCCCGTGGCCACGCCGGGCCGGGACGTCCGGAACACCGTCTCGCGATGGAACCGCGGCCGGCCGAGATATTCGGAGAGCTGCGCGGCATCGACGACGAGTCGGCGGCGCGCCGCTGCCAGCCTCGCTCGCGCCCTGCGTGGCGATCCGAGCCGCCACTTTGCGTGCGATGGCGCCGAGCTGCCGCTCGAGGCCACGCACGCCCGCCTCGCGCGTGTATTGCGCTGATCACGGCGCCGCAGCGCCTCGTCGGTCGAGATCCAGCGCACCGGCGGGCAGGCCGTGCTCTGCCATCTGCCGCGGCAGCAGGTAGCGCGCGCGATGTGACGCTTCTCCTCCTCGGTGTAGCCGGCCAGCGAGATGATCTCCATGCGGTCGAGCAGCGCCGGGTGCACGCGTGCCGAGCTGGTTCGCCGTCGCGATGAACAGCACGCGCGAGAGATCGAGCGGCACCTCCAGATAGTGGTCGCGGAACGAGTGGTTCTGCGCCGGGTCGAGCACCTCGAGCAGCGCCGCGGCCGGGTCGCCCTGGAACCCGGCGGCGATCTTGTCGATCTCGTCGAGCATGAACACCGGGTTCATCGCGCCGGCCTGCTTCAGCGCCTGCACGATGCGTCCGGGCATCGCGCCGATGTAGGTCCGCCGGTGGCCGCGGATCTCCGCCTCGTCGCGGACGCCGCCGAGCGAGATGCGCACGAACTTGCGGTTCATCGCGCGCGCGATCGACTGGCCGAGCGACGTCTTGCCGACGCCCGGCGGGCCGACGAAGCAGAGGATCGGCCCCTTCATGTCGCCCTTCAGCTTCCGGACCGCCAGGTATTCGACGATGCGCTCCTTGACCTTGTCGAGGTCGTAGTGATCCTCGTCGAGCACGCGGCGCGCTTCCACCGGATCGAGCCGATCCTCCGTGGTCACGCTCCACGGCACCTCGACGAGCCAGTCGAGTACGTCCGCGTCATCTGGTAGTCAGGCGATGCCGGCGTTCATGCGCGCGAGGCCGGTCCAGCTCGCGGTCGGCGGCCTGCTGGACGTGTTCCGGCAGATTCGCGGCGGCGCACTTTCTCTGCGCAGCAGCTTGATCTCGTCGGCCTCGCCTTCGCCGAGCTCCGTCTGGATCGCCTTGAGCTGCTGGCGCAGGAAATACTGCCGCTGCGCGTCGGTCATCTCCTGCTGCGCCTGCGACTCGATCTTGCCCTTCACCTCCAGCAGCGCAATCTCGCGGGCCAGCGCCTTCGAGACGGCCTCGAGCTTGGCGATCAGGGATCGCGCTCTCGAGGACGGCCTGCTTTTCGGCCGACGGCATGTCGAGCAGGGACGCCAGCAGGTAGACCGAGGCGCAGCGGATCGTCGATGCTCGCGACGACGCCTCGCAGCTCCTGCGAGAGCCGCTGCTGAGCGACAGCGCCCGGTCCACCATGCTCCTGCAGGCGGCGGACGTAGGCGTCCACCTCGACCGAGCCGTCCGCATGCTCCGGCATCGGCGTGATCTGGGCCGTCATCGTTTGCTCGGAGCGGCTGATGCTGTCGGCTTTGGCGCGCTGCAGCGCCTTCGATGATGATCTGGATCCCGCCGGCGGCGCGGGCCATCTGGCGGATGACGCCGACGGTACCGACGAGGCGGACGTCGGCCGGCTCGGGGTCCTCGACGTTCGACGCCTGCAGGGCGAGGAAGACCATCCGATCGCCCGAGACGCGCGCGGTTCACCGCGTCCATCGACACCGGACGGTTCACGGCGAGCGGCATCACGCTCCAGCGGAAACGCGACCGTTTCCCGCAGGGGCAGCACCGGAAGCGACGAGGGGATGTCGGTGGTCGGTCGGTCAGCCATGGAGATGTGCTATTTGACCCAATGTCGGAAGGCACCGTCAAACGGGCAAAGCTGAAGTATCCTTTCGAGATGGCTCTCAACGAGCGGGACTTCTTCACCGAGAAGACGGAGACCCGCGCCACGCCGCTCACCTGTCCGCGCTGCCACCGGAAGAACGTGTCACCGAGATGAAGTGGGTGCGGCGGATCAAGAAGAACAAGATTCCGCCGGGGAGCCGACGAACGCGACCGCGCGCGTACGCGAAAGCTGCGCGATTACATGATCCGGGTCGACGACGTCGTGCACCGCCTGACGTGCCGGACCCGGTTCGAGGTGCCGTGCCCATCAGTCGCTCGTATTTCTGCAAGACGGCGAGCGCGGCGGGCAGGCATGACGAACGCGGTGGGAATGTCTAGAACGGATTGATTTCAGGCAGGGCTTCAGCTCCGGCTAGCGTGCATTGACAGGAGATGACCCATGGACTCCACATCACGACGCGATTTTTCTGAAGGCCACGGCCGCCACTCCGGGCGCTGCCGCGCGTCACGTCCGGCGAGGCCCGCGGCCGGCCCGGCGCAGGCCGCCGCCTGACACGCTGCTCTTCTCGGCGCCGCCGCTCGATCGCGTGCGCGTCGGCTTCGTCGGCGTCGGCGGCATGGGCACGGACCACCTCGAGAACTACCTGCGCGCTCGAGGGCGTCGAGCGTCAAGGCGGTCTGCGATATCGATCCCGCACGCACGCCGAGCGCGCGCGAAAGAAGGTGGTCGACGCCGGCCAGCCCAGCCCGACGCTGTACACGAAGGGCGACCGCGATTTCGAGCGGATGTGCGGCGAAGAGCAGCTCGATCTGGTCTTCAACGCCACGCCGTGGGAATGGCACGTGCCCGTGATGCTGGCCGCCCTCAAGACCGGCAAGCACGCGGCCACGGAAGTGCCGGCGGCCTATCGCGTGGACGACTGCTGGGCGCTCGTCGAAGCGGCCGAGAAATACAAGAAGCACGCCGTGATGATGGAGAACTGCTGCTACGACCGGCGCGAGATGCTGGCGCTGATGCTGGTGCGCAAGGGCATGCTCGGGCGAGCTCCTGCACGCCGAGTGCGGCTACCTGCACGACCTGCGCGGGATCAAGTTCTCGAAGGAGGGCGAGGGCCTCTGGCGGCGCGCGCACGCCGTCAAGCGCAACGGCAACCTGTACCCGACGCACGGCCTCGGGCCCGATCGCGCAGTGCTTCGACATCAACCGCGGCAACCAGTTCGAGCTACCTCGTCTCGATGAGCAGCCCGTCGCGCGGCCTGCGGCTCTGGAACGAGCGAGAAGCTGCCGGCCGACGATCCGCGCAAGAGCGAGGTCTACAAGCTGGGCGACGTCAACGTCAGCTTGATCAAGCACGGTGAAGGGACAGACGATTTACCTGATCAACAACTGCGACGACCCGCGGCCCGTACAGCCGCATCAACGAGGTCCAGGGCACGAAGGGCCTGCTCGGGCTGGCCCGATCGCATCCACATCGAGGGACGCAGCCCGGACGACGAGTGGGAGACGCTCGACAGCATACTACCAGGAGTTCGAGCACCCGCTGTGGAAGTCGGAGAAGGTCAAGAAGGCCACGCGCGGCCACGGCGGCATGGACTTCCTCGAGGACTACCGCTTCATCGAGTGCCTGCGCGCGGGCGTGCCGGCCGACATGAACGTCTACGACGCCGCGGCGCTGAGCGTCGTCTGCGACCTGACGCGAGCGCTCGGTCGCCGATCGCAGCCGTCCGCAGGACTTCCCGGACTTCACGCGCGGCAAGTGGAAGACCACCGCGCCGCTCGGCATCGTCGGCGTCTGATGAATAGGACACTGAGCTGTCAGTGCTGGGGCCGGCCAGATGCTGCACGAGCTTCGTCCGCATGGCCGAACTCAGAATGTTCGGTCTCTACGCACGCCCGTCTACCACATCGCACGATGGAACCAGTCGCCACCGCACCTGCTCGCTGGTAGTCGCGATATGTCTCACCGAATGCGTCCACCAGCGATCGCTCCTCGAACGGAATCGCGAACACCAGATACGCGGAGCTGACGACGGCGAACTCGGCAAGCGCGTCCAGGTCATCTCCGGCGCACCGAAGACGATCAGCAGCCAGCCCAGATAGATCGGGTGCCGCACGAGCGTAGTACGGCCCGCACGAGCTTGAACTCTGAGGTGAACTCCTGCCGGGCCGCCTGCCTGATCCCCGCGAGCGCCAGCGGATCCAGGACGCCTGGCCGAGCGGAACGTCAGCCAGAAGCCCGCGACGCACGATCAGCCAGTGCACGATGGCCGCTGCGCCGTAGTGCACGTTACGCGACCCCGGGAAGCGGACGCCAGGCGATGCACACGAGAATCGCAGCAGCAGGCTCGATATCCAGACGTAGGTCGAGCGTTCGAGCTTCAGGCGCGCACGCGAGCGTGATCCAGCGCTTGATGCCGGTGCGCGCGAACAGGCTGTGATGCGCGGCGAACAGCGTGAACAGCACGAAGTTGATTACGGCGAGCGTAAACGCCGAGGGCGTCCGGCAACCCGCTTTCGGGCATCCCGAACAGAATCGCGAGAAGCACCACAGCAGCGAGACAACGAAGGCGACACCGCCCGCCCAGGCGATGGCCGAGCGTGCGTCGTGCTGACCTGGCTGCGTTGTCATCCGGCCGGTATTATAGTGACCACATGGGCGCACCTCGGGTGCGTGATCTCCGGCATCGGGGTCGTCTCGACGTTCGGCGTCGGCCGCGAGTGCTTCTGGGAGAACGTCAGCCGTGCGGGTGTCAGCGGCACCCGCGCCGTCACCGAGTTCGACGTCTCGTCCTATCCCGTGCCAGGTGGCCGCGCCGGTCCCGCCGGTCACGATCGATCAGGCGCACAGCCGCTCGACGGTGAACACGAGAACGGCCACGAGTCGCGGGCCGATCCGAAGCGCTACTCACGCGCCGCGCTGCTCGGCGTGATTGCCGCGCGCGAGGCGTGGAACGACGCCGGGCTGCGCGTCGACGAGCCCGGTGCGGGCGTCATCATCGGCAGCGGCGGCGGCGGCATCGACGTCGGCGAGGCGCAGTATCGCGACTTCTTCACCAACGGCGGCCGTCACGTCACGCCCTACGCGCATCGCGGTCGGCATCGTCGGGATGGTCTCGAGCGAGGTTGTCGATCTCGCTGGGCCTGCGCGGCATCAGCCACGTGCTGTCCACCGGCTGCACCAGTTCAACCGACGCGCTCGGCTATGCGGCGCGGCTGATCCGCGTCGGGCGAAGCCGACGTGCTGCTGAGCGGCGGCGCCGACGGCTGCGTCACGCCGGGCATGATCTTCGGCTTCTCGCGCATGCGCGCGGTGTCCACGCGCTACAACGATCGGCCGTCGGAGGCCTCGCGGCCCTTCGATCGCGGGCGCGACGGGCTTCGTGCTCGGCGAAGGCGCCTGGATGCGTGGTCGTCGAGCGTGAGGATCGCGCGCGGGCGCGCGGCGCCCGCATCTACGCGACGGTCGAGGGCTACGCACTCGACCTGCGACGCCTACCACCGCGTGCAGATGGACCCGGACGGCGAGCGAGATCGTCGCGGCGCATGCGACGGCGCCGATGGAGCAGTCGGGCCGCGCCGTGGAGGAGATCGGCTACGTCAACTACCACGGCACGTCGACGCAGCTGAACGACGCGATCGAGTCGCGCTGCACGCGCGCGGCGCTTCGGCGCGCACGCCGAGCGCTTGCCGGGCTCGTCGACCAAGTCGATGATCGGCCATCCGCAGGGCGCCAGCGGCACGGCCGGCATCGTCGCCGACGGCGCTCGCGCTGGCACGCGGGTTCCTGCCGCCGACGGCCAACCTCACGGATCCGGATCCGGCGTGCGACGATGGACTACCTGCCGGACGTCGGACGCGCGGCACGGCCGGCGGCGGCGCTCTGCAACTGCCTGGGCTTCGGGTCGAAGAACAGCGCCATCGTGCTCGGCGCGCGTCAATGCCTGACGACGTGATCGTGGTCGGCGCGGGGCCGGCCGGGCGCGATCGCGGCGATCGTGCTGGCGCGCGCCGGCGCGCGCGTGCGCGTCCTCGATCGCGCGCCGTGTTCCCGCGCGACAAGATGTGCGGCGACTCGCTGAACCCCGGCGCGCTGCGCCTGCTGGCGCGCCACGGGCTGGACGGAGGCCGTCGCGGCGCGCGGCTTGCCGGTTGAGGGCATGCTGCTCACCGGGCCCGGTGGCGCCGGCGTCGAGGGCCGGTATCCCGGCGGCATGTGCTCGGCCGCAGCATCTCTGCGGCGCGACCTCGATCGGTTGCTGCTGGAGGCCGCGATCGCGTCCGGGGCTCGATAGAGCAGGGCGTCCGCGTGGTCGGGCCCGTCGTCGACGGGGACGGCTCGCCGCACGGTTCAGCGGCGTCGTCGCGGCCGGACAGGCCGGCAGCGATCGAGCGGCGACGCGCCTGTCGTCATCGCCGCGGACGGCGCGTCACTCCGGCAGTCTCGCATTCCAACTGCTCGGCTCGCGCGGCACCCCGCGCGGCCGCGGCGATGGGCGATCGGCGCCTATTTCGAAGGCGTCAGCAGGCTCACCACGCTGGGCGAGATGCACGTGCGGCGCGGCGCCTACATCGGTGTGGCAGCCGTGCCCAGCGGTCTGGCGAATGCCTGTCTCGTCCTGCCCGAAGTGGCCGCCAGGGCCGTGATGCGGAGTCCCGACGAAGCCGCGCTCGACGACCGGTTGCGCAGCGACCCGCAGCTGTCCCGCAGATTTGCCACGGCGCCGCCGCGTGACGCAGGCCAGCGTGCTCGGGCCGCTCGCCGTCGAGACGACGGAGCCGGCCTGCCGGGCCTGTCTGCTGGCGGACGACGCGGCCGGCTTCATCGATCCGATGACCGGCGACGGCCTTCGCATCGCATGCGTGGCGGTGAGCTGGCGGCGGCGACTGAGCCTGCCAGTTCGAGCGAGCAGACTGGTCCAAAGGCTCAACTGGGCGACGCAGCGGAGGCGCGGAGCTTGGCGCGAAGCTGCGCGTCAATCGCGCGCGTTGCGCGCGTTGGTCGGCATGCCCGCGGGTCGTCCGCTGCTGCGCGATCGCCCGGCGGCGCCGTCGATCCTCCAGCGGCTGATCGCGCTACGCGGGGACGTCGCGGTAGCAGTGAAGCTCGGGACTCGACAGTCCCATTGACACTGGTGTCAGTGATGATGCCGAGCAGGCGACAGTTGCAGTGACTACCAGTGGAGCAGCACCCTAGATTGCTGCTCCACCTTACCAGTTGATGTCGTGGCGGCGCCTGGGCAACAGCCACCGCACTGGCGCGCTCGAAGCGCGCAGCCCACGCATCTCGTTGTGCCGCGCGCCTCGCGGCCTTCGACGTAGCTGAATCTGCCGACGCGGGTGTGCGGCGCGCCTGCGCAGCATCCGCACCATCTCGCGCGTCTGTCGCACCTGCCGCCGGCCTTCCGCCGTCCCGTGTCGAGGTAGAGGCGTCCCGGCCAGTGTCCTGGCGGCGTCGGCCACGTGGAAGATCGCGCCGCCGCGCGAACCACAGCGACGGGCTCATCACGCCGGCAAAGCCGAAAATGTCCGGGCCGCGTCAGGAACGCGTAGAGACTGATCAGCCCTCCCATCGACGAGCCCGATGATGCCCGGTGTGCTCGGCGCTCGCGTCGCGTGCGGAAGTTCCGTATCGACCGTGAGGCTGCAGCGTGTCGATCGAGGAACGCGAGGTAGGCGTCGCCGCGTCCGCCGCCAACGCGCGTCGTCGCTGAAACGGCGAGTACTCGCGCGATCCGCTCGAGCGCCCATGTTCGGCACGGCGATCGACGATCGCCTCGAACCCTCCGGCGCGATGCGCTCCATCGTCTCGTCGACCTGCCACTCACCGGCGCATGACGTGGCGGCGTCGAACAGGTTCTGGCCGTCGTGCATGTAGATGCGTGGGGTAGTGCCGGCCGCTCACCGGGTAGGAGGGCGGCAGGTAGACGAGACGTCGCGGTGGTTGCCGAGCTGTGGACTTTCCACCGCGCGCAGGCGGCGGATGTTGCCGACGACGTTGCCGGTCAGCTCGACGCCGGCGCCGTGGTCGCACATGCCGGAGAGCTTCCACAGTATCATTGCTTTCACCCGGATCGAAGCGGGTCGAGACTGCTCCCATGTCGCACCGGTTCACGATCGGCGTCGAGGAAGAGTTCCAGATCGTCGACCCGCAGACCTGGGAGCTGCGCTCGCACGTGTCGCGAGCTGCTGGCGGCTCGGATGCCCGCGCTCGGCGATCAGATGAAGCGCGAGATGCACCAGTCGATCGTCGAGCTCGGCACGAACATCTGCGAGGACGTCCGCCAGCTGCAGCACGAGATGCTGACGCATCCGCTCGCGAGCTGTGCGCGGCCGCCGAGCGCGCCGGCCTCGCGGTGGCGGCCGCGGGCACGCATCCGTTCTCGCACTGGAACGATCAGGTCATCTCGCCCGGCGAGCGCTACGAGAACATCGTCGAGGAGCTGCAGCAGCTGGCGCGATCGCTGCTCATCTTCGGGCATGCACGTCCACGTCGGCGATGCCCGACCGCACGACCGACGATCGACCTGCATGAACGCGGCGCGCTACTTCCTGCCGCACCTGCTGGCGCTCTCGACCAGCTCGCCGTTCTGGATGGGGCGCGACACCGGGCTGAAGTCGTACCGGACGACGATCTTCCGGCGCTTTCCGCGCACCGGCGTGCCCGATCACTTCGGATCGTGGAGCGAGTACGAGAACTACGTGAACCTGCTCGTCGACCTCCACTGCATCGACGACGCGAAGAAGATCTGGTGGGACGTCCGGCCGCACCCGACGTTCGGCACGCTCGAGTTCCGCGTCTGCGACGTGCCGACGCGCGCCGAGGAGACCGTCGGCGATCGCGGCGCTCGATGCAGGCGATCGTCGTGAAGCTCTACAAGCTCTACACGCAGAACATGGGCTTCCGCCTGTACCGCCGCGCGCTCATCGAGGAAAACAAGTGGCGCGCCGCGCGCTGGGGCTTGGACGGCCGGCTCGATCGACTTCGGCAAGAAGCGCGGAAGTGCCGATGCGCGACCTCGCGCTCGAGCTGCTGGAGTTCGTCGACGATGTGGTGGACGAGCTCGGCAGCCGGCGAGCACGTCAGACTACGTGCACACGATCCTGCGGAACGGCACGAGCGCGGATCGCCAGCTCGCGCGTCTACCGAGAGACCGAGCGATCTGAAGGCCGTCGTCGCAGCACGTCGTGCAGCAGACGCGGCCGGCGGCGATGCGGGTCTGACGGAGTCGGCGCGACGTTGCGGGGTGGAGCGTTGGCTGACTGTGAGCAGGTTGGGTGAGGAGTGAGTGAGGTGAGTCATGGCGAAAGCGCGCGCGAAGAGCCGAGTGGCCGATGCAGCGTCGGGTTGCTGTGCGGCCGCGAGTTCTCGCTTTCCGCCGGCGTTCATCCACGCCGGTGAACGAGCTCGGCAAGAAGTGCGCGGCGTCACGGCGGAGATGGTGACGCTCGGCGGCACGAAGATGGGCGAGCCGCCGCCGCTACCGCGTCATCGTCGATCGCATCTCGCACGAGGTCGAGTTCTACCGCGCGTGCGCTGAAGCACGCGGTGCTGCAGCGGCACTTACGTCATCAACAACCCGTTCTGGTGGACGCGCCGACGACAAGTTCTTCAACTACTCGGTGGCGAGCAAGCTGGGCGTCGCGATTCCGAAGACGATCGCTCCTGCCGCAGAAGGACTATCCGACCGGACATCGACCTCACGCCCGAGTCGCTGCGCAACCTGGAGTACCCGATCGACTGGGACGGGCTGCTCGACTACGTCGGGCGCCCGGCGATCCTGAAGCCGTATTCGGGCGGCGGCTGGAAGCACGTCTACAAGGTGCACGACAAGCAGGAGCTGCTCGAGGCCTACGATCGCACGGCGCCATACTGCATGACGCTGCAGGAGTTCATCAACTTCGATCAGCTACGTGCGCTGCTTCACGTTCGGCAAGACCGACATCACGCCGGTCGCACTACGATCCGCGCGAGCGGCGCTACATCGTCGACCACGCGTATCTGTCGCCGGAGCTCGGCGACCGCATCGTCAGCGACGCGCAGACGATCAACCAGGCGCTCGGCTACGAGATGAACACGATCGAGTTCGCGGTCGAGGACGGCGTGCCCTACGCGATCGACTTCCTGAACCCGGCGCCCGACTTCGAGCGCGACCGCATCACCAGCACTACTTCGATGTCGTCCTCGACAAGCATGTCGAAGCTCGTCATCGACCGCGCGTGTCCGGCGCCGCGACCAATCCGTGGCCGCGCTGGGAACAGATGATCGGCATCGGCGCTGCGCGCCGGCGTGATGCAGCCGGCCAGGGCGACAGACGAATGACGAATGACGAACACAAGACAGACGTAGGGCCGAACTTCGTTCCGGCCATTCGACGACCGAAGGACGCGGGAGGATGACTCTGTCGACGGTTACTGACGCCATCGACTGCTGGCACGGGCTGCTGAGGCCCGACGTCGAGCTGACGCCGCAGTTTGCCGAGCAGTTCACGCGCGATCTGCTGGCGGCGCGGCTGCACTTTTCGGCGACCGCGTGCACTGCCCGTTCCTTCGTCCGTTCTTCCTCGACAGCGACCAGGTGGAGCTGGTGCGCCGCGTGACCGAGACCATCGCGCGGATGGGAGAGCGCGTCGCGCACGTCGCCGCTCGAGCGGACGGAGCTGCTCGATGCGCGTGGCGCTGACCGAACGAGCGCGCGCTGGTTGCCATCGAGCCCGGCTACGCGACGCGAGCACGGCATCCCGCCTCGACTCGTTCATCCTGCCCGACTCGCTGCAGTTCGCCGAGTACAACGCCGAGTCGCCGGCGGGCCTCGGCTACACGGAAGTGCTGTCCGCGCGAGTTCGAGCGGCTCGAGATTCTGTCGCGATTCCGCGGCCGGTTCGACGCGCGCGCCTTCACGCTGATGGCGCCGATGCTCGACGCGCTCATGGCGAGCTATCGCGGACTGGGGCGGCACGGCGTCGCCGCCCACGATCGCGATCGTCGACTGGCGCGAGGTGCCGACCTGGGCCGAGTTCGAGATCCTGCAGGCGAAGTTCATCGAGCTGGGCGTGCCGACCATCGTCTGCGACCCGCGTGACCTGCGCTTCGAGGACAACCGGCTCACCGCCGACGGCCAGGCGATCGACCTGGTCTACCGCCGCGTGCTCATCAACGACATCCTCTCGCGCGCCGACGACTGCCGCGCGCTGACCGAGCGCATCGCGGCCCGCGCCGTGTGCGTCGCCAACACGTTCCGCTGCAAGATCCCGCACAAGAAGGCGTTCTTCGCGGTGCTGACCGACGAGCGCTTCGCTGATTTGTTCACCGCCGACGAGCAGGCGGCCGCGCTGCGCCACGTGCCCTGGACGCGCCTGGTTGCCGAAGGGCGACCCGACGCGAGGCGGCAAGGACATCGACCTCGTGCCGCATATCCGTGCGAACCGCCATGACGCTGGTGCTGAAGCCGAACGACGAATACGGCGGCGTGGGCGTCACGCTGCGGGTGGGAGGCCGACGAGGCTGCGTGGGACACCACACTCGATCGCGCGCTTGGCGGCGCCCTCGGCGCGCGTGGGTCGTGCGGGAGCGGATCCCGTGCGTCGCGAGTTGTTCCCGAGAGTTCGCCGACGGCCACGGCGCGGTCATCGGCGACATGCTCGTGGACTGCGCCCCGTATCTCTTCCGCGGCAAGCTGGCCGGCTTCCTGACGCGCCTGAGCGCGACCGGCGGCCGCCAACGTCGACGTCGGGCGGCGGCCGGGTCCCCTCATTCGTCGTCAGCCGACCGAGACCTGTAGCCCGCAGCCTGGAGCCATAGCCTTCTCTCGACATGCCATTTGATTGCCAGTTCCGTGCCGCCCACGGCCAGGATGCCTGCCTGCTTCGTTGTCCCACACCGGGCGATCGACCCCGGTCTTCTCGTTCGCGCGCGTCGAGCGCGGCGACGAGCGTTGCCGCCCATCGACGACTCGACGGTGGACATCGCGCTGCTCGACATGCACCACGGCTGGCCGAACCTCGGGCACGATGCGATCGTCCACGCGGTCCAGAACATCGTGTGCGACCAGACGGCGGCGCTGCGCGCGGCCGGCATGCGCGTGCGCGTGACGTCGTCACGACGTGCGCCGCGGTCATCGCATTCCCGAGCCTCCGGGCGACCGGCACGGCATCTATCTGGGACGGGCGGGCCGGGGCATCTCGATCCGCATCTGAACGACGGCGTCGCAGACGGCTCGCAGGGCATCAAGGAAGATCCGGCGTGGGAGCCGCGCTCTTCGGGCTGTTCGATGCGGTCCTCGCGGACCGCGACGCGGCGACTGCTGGCCGTGTGCCACACCTTCGGCGTGATGTATGCCGCTGGCTCGGCATCGCGGATGCCGTGCTGCGCGGGCCCGAGAAGGGCGGCAAGAGCTCGGGCATCGTCGACAAACCTGCTGACCGACGGCGGCGTCGAGCACCGTGGTTCGCGCGCGGCTCGCGCGCGAGCTGCCGGACGCCGGCGGCTGAAGATCCTGGACAACCGGCTCTACGACCTGCTCCCGATCGCGCCGCCAGCCCGTTGGCGTGTCGGTGCTCTCGGTGGAGACGCTGGGCGCTCGGCGGGCCCGCCGGCGATGGCATCACGGCGGTTGAGGTCTTGCGCGCGATCCGAGCGACATCATGCCGCGTCTGGAGTCGTAATCCATCACCTGGAGATCGTCAACCGCAGCGGCAGCTGACGATCCTGACGAAGCGGCTTTCGAGCGCGGGTCGGTCGACGGCGAGTGGTATGCCGAACGCGCAGAGCCATGACCGAGAGTCATTCAGCGCCATTCGACCGCGCGGCGATCCAGTGGCTGCACCTCGCGTCGAGCTTCACTGTTCTTCAGACGCCGCTGCGGTTTCCATCTCTGCTGGCGGCGATCCGCCTGCGCGCCGTCGCGCGTCGGGCGCTGCAGGCCGGACGTGGACGAATCGCAGCACACCAATTCTTGCAAGTTACGCCAGCTAGAGCCGACGCGACATTGGCACCAGTCGGGCAGCACTTCAGTTCTGCTCTTCAGCAACGAGCCTTGGGAGGACCGCGTGTCATTCGTTCCAGCCCCGATCAAGCCAACCGTTACCGGCATCCAGCGCGCTCGAGGGGGGCTCGGCATCCGCGTCGGCACGATTCAGGCGGGTCGAGGATATGGCCGGGTCGCGAAAGCTCGTGACGCTCACCGTCCGGAGGAATTTCGGCGATCACACACGGTCGATTGTCGCGGGCCTCAAGCAGGATCAACGCTCCGACCTTCTCAGCGCTCATCGGTCAGCAGGCGCTGTTCGTCGTGAACCTCGAGCTCACGGACGATGGCGGGACAGGTGTCGGAAGGCATGCTGTTCGACATCCGGGCAAAGCCGCTGGCAAGCTCCGTGCCACCGGCGTTGGCGGCGGTCCCAGAGCGCCCAGGTGCCAGCTGGATCGGCCGAGCTAAGGCTCGGCCCCATTTACGCCAAGGACCCGACATCGTCAGCACTGGAGGACCTGACATCGTTGTGCACCGGGAGTGACCCGGTATCGTCGTGACGCACGGGAGGACCTGCGCGTCAGTTTCCCTCTCAAATAGTCATCCGCATCATGTGCTTCCAGCGACGGCCAGTCGTGCCCGCCGAGCGGCCCGAGTCGTCCAGGTGATGGTTGATGCCCTCGAAGCTGAGCGCGCGTGAGAACTCGTGTGCGTGCGCCGGGTGTTCCTCACGGAAGACCGTTGCTGCGGCGAGGCGAAGGTTGCCGCTGCTGATGAGGCCCATGAGGTGCGGATCGCTCATCCCGCCGACGTGTAGTCAGACCAAGGGTTGTTGAAGTAGAAGCTGTCGTCGCTGAAGCCGTCCATGAAGCCGCGCATGTCGTAGACACCCGACATCGCCGAAAGCACGCGCACGGCGTCCGGGTGCTTCAGCATCGTGTTGGACGCAGTGGTACGCGCGAGCGACGCGCCCATCGTCGCGATCGCCACCAGCCCGTGGCAGTGCATGTGGATGAACGGGATGACTTCCAGCGGATATGCTCGTCCCACTGCCGCTGCATCCAGCTGCGGTGGTGCGGGTGGGCGCCCTTTGTTGTAGAAGCTCTGGTCGCCGTTGGATCCCCCGCGGTGAACAGCTTGATGCGCCCGCCGTCGATGAGCTCCGACAGGGCCGCCACCATGCCCTGGCCTTCCATCTCGTGTTCATCCGCCCCCGCTCGTCGGGAAGGCCAGCAACGCGGCGTGCCCCAGTGCGCCGTAGACGAACATGCCCATGTCGCGGCCCAGCCGGCCCGTGTGTACCCAGCGGTGATATTCGCGCTGCATCGCCCTGGCGACGTGGAACGTATCCTCTTCGCGCCCTTCACCTCGGTGAGGCCGGTCGCCATTGCGGCGGCGTACGGAGAGCCGCCTGGTGTCGGAGCACGGGCCGTTGACGATTCTGTGTCGCCACGTATGAGAAGGGCGCAGGAGTTCCTGCGCGAGTGCAAGAAACAGGGCTGCACGGTCCTGCTGTTGACGATCGAATACGCTGAAGGAAGCCGACTGGCCACGCGAGGCGATCGACGAGTTCTTCTATTCGTGCATCGCGCGCGGACGACCCGCAAGGGCGCGCCGCCACCTCGGCCCGCACCCGCGCGCTCGGATCGTATCGTCGCGCTCGACGACTTCGACGTCGAGACCGGCGGCGATCGCTCCGCGAGCACCTTCGCATCCCGGCATGGGCGAGACCACGGCGCGCTACTTCCGCGACAAGCTGGCGATGCGGGTGCGCGCGCGCATGCTGGCGGATCCTGTGTGCCCGACTTCGTGCACGCGGTGAACCAGGCGATGCGATTCTGCCGGCTTGCGACGTCGCGTGCCGCGCCGCCGTGGGTGCTCAAGCCGCGGTCGCAGGCCGCGAGCGATCAGGCATCCGCCGAGCTCGGACGCGCGGCGACGACTCTGGCACGCCGCCGTCGAGGAGCGCTCGGCGATCGCCGCTCGTCCCGACTACGTGCTCGAGCAGTTCGTGCTCGGGCGACGTCGTTCCACGTCGACTCGCTCGTCGGGAGCGGGACGCGCGATCGTTTCCACGCCGCCACCAGTACGGCACGCCGCCGTTCAGCGTGGCGCACCAGGGCGGCATCTTCGCCACGCGCTGTCGGCAAGGCCGATCGGCGCGGAGCCGCCGCCTGACGGCGATCAACGCGCGGTGCTACAACGCGGTCGGGCCTCGTCAGCGGCGTGGCGCACCACCGAGTTCATCCGCAGCGCGCGAGGACAGCCATTGGTATTTCCTCGAGACATCGCCTGGCGTCGGCGGCGCCTACATCGTCGATGTCGTCGAAGCCGCCACCGGCATCAACCTGTGGCGCGAGTGGGCGAAGATCGAGATCAGGCGAGGATTCGCCGCACCACCTGCCGAACGTGCGCGATACCTATGCCGGGCTCGCGCTGACGCTCGCGCGCGGAGCAGCCCGACACCTGGGCTACACGGATCCGGAATCGTGCTTCGCGTCCAGAAGAAGCATCACTGACAGGCTCATCGTTCGATCGGAAGACCCCAAGCGCGTGGATAACTGCTCGACAGCTACACCGGCCGGTTCATGGCGGATTTCTACGTTCGAGCCGGCGCCGGAGCGACCTATTTCGTAGCGGGCAGAACTGGAGGTTCTGCTCCCCGAAGCGAGAGGACGGCGGTGGCTCCCGGCTCTGACGGTCGCCATCATCCTGGTGACCGGTGTCCTCGTTGTTCATGTTGGTCGAGCAGCCAGAACCGGCGTTCGACCATCGAGCGTGCGCCAGCGAGAAGGGCGCTGTCGAGCCGCCAGGACGACGTCATCGGCCTGATGCGGGTGGCGTATCCGGGCGCGTTCCTCCGATGGCATCGAGGGCGCGCTGCGCGAGCCTCTCGCGCGACCTGGTGCTCGCCGGACTCCCTGCTGCTCGGCTGGTCGAAGGCGCTCGTCTCTGGGGCCATTACCGCCTCGCTCGGCGGGCGCTGGTCGCACCGCGTGCTCGTGTTGCCAGCCGCGCCGCTGGTCGCGACGGGCCTTACCGCTTCTTTTTGCGGCATCCGGAACTACATCGCGGTCATGGGCGAACTGGCTGTCAGTCGCCAACAGCTGGCGGCGCCTGTCACCGGGTACGCTTCGCGCTCGTCACCTTCGCGTGGCTCCGTCACGGCGGATCGCCTGCGAGAGCGCGCGCTCGGCCTGCGATGACCAACCAGCACCTGCGCCACGGCGTTCGCCACTGCCGGGGCAGGACTGAAGTCCTGCCCCACATCGTTTCAGTGACACCCGTGGCACAGAACTTCAGTCTGGTGCTGACTGTTATACTGACCTGGGTCGATACCGCATGCCTGCGCTCGGCCGGTCGCTGCTCGCCAGCGGGTGGCGGCGGGCGTTTCCACCGGCGGCGGCCTGCATGGCTGCGCTGGCGTTGGGCTGGCGCTGGCAGTCCCAGCGCCCGCACAGATCCGCCTCGACGATAGCGACCAGGCGTCGGCCGCGCGTGCGCGTACGACGCGATTCGCGCGTTGCGCGAAGGCCGCTACGACGACGTCCTCGCGCTGCTCGGCGCAGTCCCGCCAGACCCTGACGTCCTGCTCGCGCGTGGGCGCGTGCTCGCGATCACCGGCAGAGGAGCGCCGTGACCAGGCGCGCAGTCGGCCTTCGAAACGGCCGCCCGCCGCCTGGCGAGCGAGGCCGCGTCGAGCCAGTCGCCAGACCACGCTGGGGCGCACGACGGAAGGGCGCCGTGCGCTCGGTTTCATCACCATTGCCGCCGGCCTGCACAGCGACCTGGGCAGATCGGGCGCGCGGCGCGCGCCCGCGCAGCTGCTCGACGCATGAGCAGGCGAACAATCTGTTTCGCGATTTCGCAGCCGCCCTGATTGGCGATGACGCCGATCCGCAGATCGCGTGGGGACAGCTCTTCTCGAAAAGGCAAATGGCCCGGCGTCCGATCGTTCCGCGCGGCGCTGACAGGCGACCGCCGCAATCCAGCCGCACTCGTTGGACTCGCGCGTGCATTCGCGGACGAGAACGACAGGCCGCGCGCGTGATCCAGCCGAACGCGCCCTCAGCGTCAACCCAACGTTCAGCCCGCGCACCTCGTCCTCGCGGAGCTCGCCCTCGACGACCATCAGCCGATGCCCGCGGCGCGCTCGAGAAGGTTGCGGTGAAACCTGTCGAATCTGAGGCGCTCGCCGCAGGCCGCGATGGCGTTCCTGACGATCGCATGGCCGACTGACGCGCTCGCGAAGGTGCTGGCGATCAACCCGCGCATGGTGACGTTACCGCGTCGCCGGCGCCGAGGCGGCGCGCCACTACCGCTTCGACGCCGCGCCGTCGAGCTGACGCGCAAGGCGCTGCGCTCGATCCGGGAAACGGCATGTGCATCGGCGGAGCTCGGCGCACACCTGCTGAGGACAGGCGACGAGCCGCTTTGGCGCCGATCCTCGCCCGATCGGGCGTTCAAGGCCGACCTCACAGACGTCGTTCCCATACAACCTGCTCGGCCTGCTCGACAGCCCGGATTCGTTCCAGACGCCCAGATGCAGAAGCTCGTCACGATGCGCTGCATCCGACGAAGCGTCGGTGCCGTGAAGGAGCATGCGCTGCCGCTGGCACGCGACGCGCTCGCCACGCTCGGCGCGCGCTATCACGGCGCCGCAAGGGCCGATTCTGATCGAGATTGTCCCTTTGGCAAGTCATGACGACTTCTGCTCGTGCGCAATGTCGGCCTGCTCCGGATGATCGGCATGCTCGGCGCGTGCTTCGCCGCGTGGTGACCCTGACTCCCGCCGCGCGCCAGGCCGCCCGGCATCGTCTTAACTGGCAGGCGACGCTCTGGCACGAGCTGGCGCACGTCATCACGCTCCAGCTGTCCGGCAACCGCATCCCGCGATGGCTCACCGGAAGGCATCTCCGTCTACGAGGAGCAGCGTGCGCGGTCGGCCTGGTCGCGGACATGGATCTGAGTTCGCCGAGAGGCGCTCGAGCCGCGACGCGGCGCTGCACCTGCCGACACTGAACGCCGGCTTCATGGATCCGTCGACGATCTCGATGGTACTACGAGGCATCGCTCCTTCGTCGAGTTTTTCGTCCACACTCTACGGGCAGCCCGGGCTCAAGAATCGTCATCCGGGGCTACGCCGATGGCTCGACACCGACACCGCCATGAAGAAGGCGATGGGGACGACGCTTGAAGGCGTGGAAAGCTGGCGTTCTACGCGTGCCGGCTGCACGAGCGGTTCGATCCGATCATCGCTGCGCGCGAGGTGCCCGACGGCGTGGAAGTTGACGGAACGGTGCCAACCGACACGCTGGAGAAGATCGCTGGCGACCACCCGGGTTACTACGGCGCAGCTGTGGCTGGGCGACGTGCGCGCGGAAGCCGGGACGCCGATGGCGCCTATCGCGCCTGGCAACGCGCCGCCGAGCTGCTGCTGATGGCCACGGGTGACGAGGGCCCGCGCGCGCGCGGATTGCGAAGCTGGCGACGGCGAGAGGGCGATGATTTCCGCGCGAGCAATACGTAACTGAACGAAGTGGCTAC
>ERZ1370068.828-contig-10759_pt1 | contig 27322 bp, 41 predicted proteins | sample MGYA00561227_ERZ1370068 | MGnify/ENA primary metagenome ERZ1370068 (study PRJEB38410, sample SAMEA6850437) | metagenome | study: Metagenomic assessment of the ecological functions of the soil: analysis of the soil microbiota associated with the...
AGTTACGTATTGCTCGGTGAACGCTTAAATAGTCGTCACGCGAACTTCTGTGAAAATTTTCGGATTGATGATCGCGGCAGTCGCCATCGTGATGGCGGGTGCTTTCCTGTGGCGGCGAGACTTCGACACCGCGTCTGTGGATAGCGTGGCGCTCGGAATGGTGGCCTGCGTTTCTCAACCACCGCGCCCAAATGAAAGAGATTACGGCTCGCGGCGGACCTCAAGGACAAAGAACAATGGGTATGAAGAAGAAGCTGGCGATGACCCTGGATGATGAATAATGAAACTCGCTTTAGAACGCCTGCGTTTGCCTGGTGCTGGCAGTCGGTTCTGCCGCAACAACGGGGGTAGTGCGCGCCTGATGAAACGCGATGTGCGCTCGTCGTCCAAGAAGTGTTTCAGCAGTTGCAGTCCAGAGACCTTCGGCCTGGTCGACGATTCCCCTGCCGGCCTCAACTCGCACCCGCACTTCGCGCATGATCGCTTCAATTAGTGCCTTGAAGCGATCCCCAGGATCGCTACATTCTGGATCGCATTAATATTGGAGCGGTGCGCGTCTCCGGCAAAACCTTGCTATCGCAGACACGGGCTTTACTGGACGACTCGCCAAACCAATTGAAGCTGAGGGCGAGATAGTGGTGCAGCAATATCTCGGTGCGCGAGGATGGCAAGTGGCGGGCAGGCCACGGCGATAACGCCACCATTCAACGATTTTTAGAAAGCGAACCCCAGCTTCGCGCGCAAGCTTCCATTCGCCAGCCAGCGCATCGGTACATGAAAACAAACGGCAAGTGGGTGCTGTTCTGACTCTGGGAGGAGGACAGCGAGAAAGATAGCAAAGAGTGAAAGACTTCTCGATTTCTTACTTTTCACTCTTCACTTTCACTTTTCACTGTGCTTTCAGCTCAGCGCCAACAGGTCATCAAACGACAACTGGGAGTCGTCAACTGGCTTCAGTGAATTCGCCATGGCGAATTCTGAACGAGGCACGTCCAGCAGCCTCACGCACGGCGTCGAGATGGAAGCGAATTATGTGGGCGTGAGCACGAACGGAAGGAATGCGTCGCTTGCGCGCAAGCCGGCGCACCGTTGACTCTGCTAACCTGCAGCACTTTCGCAAGCTGACGAGCAGTAAGAAACTCCTCACGCTCTTCCATGATTGGAATAGTAAATCGTGAACACTAAATCGTAAATAGCAGATCTGGAATAAAACATTATTCGGCGGCTGCTGGAGTTCGCTCGACGACAGCGAGGAAGGGCGATCCGTCCACCGCTTACCGTTTGCTGTTTACTGTTTACCGTTTTTCAGACAGGCTTGATAGAAAGAGCTACACGGTAGATTGCGGCGCCATCGATTTCTATATCTTTGCTGACCGGTTCGCTGCCGTTTGGTTTAGCGGTGACCGTGGTACCTGGCAACCTCAGGTGAGAGTCGGAAGACGAAGGAGCCGATCTCGTTTGTGACCCGGCCATCAATCTTTTTGGCCGTGCCATCCCCCTATCTTTGCCAACTCGATGCGAACATTCGGAACACTGCGATCATCCTGGTTGAAGACACTGCCCCTAACAGAAGCAATCGAGCCTTCGTCAATCGAGAGAACCAAACGACTACCGAAGCGATCGGGTCTTGCCGGCTTTGACTTCGACATCTTCAAGGCTGCCAACGCTAAGTCCCGGTTTGCAGCAGGTAACGCCATAGCGCCCAGGCGCCAGACGCGACACTACAAACTCGCCGTTCTTGTCGGTAACGCCGCGGCGCCACTTCACGTTCGCCCTGCCTCGACAACCACCGAAACGCCCCCGGGTGTTCCGGTTTCAACCCGTACCTTGCCTTTAATGGCGCCGGTTGCGCACCCCAGTTGATCGCTCTTGCGCAAACCCGCTGACCGCCAGGAGTGCCAGCAGACAAGTCACTACAGGGTTCAAATTTCTCTTCATTGTGACGATGATACCACCGCTTTAATCCAATGTGTCGGACCGAAGCGCATTTCCGGGAACCGAACCGCTTTGGTTGATGCCTGGGAAACTCCTTGCCTGTTGCCTTCGTATCAACTATCGCAAACCAGACGAACAGACCCGGTTAACGTCTTAGTTTGAGTTAATCTCTGTCATGATCGTCGAGATATTTTTGTAAGGAAAAAATTTGGGTCCAGGCTGCTTTTGCACGTTTCATCTGTCGCCTACTTCGTGGGCTGGGGTGCGCTTGATTCCGGATTTTCCCAAGCTCGGCCTGCGCCATCGCCTGGGGCTAGTACTCTTTCGGCCAGCTTCGCAGGCTGGTTGGATGTTTCTCTTTAGCTTGCAGCGTGGAAACTTTGTCAGAAAACAAGGACTTGCAGAGCGTGTTACGCAAAGGACGCAGAAAAATTCAACTTGAGACATTACCTGGACGAGTATCACCCTTGGCGAGTGCAAGTTATGGCTCGTATAATTCGCGCGAAGGATTTCTCCCCAGCCGATCCAACTCCAATGAAAACGCCCGGTCAATCAAGCAAGCTGCTCGCCATATTGTATGTTGTCATACTCTTCGGCGCCGCAACCCTGCTGCCCGGCTTCGCCCAGGAAACTGATCCTTCCAGGGCGCAACGGCCACGACAAGTTTTGCCGAGAGATGACCAGGAACCCGACGAAGTTTTGAAGGTCGACACTGACCTCGTTTCTCTTGATGTATTCGCCCAACCGACTCCGACGGCCGCCCTGGTACGAAATCTGAAACAGGAGATCTCAAAGTTTACCTCGACAACATCGAGCAGCCGCTCGCCTTCTTTCAGGTAGAGCGACGCAGCGGTGGAACCCCGTCCACTGGCCGTGGTATTCGCACCTCGACATTTCCGGCAGCATGACCGCAGAGGAGATAGAGCGTTTGCGCGGCGCGCTTCACGCGTTTTCCACGCAGCTCTCCGGTCACTCGGCACTCTTACGCGGTCATGGCTTTCGGCATGAACGTGAAAGTCCTACAGAAGTTTTCCTGAAACGAGACCAAATGGATCGAGCCTTCGACCGTATGGCGCGAGAGCCGAATGGAATGTCAACTCGCGCCTCGACGACGCAGTTGATGATGCCGTTCGCATGCTGGTGCGTCACGCACCGCGCACCCGCGAGCGGCGTCTGATGAAGCGTGCCGTATTGGTGGTTACCGATGGTTTCCCGGTGGGTGACACGGTCTCGGCTAAAAACTGTCATAGAGCTGAGCGAACGCCGCCGACGCCAGCATTTACGTGGTAACCCTGCCTTCCTACTCCCGAATGTTGGCTTCAATGGCCCAAGCCCCCTTTGCCGACGCCACTGGATGTTAGTGGACTGGCCGAGTTAACGGGCGGGCGCAGTGTTTACGCAGACGAGAATAACTACGAACCGGTTGTTTCGCGCCCTGGCTGAGGAGGTTACATCCGCCTATGTGCTGGCATTTTATCCCCCGACCAGAAGCGTCGTGATGGCGAGTTTCACAACATTGGGTGGAGGGCCCGGGGGTTTGATTCTGGAGGCAGAGTCGTCCAGGCTTTCAGGCGGGAAAGAACAGAAAGTAGTAGCAAGCAAGGTAGGCAGAAAGCAAATCCCAATCGTGAGGTGCTTTGCCTTCTGCTACTGCTTACTTTCTGCCTACTGCTTACTTTTCACTCAGAATTCCGTCGTCCTCATCATCGTCATCCAGGTCATCTTCTTCCACGATATCCAGCTCTACCGGATCGAGTCCGACCACCTCGAGCTCGACACCGCATTCCTCACAGAAACGCTTTCGCCCTTATCCAGTGTCCGTATCCACATGGACATCCGCATCACACTCGGGACATGTTCCAGTCGGGCACTTCTTTACCTCCAACGAGATTTTGCTAAAGCGAGCGATACATCCGATGCAATGCGATGATCCTGCCTGACGTTTTGTGTGTCTGGCAACAATCTACCCGCGCCTGTCAGTTTTTGCAATACTCTTTTTCCTCGCAGTTTGACCTGGTAGGACAGCCATCAGTGGCGACATATTTGACCGCAAAAGGATAGAGAAGAATTTGTGTTCTACCCGCAAACTTTCCGCCACAAGCGCAGTCAGAACTGGTAGCGGTAGCGACCGGGTTCAACCAATCTTAGATTCGAACAAACCGAGGCTCGATCGAATACGGAACCGGGTGCAGTAGCGACCGGGTTCAACTCACCTTTGATTCAACAAACCAATGCAAGAACTCTGGTTCAACCGTCAGCGAACCGGTTCAACTCACCTTTGATTCAACAAACCAATGCAAGAACTCTGGTTCAACCGTCGCCCTGTTTATGAGGTAGTCCATATCCCAACTCGAATCCGGTCGCTACTGCTCCAGGTTCTGTATTGCTCCGACCCACAATGCAAGAACTCTGGCTCAACAATCTCACTGTTGATGCGGTAATCCATTCCCAACTATTACCCGGTCGCTACCGCTCGTGGTTCTGACTTCGTCGACCCACTGTGCTGTGCCGATTCACAGCTTCTTCCATTCTCCCATTTTCACTGTGGCTTCCCCACACGGTCGCTCCGTCCGGTGCCAAACGCTGAGGCTGTACGTGATAACATGGCCGCCGACTGATTAACGCCGCCTCGAAAACTTAGCAGCCAGGGCCAATAATTCCTCCATGCTCGCGTTTATCGAAACGACGACAGTTCAGCTTCGGCATTACTGGCTTCAGCTTCGTTCTGGTGCTTCTGGGTTCCTTACTTCTCGCTCGCTCGAAATCGGAGGAGCGGTCTTCAATCTGCCGTCCCGGTTTCTATCCCTAACAACCACACCACCAATCATGCCTTAGGGGCATTCACGGCTTCTTTAGACTCAGGATAACGACGGCATCCCCGACACAGCTGAATTGCAAAGCTTTATGGACCGCGAGAATTTCCGCCGCTGGTTCCACGCTGATCGCTGAAGGTCAGTTTTACCATCTGAGTGAACAGTGGAACGCGGAACAACGAGACTGCGCCGGCCTCGGTGCGGTTTGCCTGGCGCGAGGTTTGCGACATCACGATCGCGCCTGGTTGCAAAAAGATGGGGCCGGCGTATGCACGCGGTTGCCTCCCGATGTGGCGCGCTACACGCTCGAGCAAGGCCCGCTGGGAGAAAAGCTCTTCCGCACTGGCTTTGGCTCCTACAAAGACGGCGAGCTGTCTAATGGCACCTTTCTCGGAGTTTGCAGACGCGCGCAGCCTCAAAGTTTCAATACCAAATTCATTAGCCGTGATCGCAGAGGTGGCCCAACCTGGCGATTTGCTCTTTTCTATCAACCCCTGGGTGCAGAAGTTTCCCTACCACGTAATGATTTTCTGGGTGGTGCGCAACTGGGTGGCAACCAGGCGACCGACTGGGGTGGTTTATCACACCGGTTCCTCGCCGACGGACGAAGGGAACTGTGAAGAAAGGTTGAGCTCTCGGTTCTCGATCAGCACTCTAACAAACGTTGGCGGCCGGTGGAAAGTAATCCCCAACTTTCTCGGCTTCTATAGATTGAAAATACTCGAATGACACCTGTCGACTGGCCCCAAGGAGGCTAAGCCGTGTTTGAAATGAACTCTCGTTCCTATCGCGTTTTGACTGGTTCTTTGAGTTTACCTTGTCGCGATCGCTGCGGCCCTGACAGTCGCGACGCTGCGCTCGCGCGCAAAAGCGTAAGCCAGCGCCACCCGCTCCCGCTTATCTCGAAAGACGTCTGCCATCCAACAAGCCGTTCTTTTGCCGCTGTCTACTCATCGCGACCTACGGCACCAGTGATAACGCGCGATTGGTGGGTCGACTACCCGGGAGTTGACCATCTGGACTTTCGCGTTTACCAGGTAAAGGGATCCGCGAAAGTTTTTCGCCGGTCTCAAAGACCCTCATCAGATGGGAGAGCGTGAAGAAGCGGAAGTTGCCAGCACCCTGCCGCACCGCGAATCAATTCTGGAAAAGGTGCGCGGGCTGGAAGCGTTGGGCGTATGGCGGTATCCAGGCATTCGTGCGCGGTCAGTTGCGACGCGATTCGCGCGAGGCGTTCAACCACAAGTTTTCGTAAAGAAGCGGAGATCACTCCGCACACCGTTGAATGTTTCCGACTACGCTCGTGTGCCCTTGCTGAATCCGGATATGCTCGTCAGTAGTTGGCGCGAGCCTTCGCCGCCACTGGAAAACGCCTACGATCCAGCGCATGATCCTTGGGTAAGAAGACTCCCGGAGTTTACCTGGTGGAAGCAGTGGAAAACGATTTGCGCGCCTACACGGTGGTGGTAGTTACGGATTTAACGATGATTGACAAGACCACTCGCGATGGCGAGCTGCTTGTTTACACGGTCGATCGCAAAACCGGCGAGCCGCGTCCGGGAGCGCAGGTCGAAATCGTAAGAGAGCAAAAAACCGTGGCCAGCGGGGTCACTGACAATCAGGGAATTCTTAGAACTAAGATCGAAAAGAAGAAGCCGGCAGCCAACGCCGGTGATGAAGAAGGCGATGCCGAAGTAGCGGAGGCCCCAGAACCTGATGAAACTGATTCCGATTCACTCCTGATCCTTGCCAAACAAAGTAACAACTTTGCCATTTCCGATCTGGGTTCGATGCTTTATGGTTATGAGGACGAAGAAGGCGGAGAAAACCTCAAGGCCTACATTTATACTGACCGCCCGGTCTACCGTCCGAGTCACACAGTTAATTTCAAAGGGATAATTCGGTCAGTCGATTCCAACGGCGCCTACAAACCAGTCTCGGACAACACTGTGAATGTCACCATTGAAGATCCAAATGGCGCCAACATTCTCACGAAGGAACTTCCGATATCTCCGCGCGGCACGTTCAATGGCGATGTAGACATCGCCGAAGAGGCGCCACTCGGCAGCTACCGCATCGCGGCTGAAGTCGAGGGTGGTTCAGCGAGCGGCAGCTTCGAAGTAGCGGAGTATAAAAACCTGAATACAAAGTCACCGTTTCCGTTCCCGGAAAATTCGTGCAGGCGGGCCAGAAAGCGAACTTCTCCATCGACGCCCGTTATTTCTTTGGCGCACCAGTCGCGAATGCCGAAGTGAAGTATTACATCTACCGCTCGCGTTATTACGCGTGGTTTGGCCGAGGAAGACACTGACGAAACAATTGACGAGTCAGACACCGAAGACGAGTATTCGCAGTTTTATCGAGGCGGCGACGACATGGTCCAGGAGAGCGAAGGAACGCTCGACGCGCGCGGCCACCTGAATGTTGACTTTCCCGTTCCCCAGGCCGACGAAACTGACACGTCAGACTACAGCTATCGTCTCGAAGCACAGGTGACTGATTCGTCTCGACGGACAATCGACGGCGCCGGCAGCTTTGTTGCTACTCGTGGCACCGTAGTCGCCAATGCAGATCCCGATCGTTACGTTTATAACAAAGGCGACCTCGCCAAGATTCGGATTACGACTACTGACTACGACGGGCATCCTGTTGCAGCGCCGGTGCAGCTTCAGTTTGTCGAGCGCACCTGGACTAAAAACCGAAACCGGAGGATGCCGATGAGTACTACTACCCGGAATATGAGATGCATGAACGGCCGATCACCTACGCAGACGTGAAAACCGACTCGCAGGGCCAGGCCAGCTACGATTACACCACGACTGAAGCTGGTAACCTTTCGATTAAGACGGTGACTTGGGAAAACGGCCGGCCAGTGCCCACCATCGGCGGCTCTCTCTGGGTTACTGATCGTCAGTATCCCTGGAATGAATCTTCCTTCTACAGTGAGGATTACACCGCCATCAAACTCGTGCCGGACAAGAAGTCGTACAAACCCGGCGAGACTGCCCACGTGTTGGCGATCCTGCCAACTGATAATGCGCACCTACTGGTTAGCACTGAGCTAAACAAGGTGATGTCTGTGCAGCATGTTAGCTCGGCCGGTAGATCAATTGTCCTGGATGTTCCCATTCAGGCTAGTTACGCTCCGAATGTTTTTCTCAGCGTCTCATACGTTAAGGGCGGCGATATGTACACGAGCGACCAGCGCCTGATCGTGCCCGCGCGCGACAAGATGCTCAACCTCGAAATCATCTCGAACAAGAAAGAGTACAAGCCGCGCGAGGCGGCGTCGTACACAATCCTGGCGCGCAATGCCGATGGCGCACCAGTCTCCGGCGCCGAAGTGAGTCTCGGGGTGGTCGACGAAGCGATCTACAGCGTCTCGCCTGATTATTCCGGCAACATTAAGAGCGAGTTCTACGGTCTGCGCTACAGCAGCGTCGAGACGCATCTCTCGATTAACTATTCCTTCACCGGTTTCGCCGGCGACAAACCAATGGATCTCGCCAAAAACAAAGCGACTTACCAACTTGCCGACTTCAAGAATGAAGGCGACCTGGTTCAACCTACTATCAGGAAAAACTTCAAAGACACTGCCTTCTGGCAACCCGACGTGGTTACAGGGTCAGACGGCAAAGCCACGGTTAAAGTTAACCTGCCTGATAACCTGACTACCTGGCGTGCAACTGCACGCGGCGTTACAGCAGACACCAAAGTGGGCGCGACAAAGTACAAAGTGGTGGCGCGCAAAGATGTAATCATGCGGTTGAAACGCCGCGTTTCGTCACGCAAGGCGACACGGTCACGCTTTCAGGAATCGTTCACAACTATCTGAACGCGGACAAGTCAACGCAAATATCACTCGAAGTAAACGGCGCACAACTGCAAAACTCCGGGAAACAAACCGTCACCATCACTAAGCAAGGCGAGCATCGCATCGACTGGCAGATCTCCGCTCCAAGTGTCGGCGAAATCAAACTGCTGGCGAAAGCTTTAACCGATACCGAATCAGATGCGGTCGAATTGCCGTTGACGGTAGTGCCGCGCGGTTTGCATCGAGTGAAAATGAGTCGGCCTCTTTTTCAGACGAGAATGCCGAGAAGACTTTCTCTCTCAATTTGCCACCAAACGCTGATGCGCGCGCGCGCAGTTTCAAGATCGAAGTTGCGCCTTCAGTTGCCGGCTCCTTGTTTGGCGCTTTGGATTACCTGACCACCTATCCGTATGGCTGCACTGAGCAGACCATGTCGAGTTTTCTTCCCAACGTGATCGTTACGCAGGCTTTGAAAAACGTGAAGACGTCGTCGATAAAAGACTCTAACGATCTGCCGAAGAAAGTTCAGAAGGGAATGGATCGCTTATACGCCTACCAGCACAACGACGGCGGCTGGGGCTGGTGGAAAGACGATCAAAGCGATCCCTTCATGACCGCCTATGTTGTCAGCGGTCTGACGCTCGCGAAGCAGAACGGCTATGAACCGGATGACAACCGGATCTCGAGCGGCCGCGAGAAATTGAAACAGATGCTCGATTCGGGCACGACTGAAGCGGGGACGCAGATCGACCTGGAGACACGCGCCTTCATGGTCTACGCGCTCGAGGAAAGCGGCGGCGGCGATGGCCATTACGTTGAAAAGATCGTCAACGAACGCGGGAACTTGCAGCCGTATGGACGTGCGCTGCTCGCGTTAACTTTGAAGCAACGCAAGGACGACAAACGCGCGCGCGATGTCGCTGCAGAAATTGAAAGGACCGTATCGGCGGATGACTACTCTGCTTACTGGTCCTCAAGCCGCAAGCCCATGCTCGACTTTGCCGAAACAAACGACACCGAAGCAACCGCGTTGTCTCTCAAGGCGCTTGCTCGGATTAAACCTGACAGTCCCGTTCTGGCTAAGCGTTGCGCGCTGGCTGGTCTCGAATCGCCATAGCGGTTACTACTGGAATTCAACCAAGGATACAGCCTTCGCAATCCTCGGACTCATCGACTATTTGAAAGTGAGTAGGGAACTCTCGCCGGATTACGACGTCGAAGTGTACCTGAACGGAGAAAACGTGCTGACCCAGCACATATCAGCGGCAGCCGCATCGCAAACCTTCTCCGTCTACCGCAAAGCAAACGATGTCGCCGGGACTAATGACATTCGCGTCGTCAAGCGCGGTAAGGGCGTAGTTTATTTTTCGTCATCGCTTGATTACTACACCGGCGAAGACGACGTCGCCGCGCGCGGTTCTGCGGATTTGAATCTCACCAGGGAATATTTCCGGCTTAGCGTCGTTGAAGACGGTTACAAACTGAAATGGAAGACTGAACCATTGAGCGGTGAGATTCATTCCGGAGACATGCTGGTCGTACGGCTCAAACTCAACGGTTCAAAAGCGCGCCATGTCATGATCGAGGATCCTATTCCTGCTGGAGCCGAACAGGTGGAAAGTGTCGGAAACCTCAACCTCGATTACACCACGGGACGTGACTGGACTGATTGGTACAGCTCGCGTGAGTTTCGAGATAACCGGACTGTGTTCTTCCTCGACTACTTTGACGGCAAGGCTACTTTTCAATATGCGATGCGGGTGCAGATACCGGGCCAGTTTCGCGTAGCGCCGGCGCGCGCGGAGTTGATGTACCGGGCGACAACGCAGTCAAACACGGCGTCAGGGAAGCTGGCGTTTCTGGAAAGAAGTAGGACTAACCGCCAAGACGCTGAGAACGCCAAGGTTAGAAGAGATGTCTGAACAGGAATCAACCTTTGAATTGCGTTTCTATTGTTTCCTTGGCGATCCTGGCGCCTTGGCGGTTACGCTCGGATTTCTAATGAGGATCACACAATATGCTGACTGAAACATTCCATTCGCTCGTCACGGCCGCGCGCAACGTTTTTAGAAACTGGCATTCGATGCTGCTAATAGCGGCCGTCTATGCCTCACTGCTCGCTCTCCTTTATCTCTTTGTGTCTATCAGGGAAGCGACATTGCCCCAGGTGATCCTGACGTTTGTGTTCGCGGTCACCGCTCCCCTGCTTTTCTTCATACTCCAGACAATGATTGCCAGCGGCAACGCGCGGCAGGTTGCAAAGGAAAGTACCGGCGAGACGGAGCAACTGACGGCAGGCTTTCTCCTAAGAAGATCGTTAACCAGTTTCTGGAAATTGATCCTGATCAGTCTGCCTCTGATCGTGCTCGCAATACTCATCGCCTATCTCCTCGGTCGAGCACAGAACTACTTTGGGCAAAATATTCACGAGCCCGCCATCTCGACTACCCTTACGCTTTCGCCGACGGCTAACACGCCACCAGCCCGCCCGATTAACTGGAGAGTCGCGCTGTTCTCTACCCTTCGTTATCTGTCCTTCGGTCTGGTCTTGCCGCTGGCGGCCATCCACTTATGGCTTGCTACCGTGCGTGATGGGCTTGGAGGCGCGGTCCGTAAAATTGCGACTCTTCTGTCGCGCGCCTTCTCTCCTCAATCCGTCCTTATTTACATCGCCGGCTTTCTGGTTTTTGCCGTCGCTCCCTATTTTTGCTTTTCAAAACCACTCAGTCGAAGCACGCCTGGCTGGAGCTTTCTTTTCTGGTCGCGCGACTGTTGGTGGTGTTTGCTCTGACACTGTTTGGCTGGACAATCACAGTGCGCGCCCTCGGGCGATTTTCTACAGGCCCGCAGCCTGAACCGGCAAACGAGGCCGCCGCTTGATGCAGTCGCCCCATTCATTGGCAGCGGTCAACCCAGGACCCCTAAGAGAGGTTCGCAATAGCTGGCTGCCCTGCTCGCGTTTATCTCTCGCTGCTGCGCTCGGAATTTGTGCTGCTGTTTCGGTTGGCGCGATCGCGCTAACACTGTCGCGACTATCGCGGCCTGGCCTTTCCGCATCTCGGGCGGCGGCGGCTAATGCGGAATTACTCGATCAACGCTTGCAGCGCGCGGCTACACAAGCACTCGGCGATCGTCGCGGCGCCATCATCGTGATGGATCCGCAAACGGGACGCATTCGCGCCATCGTCAATCCGGAGATCGCATTCCAGGAAAACTTTCCCGTCGGGTCCGCGATAAAACCATTTACTGCTCTGGCTGCCTTGCGATCCGGCTTGATTGACGAGGACTCGCGCACTCTCTGCCATGAAAAATATTCGCATCACGCTTTTCAGACGACCTGCTCGCATCCTCGCGATCTGCCGCCGCTGAATCCTACTGAGGCCATCGCCTATTCCTGCAACTATTATTTCAGCACTTTAGGCGAACACCTTAAGGAAGAGAGTTTTACCAGTACGCTCAGCGAATTTGGTTTTGGTAGAAAGAGCGGCGTCAACGCCGGCGGAGAAATAGCGGGACACCTACAGCGCAGCGATTGGCGTCCGCAAAATGCGATCGGTGAGGGTAACTATCTTCAGGCGACTCCCATTCAAGTAATCGACGCCTACGTGGCGCTCGTCAACGGAGGCCGGCTCTTCACGCCACAACTCGGAAAGCCGGCAAACTTCGCGGCGGAAGTGCGGGCGAATCTCGAAATCAAAGATCGAGACCGGGAACTTATTATCAAAGGCATGCGCGGAGCTGTTCGCTATGGCAGTGCCGAAAAGGCCAATCTCTATTCGCTTCCTGTTTACATCTTCGGCAAAACCGGGACCGCCACTGAAATCAACGGCTTTCGCACACATGGCTGGTTTGTTGGGATTGCTTCACAAGGTACTGAGGCTGCGTCTGATTCTGAGGCCGCGCCCGACAACCTCAAGCTGGCGGTGCTGGTTCTTTTAGCGAAGGGCCACGGATTTGAAGCAGCCAAAGTGGCGCATCCGATCTTCGATGAGTTTGCGTCTGAGAGCTCGAATCTCAATTCTGAGATCTCAGATCTTAAATCTCAGATCTCAGATTTGAAACCTCAGACTTCAAATTTGAAATCTGAGATCCCAAACCCAGAATCTCAAACGCCGACAATCAAAGTTCACCTGGTGCGCGAAAACATCACGCGCACGGTGAAATTCGAAGACTATGTTCGCGGCGTCGTGGCGTCCGAGGGCAGCATGGAAACTGAACCTGACGCTTTGAAAGCGCTGGCCATCGCCGTCCGTACCTACGCTCTAAAAACCTGGGGCGGCATGCTCGGGACGGCTACGACTTCTGCAACTCAACGCACTGTGAAAGATACCGTTCGGTAGACCTGGAGTCTGGTGGTTACGTTTCACCGCTGATTTTCGAAGCCGTTGAAGCTACTCAGGAGAGATCCTCCGCGATCAGAACAACGAGCTTGCCGATTCTTGCTTCAGCGCCTCGTGTGGCGGCGCCACCGCAAATATGACAACGCTGTGGGGCGGCAGTTCCCCTCCCTATTTGCGAGGCGTGCGCGACGAATACTGCGGTAGCGAGGCGCACGGCAGTTGGACAGACACGATTCCGGAAACTCAACTGCTGAAGGCGTTGCAAACAGATCCGCGTACGAATGTTGGAGAGCGTCTGGTTAACGTCAGTGTCTTACGCACCGATGCGAGCGGTCGTGCAGAGTTGATCGCCCTTGAAGGCAATCGCCGGGTAACGATTAAGGGCTGGGACTTCAAGATCATCGTTGGTCGCGCGCTTGGCTGGAACTTACTTAAGAGTTCGCATTTGAAATTGCGCGTTCAGGTTCGAATTTCATTTTTCGCGGCCGCGGGTTTGGGCACGGGCTCGGACTTTGTCAGGAAGGGGCGCACGTCATGGCGGAGCGCGGCGCGACTTACCGGCAAATTCTGACGAAGTATTTTCCTTCGACTCATGTCGCTAATAACGGTAGTGGTTTGATCTCGGTTTTCTCTGTGCCTCCTCAGTGTTCTCTGTGCCTCTGTGGTGAGTGTTTGCCTGGCATTTTATTCACCACAGAGACACGAGAACACGGAGGAGGCACAAAGAATTTCAAAATAGCGGACCACGCAAATAGCGATGGTGTTCAAGCGGCTGATCTCATGTGGGCACGCGGACTTGAGTCCTTCGTAAAGTCAACCCATGACCCGTTCTCGCGACACTGCTCCTCGACTTACCCTTCGCAGCGAAGACTTTCGCATTAACTATCCGGCCTCTGTTAACCAGCGCGAGGCTGAAGCGTTGCTCAGTTTGCTTCAATCAACCCGGAGGTCACTGCTTGCGGGCGTTGCCGCTGCTGGAATCAAAATTCAGTTTCCGGTTCTTAGAAATTGTTGTAAACGAGACGACCGGCGATTTTGTTGGTCGCACCGGTCTACCAATCTGGGCGGCTGCTGCCACGCGTGGAAACAAGATTGAGCTTCAGCCACTCGAAACGCTGAAGCGCCGCGGAATTCTCGAAACAACTCTACGCCATGAACTCGTACATACTACGATTGATCTGGTAAGTCGGGGCCGTGCGCCACGCTGGCTGGCAGAAGGATTTGCGGTACACCTGGCGGGCGAGGGTCGATTGGTCGCGCGTTATGAGCCGCGGCAGAGGATGACGCCAGCCGAGATTGACAAGCAGCTGGGCTACTCGACCTGGACGGTGTCAGCCAATGAAATGCGCACAGTATATGCCGCGGCCTACGGCGAAGTCACGACGACTGGTCAAAAGCGAAGGCGAAGCTAATGTTTGGAAGCGACTGGCGAAGTGAGGAGATCGAGTCAACGTCTCAACCGGGTGAGGAATTCTGCTTTTCAACTGAACTGGATAACCTACAGGGACTGCGGGCATAAATGGCGCCAATCATCGCCGCAGCTGCAATCAATCCAAGGTATACTCGCGCCATGAGATCCGACCTTATGTCAGTACTAGGAACTTTCAATTACTCACATGAAGATCTTCAAACAAACTAATCCTCTAATCGCCTGTATTGTTGCGCTTCTCATGCTGGCAACGCCGCTGTTCGCGCAGCAGCGTCACAACGCACCGAGGAAACCGGCGGTTCCGGAACCGGCGCCAACCTTTGACTCCCTACTCGCCGCTGACAGCTATAAAGTCTATTGCGAAATTAGAGCGTAGGCGGGTTGGTTCGTTCATCAGCGGTTAACGATCTGCTGGATCCGATAATGAAGCTTGGGGTCCACCGAAAGAATTCAAGACAGTTGTCAAGTGGCTTAATGCGCATGCGGAGGTACTCGCCGGCTCGCGCATGATGGTGGCTGGCTGGTCGTCCCGACCAAATTTGCCAAACGTTCTGATTGCCATCGAGTTTTCTTCTCCCGAAGAAGCAAAGAAGTTTTACCCGGAGTTGCGCGACTTCCTTCCCAAAATCTTACCAACGCCGACACCGACTCCATCACCCACACCAACTCCAACGCCGACTGCAGGTTCAGCTGCTCAGCCTGCATCGGCTGTTGCCGCTGGTCCGTCCGAAACGCAGCAGTAGAGCGGAGCTGGTGGTGCCACCGGCAGCGGCGACGCACAACATCGGCACGGTTGCGGAAAAAGAACCCGAACCAAGTCTACCGCCCTATCAAATGAAGCAAACCGGCTCGCTGGTTCTTATCAGCGACATCGCGTTCACGTTTAAGAACCTTAGACCTCGAGGCAGCAAGGCGCTTGAAGAAGATCAGAACTTCCTGCTGGCGCGGAATCGGTTTGCGTCTGAATCGCTTTTCCTTTACGTCGATCTGAAGTCGATTGAAAAGGCAGAGAGAGCAACGGGAAAAGTGGGAAGAGGAAGCGCAGAAGCGAGCCGAAGCCGAAGCAGCCGCTGCGCCGCAAAATAGAGGAGCCGATAACGGTGACGACGGAGCCGGAGATGGCCCAGGTGCCGGTCGAGGAACAGCCGATGCCGCCGCCGGAGCCAGCTCCCTTATGAGCAACTCAACCGAGATAACAGCGACAGTTGATCCGCAGGCCACAGGCACGGCCACTCTATCTGCTGGACCGCAACCCGTCCCCGATGCAGGCCCGGCGTTCTTCTCGCTCTACAGCATGCTTCTCGGAGGCGAGAGCAAATGGCCTGAAGCCGTTGGCGCGGCGCTGGTCTTTGAAAGTGATGCTTACGTTCTGCGCACTCTGATAATCAACAGTGCCGAGAACAAAGGTATCGCGATTCCTTTTTGTACCGCAATTTGTTTCGGGACCTGCTATCGCGCCGGAGTCTCCCAACATATTTCCCGCTGACGTGGATCTGTTCGCGAGCGTGTCGCTCGACTATCCGCAAATCTACGATGGAACTGTTGAAAGCGCTTGCCGGCATCGGATGAAGCAGCAGAAAAAGCACGGCGGACCATATGAACGTCGGCCTGCGACAAGCGGTCCACCGGAAACTCCCTTTGCTTTTTATGAAAAGAAGTTGGGACTCAAAATCAAAGACGACCTGCTGCCATTGCTCGGCAATGAGTTGCGCTGGCGCTGCCCAGAAAAGCAAAGAAAGCGACGAACGAGACTGCGTACGAACCCGACGGGAAATCCGCTCTACCGGAGAATCCGCGCCAACAAAAACGCGGCTGCCCTAATGCCGGCCCGAACCCGCTGATCGCCATCGCGGTAAAGGATCGTGAAGCAGTTGGACGACTAATACCAAAGATAATTGAGGGCTTCGGGCTGAAGGGGGCGAGCCTGCTGGCGCAAACTGAGAAACCGGGAGGGTACTGAAATCGTTTCCTATGCAGGAGTTTTCTCGTATGCGTTTGTAGGCGACTTCCTGGTGTTGTCGCCCGACCCTGCCGAAACGCGACACGTAGTCGATGCCTATCTGAAACCACCAGACACTTTCTTCAGATAGTCATTTTAGAAACTACACCCGCTGGCAACCGCGGCAGGTGCTCGGGCAGGTTTACATGGCGCCTGGCCTGGTAGAGGAATATACCGTTGGCAGCGGAAGGTCTGGCGCTGCTCGAGAAGGTCAACGCTTTCTTTTCAGGCGTGAACCCGGTGATCGATCCCCTCACCTATTCTCACTTTCTAACGATGGATTGGGTCCGTTACACGAATTACATATGCCGAAAAACCTGCTTCAGATGCTGGTGGCGGAAATGTCAGTCGAGAGCAAACGAGTCAATGCCGTCGAGCAATGAAGCGATCGCGAAGAGCTTGATGCACACGTTAGCCAATGCCGAAATGGCCTTCAAATCAACTAAAGGGAACAATGGTTACGGCACGGTCGAACAGCTCGTCTCAGCTGGTTTACTCAGCAAGGAAATGTTGGATAAGTACGGTTACAGAATCGAAGTATCGGTCCTCACTGGAGAAGTTTGAGATTACTGCTGTTCCCATCGAGTATGGCACGACCGGCAAGCTTTCGTTTTTCATTGACGAGAGTCAGATCCTGCGCGGCGGCGATCATGGTCGGCGGCGCTGCAACAGTAAACGATCAACCCATCTAAGCATACGACTGGTTCACTACATTTGAATCGATCTCTGCTTTCTTGTACCTCGGGTGTCTTTGCCATCGGCTTTCCTTTTCTTGACACGCGCTCTGCGAACGTCTAGATTTCCCGCACTGTCGTTTAGTAGTTGGTCAATTCTGGGGTCTCCGATTCCCTTTTTAGTATCTCGCCCGTTACAAACACTTCTTTCTAGAGGAAACCAAAAATGATGTCTTCAATTCGCCGACTGCTCGTCCTACTTGCAGTTATGACGTTCGCATTACTCTCCCTTCTCGTAAGCGGAGCCACTGGGTTTTCGTCATTGGAATGATGACGCCGATCTTCCTTCAATCTCAAAAAGGTGGAGAAGAGGGAGAGGAATTCGATAAGGAAGAGTATATGACGCGGCGTGCTGAGGCCATCGCTCAGAAGCGCGGTATTAGTGAAGGTGCGAACTTTGATCCGCAAGCTCGCCCAGCGGCTGTAAGGCAGATGGAACTCCAGGAAGAGCGCGTAGCGAAAATGCCGCGGTCCCTCGCCAAGGATGCGTTGCTGGCGCCCTGGATTCCTCTCGGCCCAGCGCCGATTCCCAACGGCAAACGGTAACGGCGTCACCTCGCCGACTTCGGGACGCACCATTTCGATTGCCGTGCATCCGACTAACCCGAACATCGTTTATGTTGGCGCGGCGCAGGGCGGACTCTACCGCTCGACCGACGGTGGGGTGAATTGGACACCATTAATGGATAGCGCGCTTTCGCTGGCCATCGGCGCGATTGCGATTGCACCGTCACAGCCGGATACGATTTATGTCGGCACTGGTGAAACCGGATTCTGCGGCGACTGCTTTTTCGGCGTCGGCGTTTATCGCATCGACAATGCGAGCACGGCCGCGCCAGTCATCAGCGGACCTTTCAACGACGAGGCGATAACCGACAACGATATTTTCACCGGTCGTGGCATTGGGGCGATAGCGGTGCACCCGACTAATCCGGCCATCATTTTTGTGGCCGTCGGGCTCAGGCATCGGCGGCAAGGGCGGTGTTGCGATTAACGTGTTACCCAACCGCGGTCTCTGGCGTTCAACCGATGCGACTTCGGCTGATCCGAGCTTCACCAAAATGGCGATGACCGGCACCGCGTCGCCAAATAACGCCACGGTTGACGTCGTCATGGATCCGGGTAATCCCGATCTCGTGATCTGCACGGTGGCTGACGCACTCGGCAACGGTGACGGCGGCATCTTTCGGTCAACCGGATGCCACTGCCGCAGTCCCAACTTTCACGCGAACGTTTGTCACGAACCCGGCCAACAGCAATTCTCGAACCGAACTGGCACTGCATCAGATCCGGCGGCGGTGTCGTGACCGTTTATGCGGCTTCTGGTACGAACGGTGGAACGGTCCAACGTTCGATCGATGGCGGCGCGACCTGGGCCCAGCGGATTGATAACAATTTCTGCACCGCGCAGTGTTTCTACGATATTGCCGTTGCGGTCGACCCGACGAACGCCGACATTATGTATCTTGGTCGGCTCGCCGAATCTGGCATTCGGGCGTTCTATCAATGGCGGCACCAGCTTTACGACCAATGCCACAACTGCGATTGGGCTGCACGTCGACTCACACGCGATCGCCGTTGCGCCATCGTTGCCGACGACGATTTATTTCGGCTCTGACGGCGGTATCTGGAAGACAACCGATAGCGGCACGAATTGGACACCGCTGAACAACTCGACAATACTGCGCCACTCAATTTGAGAGCCTCGCCGTTCACCCCATCGATCGTTACTTTACGATCGGTGGAACGCAGGACAACGGCACGAACTTCTTCCAACCCAACCAGACCGTGGACCAACACCGAAGGCGGCGACGGTGGGTTCACCGTGATTGATCAAAACGCGGTGAACAACACCGCAGTGACGATGTATCACACGTTCTTCAATCAAACGAATGCGATGGGTTATTCGCGCAGCCTGAATGCGGGCGCCAGCTGGCAGTTCTTCGGCTGCGGATTTGGCGGCAGCCACTGCAAATGGCATGACTTGCGTCGGCATTCCTGCCGGCGGGATTCTTTTCTATGCGCCCATGGAACGCGGGCCGGGCAATCCGAACACGCTGTATTTCGGCTCGAACGTGCTCTATCGCTCGGCGAATGCCGGCGTCACGATGGTGAAGGTTAGCCAGGAAGGAACTATGGGAGGCGCCATCAGCGCCATCGGCATTTCGCCCCAAAACGACAACGTGCGAATCGTCGGCACGTCAACAGGGGCGATCTTCGGAACCACCACGGGCGCGAACCCGTCTGCTAAACCTCGACGCGCTTGGGCCAGATTCCTGAACAATTTCGTGGGTCGTACCGTTGTTGACCCCAACAACGTGAATACCGCCTACGTGACCTCGAAGTCTTCGGCGTAGAACAACGTTTGCAAAACGACGAACCTGAATGCAGTCAATCCAACCTGGACTGCAGTCGTCAGCGGCTTGCCGCAAGTTCCGGTCAGCGGCTTTGTGATTGACCCACAGGATTCCAACGCGCTCTACGCCGGTACCGACATCGGCGTCTACCAATCGCTCGATGGCGGCGCGAGCTGGCTGCCGTACGGCACCGGGTTGCCGCGCGTTGCAGTCTTCGACGCGGAGATTTCGAATGTGCATCGCATACTGCGCATAGCCACCCATGGTCGGGGACTCTTTGAGATTGGTATTCCCGGCACCGGCATACCGGTCCCGCGTCCGGCCGGCGATGGCAGCAGTGGTCCCGGCGGCGCTTCAGCGCTGGTCGCCGAGGCTTTGCGCGCCAAACAATGGCGGCAGTTGATTCGGGCGAGGTTGTCACCATCAGCTACAGCATCACGAATGTTGGCGGTGGGCCAACGACAGACCCTTACCGCTACTTTGCAACCAACCGGCGGCGTAATGTTGTCGGCAGGCCCGCAGGTTCAAAACTACGGCGCCATACCGCCCGGCGGCACGGTAACCAGAAATTTCACGTTCACGGCAACCGGCGTCTGCGCATGGCACACTGACGCCGACATTCCAGCTTCAGGATGGCAACATCAATTACGGGAATCGTTACTACCACCTATACGCTCGGCGCTCTTGGTCACCGGCGCTCCGGCCTTCAGCCGAGAATTTCGACGGCGGTAGTCGCGCCGGCGTTACCCGCCGGCTGGACAACCGCACAAACCGGTGCCGCGCCGTTGTGGGCTAACCACCACTGCGTTTAGCGATACAGCGCCAAACTCCGCTGCCACTGATAGCGTCGCGACTCCTGGCGATAACAGTCTGACTACGCCGACCATCGCCATTCCGGCGGCCCCAGGCGTGGGAGTGAATCCGAACGTGCAGCTCTCCTTCAGGAACTACTACAACACTGAGGGTGGATTCGACGGCGGGGTGCTGGAAATCAGCATCGCAGCCGGGCCATTTGTGGACATCATCACTGCAGGCGGTAGCTTCGTCTCCGGAGGTTACAACGGAAGCATCGGTGTTACAGACAGTGTCCTAACCGGACGCCAGGCCTGGACTGGAAACGGCGGCGGGTTCATCACCACCACGGTTGTCCTGCCACCGGCCTCCTACGGGCAAAACGCGCAGTTGCGATGGCGCACGGCGTACGACACTGGCACGAGTGCAGCCAACGGCGGCATGCGCGTTGACACGGTTTCGATCTTTACTGCCTCGAGAGTTTGTTGCGGCGCGTCCAACAGCGTGCGCCGGCTAACATCGCCGGCCGCATAACCACCTCGCCGGCGGCCCGTTAGCGGGTGTAACGCTGAACCTCGGCGGCGCAAAAACCGCCCGGCCATCACCGACAGCGACGGCAACTATCGCTTCAACAATCTGGACGTTGGGGCCTTCTACACCGTTACCTCAAGGCTGGTGAACTACCACTTCGGTCCCGAGAGCCAGGCCTTCTCGCTGCTCGCGAACACGACCGAAGCGACGTTCACCGCTGACCACGACGCGCGTCATCAGCGGCAACGCAATAGACACGCCCGATTACTTTGTGCGCCAACACTACGTTGATTTCCTGGGACGCGAGCCTGACGAAAGTGGGTTCAACTTCTGGAGCGATCAGATAACGTCATGCGGCTCCGATGCGGCTTGCCGCGAGCGGCGCACGCATTAACGTTTCGCGCGGCCTACTTCCTGTCCATTGAGTTTCAACAGACAGGCGGACTGGTTGACGGACTCATATCGGGCCAGCTATGGACGACGCCCAATGTATACGGAGTTCATGCCTGACACGAGCGCTGGTGGCGCGCAACGATCATCGTCGGCCAATCAAACTGGGCGCAGCTCCTGGAAGACAACAAACGAGCGTTTGTCGATGCCTGGGTGCAGCGTGCGGCGTTCCAGTCGGTCTATGGAGGTCTGACAAACGCCGACTATGTTGATGCGCTGATCAGCAACACCGAAGTTAGCTTCAGCCAGAGCGAGCGAGACGCGCTGGTGAATGGGTTGAGCAGCGGGGTCAACTCGGGCTGACGTGTTACGGCAAATCGCCGAGAACGAACGGTTCGTGGCGGCAAACGCAACGAGTCGCTTTGTGATGATGCAATACTTCGGCTACCTGCGCCGTGAACCGGATGCGGATGGTTATGCATTCTGGCTCAACAAGCTGAACCAGTTTAATGGCAACTTGAACAGGCGGAGATGGTCAAGGCATTCATCGTCTCTGGTGAGTACCGAAGCCGCTTCCAGTGAGGACGTGAGTGTTTCCCTTTGGAAAATCCGCAACGGCTTATCTCAAATTAGATGAGAAAGGGCACGATCGGCGTCGCGCCCTTTCTCGTTTTAGATTATAAATGTCGACCGGTTCTACGGGTTCCGCGAGTTCAAATCCAAACACGCGCGAATAAAGTAGAGCTCGCCATCCAGTGCGCGCTTGATATTTTCGCCTGGCGAAATCCGTGTTGCTCGCCTTCGAATGGCAGATACGCAACCGGAATCCCCTGCGCCCGCAACGCCTCAACCATCGCGTCTCCGCCTGATTCGGCGGTACTACTTTGTCTTCGAGTCCTGAAAGAAGATCACCGGACAAGACAAGCGTTCGGTGAAGTTGATCGGCGACCGCGCGATATAAACGTCACGCTGTTTCGATGATGGTCCCATGAGTCCATCCAGATACCGCGACTCAAATTTGTGCGTTTCTTTGGCCAACGCTTCGGCATCGCTGACACCGTAATGGCTGCGCCGGCGCTAAACGTGTCTCGGAAAGTAAGCGCACAAAGCGTTGTGCAGCCGCCCGCGCTGCCGCCGGTAATCATCAGGCGATCGCCATCGACTTCCCCTTGCTCAACCAGATAGCGCGCTACCGTTTGCACAGTCGTCGACGTCAACGATTCCCACTTGTCCTTGAGTCTCTCCCGATAGAGTTCTGCCAAATCCGGTGCTGCCACCATAGTTTCGTCCAGCACAGCTATGCCCCCGGCTCACGTCGCGAGATGCTGAATTCCCCAGAGTCATCGCCGTGGCCGCTGAGGATGTTGGCCCGCCGTGGCTTTCGACTAAGCCTGCGGTGGATGTTCACCCTCGGGCGCGCGATATTCAGGGTTCTTCGGTTCGTGGCCAGAACCCGTGAGCGGTCGAGTCCATCTTCCGTCGGAAATCCCACGGCGCGTGGCGTCGAGAAATAAGCCGCGTCAATTTCCAGACTACTGGAACGGCGCACCACCTCGAAGGTTCCTCTTCTCGAAGTCAAAACCTTACGATCGCGCAGCTTCAGAGGTGAGCCGGCACGCATCAATGCTGCTTTCCCGGAGCAGCGCGCGCGCGGGACCGAATGATCGGTGCATGGGCAGTCAGTTGGCTCAAACTCTTTCGTGCGGGTATCTGGGTAGAGCGCCAGCCGCGAAGACTCCGTTCTCAATGTAAGCGCACACGATCCGCTCAGCCGATTCGAAAGCATAAGTTGACGAGCCAAATACCCACTGTGGCGTCCCGAACTCCAGCTTCTCTTGCGGCACGTGTCTCGAGCGATCCGCTTCGGAGTCGAGGCGATAAAAGTTCCGCCAGCCACTCCGATCGGAAACAAAAATAAAAGCTCACCATCGGGAGACCATTCCGGCTGCAGGAATATCGACTCCGCAACACCGCCGGCCAGACGGCTCGCTGGTGGCCAATAGTCCCGTTGTCGTCAAATGGGCCAACCCGAAGCTCGGAAGGTGCCATCCCAGGGCATGTTGGGATGGTTCCAGGTCCGCTCATAGCCGCCATTCAGAGCCGTCCGGGCTTAATCGCGGTGATGAGTAAAAGTCGTCCCCGGCAGTCAACACCCGCCCGGCAGTTCCGTCGCCAGCAAGATTGAGGCGGGCCAAACTATTGACCGCTTCACGGCCGGCGCTACGGTGTGATCTTCCCTGACGCAAAGCAAGCTGGCCTCGCGGCTTATCGATTATCGGATCGGCACGCCAACGCATATCGGCGACGGGCGTGATCGGTTCCGGTGGCGTCCCGCCTGGCGACGCGTAAACACGCTCGATCCGGCGCCGGTGGAAAAGTAGACCCGCGCCGTCGCGGACCGCGCAATCCCCACCGCCATACTCGTGCGCCCGTGTACGCGCGTTGAGGAGCGCTGGGTTAATGATCGGTGGTCCCTCGTTACTTCCCGCCTGCGATCACGTTGCGCCCGCACTTCCGGTTGCGGACGCGTTTCCAACTAATAAAGGTCAGAACGCCGTCAATCATTGGTTGGGAAAGACCAAATCGAGCCGCTCACGATTAAGTCAGATCGACTATCGGCGACTTCCATGACCCGTACGGTGCTGCGCGAGGCTGGTTGCCATAGCGAAGGACTTCTCTCCGTTTTCTCGGTGTTTTCAAAAAGTTTTCAGAGTGAGCCAATTCGGCGGCTGCGGAACGAGACTACCTTATACTCACGATGAAATCACGGGAGCCCGAAAGGCTTTTGAGGAAGCTTGCGTTACAGTGTCGTTGAATTCTTTGCAAGGATACTGCAGCCACCGTCAACTGGGGCTTAGAAGCCTAATATGCCGCGTCGTTAATTCTCCATGGGAGGAGCCTGAGATAGAAGGCAAGGACGCCGGTCTTGGGGGAGGTCGGCGTCCATGGTCTTTAGGCGTTGTTTTTCGTTCCCGTCACCTTTTTCTAACCTCTCGGCTCTTACTTCCAATCGCTCTTAGCGGTGAAGTTCATCTTAGCCCAGAGGCCAGCACTTTCTCTCCGCCAGCTCCGCGAGGCTCGTTGGTGGTTTCTTCAGACCGATTATTGGTTTCTTTTTGGAGTCTGCAGACCAGGCTCCCCTGAATCTCGTTGACTATGCTCGAAACGACATCACAATTCGGCACGGACTCGAACTCAATCTGAAGGTTTCTCGCCATGCGCCGGATGCTCGTTAGCTTCATAGCCTGGGCTTGTTGCTGGTTTCAGTTCCGCAGCCTCGGTCTCAAACGCAGACGTTTCACCTGTCGTTCGCGGCAGGCGCGGCGTGGTAGCCGGTGGACATCCGCTATCAGTTGAGGCCGGCTTACAGGATCCTCCAGCACATGGCGGAAATGCGGTCGATGCGGGTGTGGCAACCATACTTGCCGCTTCGGTCATTGAGTTTTCTCATTTCTCTTTCGGTGGCGAAGTGCCAATTCTGATCAAACTTCGGGACAGTAACTCGACCGTCAGAAAGGGCTCACAAACCAACGGCGTGGTCGTGATCGAGGGCATGGGCCAGGCGCCTATGAAAGCGACGCGCGAGTTTTTGCCAACCAGAGCCACCGCGACAGGATCACGGGCACGGCTCCCGATCTCTGCTGGAACGCAACGGCAGCGCTGAGATGGCGACGATGGCTGGGGCGAAGTCGGGTTTAATTCCCTCCACCGGTCCTCTGGCGGCGACAGTTCCCGCGGTGCTTGATGCTTGTGTCACCTCGCTCGATCAATTTGGCACTAAATCACTCGCCGAAGTCATGCAACCGGCAATAGAACTGGCCGATGGTTTTCCCATATGATGAATTGCGCGTTCAGTACATTCAAGACGCGCGCGCCGATCTTTTCGCAGTGGGCAGACGCCTAAACGCATTTTCATCCCGAACGGAGCAGTGCCGAAGGTGGGCGACATTTTTGTGCAGGCAGATCTCGCGCGCACGTTACGCGCAGATTGTCGCCGCGGAAAAACGTGGCGCGGTGAAGAGTCGTCATGAAGGACTGGTGCGGCGCGCGATTATTTCTACCAGGTCCCATCGCCCGCCGCATTGGCGACTACATGCAAACATAACGGCGGATTGATCGCGGCGGAAGACTTCGCGCGCTTCCACGCGCGAGTTGGCTCGCCTGTAAAAGCGGATTACCACGGCTACGAAATTTACTAAAGCCGGCTTTTGGACACAGGGACCGGCGCTGGTCGAAACTCTGAATCTGCTTGGATGGTTACGACCTGCAAGGCGATGGGCCACAACTCGTCTGACTACATTCACACGCTTGCCGAGTCGCTCAAGCTCGCGCTTGCCGACCGCGATCGCTATTACGGCGATCCTGATTTCACGAAGATTCCAGCGGCAGAATTGCTATCGAAAAACTATGCCGCCGTTACGGCGTCCGCTGATCGAAAGGATCGCGCTTCGCTGGCACAACAACCCGGCGACCCGCAGAACATGAAGGCCAGTGCTCGCGACCGTAAGTGAAACCAGTTGGACGACGTCTCCGACCGTTCCCGTTCTCGAACGGGCCAACGACACGACCTGCGTTAACGTAATCGACAAAGACGGAAATCTTTTCAGCGCGACTCCCAGCGGCGCCTGGCTGCCGGCAGTCGTTGCCGGTGACACCGGCGTACTGATGGGCCAGCGCCTGCAGTCCGCGCTCACCGATCCGAAAAGTCCAAACGTGGTCGCGCCGGGTAAGCGCCCGCGCATCACGCTCACTCCGACGCTGGTGTTGAGGGCCGGCGAGCCATACATGGTCCTCAGTACGCCGGGAGGTGACAATCAGGATCAGGCTCTGCTCAGGTTTTGCTAAACATTATTGAGTTTGGCATGAACCCGCAGGAAGCCGTGGAAGCAGCGCGCTTTGACACCCAACACTACGTCAGCTCGTTTGACGACCATGAATTCCTGCCCGGTTCGTTGAACGTGGAATCGCGGATTGATGAAAAGACGGTAGCTGAACTGAAGGCGCGTGGCCATAAAGTAACTGTGCAATCCGCCTGGGGTACGCTTTCTTCCCCGACTGTGATTATTTACAACCCGCAAACCGGAGTTTCATCTGCGGGCGCAGATCCGCGGAGAGGGCGTTACGCCGTAGCCTGGTAAGAACAGACAGTCCTGGCGGTTCATTGTGCTTAGCTGTTCTTAACAGAGTCCTCTTCGATCAGGAGATTGTTTTGAATGGCTGACAAGCTCTTCCGCCTAATTCTGCAAGTCGACGATTTGGACAAAGCCGCTGATTTTTATGCACCAAAGCTGCTTGACGATCCCGGCAGACGGATTCCGCGAGCTTCACGACACTACATCGATTGCGGCCCGGTAATTTCTGGCGCTGGTCGACGTCACGGCCAGGTGGCGAACAAGCGAAACCACTCCCCGACCTATATTTACTTCGCGGTGAGGTAACCTCGAAGAGAGTTTATTCTCGCGCAACTGGAGTTGAACTGCCTTTCTTCGGCGGACGTTCATGGCGCCAGCGCCGGCGAAATCGTCGTGCGACCGTGGGGCGAGCGCTCCTTCTATGTCGCCGACCCCTGGGGCAACGGGCTTTGCTTCGTCGATGAGGACACAGCTCTTCACCGGGCGCTGACCGCGTAGTCAAAGAAAACACCTTGCTACCCCAATAGCCGACCAGAAAAGGAACAAACCTGCGCGCATGTGTTTCCAGGCATGTCTGATCTTCACCGCTCTATTGTTTGGTGTGAACGGAGCACCGGCATCTCCCTGTGCGCACAGTGAAGGCACAACCCGACACCTGGGTAACAGCTAAGGTCAATGCGCTCGATGCAAAGCAGCGCGCAACGCGTTTGAAACCGACAGAGCACTGCCTGTTTATGAAAGAGTGATTGATGGAATTGCCCGGCAGAATACGCCAGTGCAATCTCTCGAGGATCACAGCTTCGCCCGTTATCGAAACTTTCTCGAATTCATCGAAGCTGCTGGTCTCGAACGACGATCTGATCACGAACTCGGCTTCCTGGTTCCTGACAAACAATACTTCGTGGAAACGCGCCAGTTCGTCGGCATTCCCAAATTCCTACTGGAGCCGATGTTCCTCAAAATGTCAGCCGCTATGAGACGTTAGAGGCGAGGCAAAGTTGTATTGCGGCAGCTCAACTCTTCCAGAGGCATCGACGAGCAACTCATTTTTCAGCT
>ERZ1370068.492-contig-10447_pt1 | contig 27319 bp, 42 predicted proteins | sample MGYA00561227_ERZ1370068 | MGnify/ENA primary metagenome ERZ1370068 (study PRJEB38410, sample SAMEA6850437) | metagenome | study: Metagenomic assessment of the ecological functions of the soil: analysis of the soil microbiota associated with the...
AGCCTGCCAATATCTGGTCGCACTTAGTTTACGGCTATTGGGATAGACCAGGCGAATGACCGGTATTGTTCTCCTCGACCAGGTTGCCCACTACATTCCCTCGAGCGAGGCCTGCAATTGGTATTGAAGATTGGCCGGAGTAATGCCATATTGAGCAAGTTTGGTATAATTAGGTTGAACAGTTATCGATGGGCCTGCTATCACAATTCCGTCAAATGCATCGGCTGTGCCTTCTACATGTGAGAGGATTTCACTCGCCTGTTGCGATAACTCTTTTAGTCTTGCCTGGTCATTACCGAATATTTTAATTTCTACCGGTTGAACGGAAGCCATCAGGTCGCCCAACATGTCGCCTATCACCTGCCCGAAATCAATCCGCAGTGCAGGTTGTGTGCTTTCGATTTTCCACGCAAGTTCTTCAATGATCTCATTCGTCGTCCTACTCCTTTCTTTTTAACTGATGAGGTAATCGCCGCTGTTGGGTTCAGTAATAAAAACCCATTTGCGTACCCGTTCGTCTCGCGAATAGGCTTCTACCTCCGGAGCTTGCGCGGTGATTATTTTTTCGGCCTCCTTCAGCATTCTGATCAGTTTCCTCCAGCGACGTACCAGGAGGTGACACATAATCCAGTACAATACTACCTTCATCCATCTCTGGCAGGAAACCAGTTTGCAAACGTGGTAATATGAGTATGATCGAAACAACCAGAGGCCGCAACGATTGCCAGGCTGATGTAAGGTCTGAGGATAAAGAATGAACACCCATCTTTGCTTTTTAACTGAATGAGGTTTTTTCTTTTGCTGCTTTTTTGACTCTTTGATTTTTTCCTGAAAGGAGTAGATAAATTACCGGTAGTCCTATCCACGTCACAAAAATGAACAAACCAATGTAATGATCATGGTATTTGTCATCACGCTGAAATAAGACCCGGCCACGCCTGACATCAATAAGAAGGGAATAAAGATGACGATTGTACTCAGAGATGATCCCACCATTGCTGGAAAGAGATATTGAATTGCCTTCTGTACCAGGGTTGGATAAGGTTCGTCTGGGTGTTCTTCATGCGTCCGGTGTATCTGTTCCACCACCACGATAGCATCATCGATGATCAACCCGATGGCAGCTGCAATAGCGCCAAGCGTCATGATGTTGAAATGTGTATCCGATAGCAATACAAAACAGTAAGCGTCAAAAACGTAATGTGATGGGAATAGTGATGAGTATGGTAACACTGGCTTTGAGTGATCGCAGAAAGATGATAGCCACGACGATTGCCAGGGCAAGGCCTATCCACAAACTATCTGTCACGCTTTTAACCGAATCGTTCACAAAATCGGCCTGTATATAATAAGGTTTGATCTGATACATCTTTTGGAAGGATCTTCTTCAGTTCTTCCACTTTGGCTTCCATCTCTTTTGAAAGATCAACCAGGTTGGAGTTGGGTTGTTTGATCAACGGCAATCAGCAAGCCATCCCTTCCATTTGCATTGATCTTGATGAATTCAATTCCTTCTTTACGTCCACTGAAGCAATATCCATAGCTTTACCACCCGCTTGCCATCATTTTTTACCACTACCTGCTCAAGCTCATCTTTATTATGAACCGTAGCATCTGTGACGGTGAGATAGAGATACCTGTAGTCAGATAAAAAGCCATTCGACTTAATAAAATTCGTTTGACCCAATGCTGTATTAATCATGTCAGGAGTGATCGAAAGCGTGCTCATCTTCTGAAGATTCAATTGGAGCCAATATTCTTTCGTCCCTGCCGCCTGTTATCCTTGATCTCCGCTACACCTCGCTACCTGCGACAAAAATGGTTTGACAGTGTAAGTAGCGAGCAGTCTTAGTTCGATCGGCGTTTTTGGTGTTGCTCTCCAATGAATAACCCATCACGGGCAGAATCGAGGGATTCATTTTGGCAACAGTAATGTTCACATCAGGAGGAAGAGTGTTCCTGATCTCGCTGATCTTTGATTCGATATGCTGCTGGTTGACATCAATATTGCTGCTCCAGTTCATAAACGCCGATATCTCACAGCTGCCTCGGCTTGTAATGCTTCGGATAGTTTGCAGATCGGGCACCTGTTTGATAGCCGCTTCCAGGGGTTTGGTAACAGTGACCATCATCTTATCTACCGGCTGTAATCCGGCATCTGCGATGATCTTGATCTTGGGAAAAGTGATTTCGGGAAATAACGACGTCTGCAACTTACCATAAACATAGATCCCGCCCATAATGATGAGCGCGAGAAATACTGCAAGCGGATTTTTATGTGAAATGAAGAACTTGTTCAATGCAATTGTTTTTATTCCTTGACAATTTTGATTTTCGCAGTATCGGCAAGTCCATAGTTACCAGTCAGGAGGAACCGGTCCGTATTTGAAAACCCGGGTTCAACGATTTCGACCCGGTCATTCATTTCAATTCCTTTGGTCACTGGCACTTTTACTGCGGTTGAATCGTCAATTAATTTCATTACCCAGAACTTCGTTTGCGTTTCGTCCGATAAAACAGTCTGTTTCGGTAATGACACAGTATTGGCTTTTGCAGCTTTTACCACCTTCACCTTTGCAATAAGGTTGACGGTGAAGATCTTTTTCATTCACCTTTAATACGATATTCTGGGTTTGTGAAGCCGAATCCACAACCGCCATGACCGAAGAGACACGAGCCATCATTATTTTACCATCAGGTAGGTAAAGCTGAACGGGTCCTTTGTTCAATACATAAGGCCTCAATTCGTAGGGCAGGTTAAGAATGAACACAAAGCTGTTGAGATCGCTGATCGTTGCTAATTGTTCACCTTCTTGCACATAATCGCCTTTCTGGTGATTGACTTCGGAAACATAGCCGGTTATCCCTGCTTTTATATTGATGACACCTGAGAATTTAAATGAGCTGTCGAGTAAATTGATCGTATTGCCCAAGGTTTGCGCTTCCTCGGTTTTCAGGACAAAATATTTTGACCCAGGGAGACCATCTTTCCGGCTGTGCATTGACCGTTGTAATGTAACCATTGGAACTTGCCTTTGACGATGGCGCTTTGAAGAAATGGTTGAAGTAGCGTTCAGCCTCGATATATTCGGTCATCGGATCGATGCTGACGGAAGCGATCGTTACGGTGTCACAGCCTGCTGGGTCTCCGCCGTTGTCGTTTCCTCGGTGGATTTAGAATGACAGGAAACCAGGAGTATATAGAGAAATAAAAAATAACGACCGGTCTGTTTCATAACAATAATTTATCTGCTCCAGTAATTCAATTGATTGATTATTTTCAAACGGCTGATATAGTTCTGGGTTACCAGGTTTCTCGCCGTAAAATAGTTATTTAGTGAAAGGATAAAATCAGTCAACCGGATATCACCGGTTGCCAGTAACTTTTCATTTACAGTGATGAGCGTTTCCGTGTACTTTGATCTGTTTATTAATCTGGTCGATCAACCTGTTGGTCGCATTTAATTGCTGCGTTAATTGAAGTATTTGCTGGTTATGCTGCTGAAGAAAATAATCCCGCTTATAAGTCCGGGTTTGTTCCTGCAAGTCAATCTTTGCATACTGTAGCTTTTTCTGTTTACCGTCATAGATCAGGATATTCAGGGTAAGACCGACACTCGCTCCAAAATTCTTCTCCCGCCTTATAGATCACATGAAGGAATTATAACCTCCATCTGCCAACAAATTGACCTTTGGCCGGTAGTTCACCTTGCACCAGCAACCTGTCATTGGCAAGCTTTAAACTATCCAGCACAAATTGCCGGTAAAAACCGAAGTGCTAAAATCGCCAAAATGACTTTCGTATTGAGTTGGGGATCCTGGAGACGTGTAGTAGCCGTGTCAACAATGCCGGCCAGGTAATTAAGCGCCGCATAGTCAAAGTTGTATTGAATTTCCAATTGTGAAGTGTTCAGTTGCTGCTGTTGCACGGTCACAACAAATGAAAGATAATCAGTTTGCCGGTAGACATTATTTTGCGTAAGTACTTTTAGCAGGCTATCCTCTTTTTTCAATAAGGCCGTGATTTCATAGTTGTAATCGAGTTGTAGTTGCTCCTCAAACGTAGCAATATATTGGTCCGTTATTGTCCTGATCACGTCTTGTTCCGACACTTTAGCGGTATTTGGAAATTGCCTGGCCTTGCAATTCGAGACCGGCGATCTGGGTTGAGGTGTTTTTGCCAGTCAAAATGGCCTTGCTGACCTGACCATGCCCGATACCTGTTGAAAAGTTCGTGATCACGGGGTCATATCCCCAACCATTGATGATGGGTGCATAGCTGTTGTTACTAATGCCATTCACCTGCAGCTTAAGTGCGGCTCTTATGAGCTGGCTATCCAGCGAAAATGAACGGACCTGGTTGTTGTAGTCTTTTAATAAAGGGCTATTGGCAATTGCCTGGCTGACGAAATAGTCAAAGATTGTTTCTTTGTGCATATGCATGAAAATAGAGAGCCCCGCAAAAGGCATAAAATAAATAATCGTTTCATTATTTTCCTTTGATCAAAAATCCCTTCTACTGGCCGACAACCAGTACCTGGAAAGTTCCCGCTATCATCCTCGGTCTTCCTCGCCAGGAGTAGCCTGTGGTTCAAAATCGGCAGTGGGCATATAGATCAAAATGCGTTTGGCTATCTACTGTGATTGTCCTTGCTCCTTTTCGTGGTAACAGTAGCGACGGCTTCGATCTTATCAGCAGATGCCTCATGAAATACCGACATTGTTCCTTCCCCATTGGAAGTGTAAATGTTTTTTGTACTCATATCAAAACCTACGCCATCACAGCCATCGCCTATCGGGAAGCTGCCAACCACCGCTCCTGTCGCTGCATTTACCGCAATGAGGAATTTATTGCCACATCCGGCAAACAACCTGTTTGTTTTTTGTCGATTACGAGACCTGTTGGCTCTTCGCCGGGTCCAATGGGCCAATGCGCCTCCACCTTTAAAGTCTTTAAATCTACAACCACTATTTCGTTCTTGTCCTCAATATTTACAAACAGTTTTCCGGATCCGTTGGAAACAGCCGTCTCGGGCTTGCCTCCAAGCTCGCTACGCTATCTAATAGTTTATTCGCAACCGGGTCGATAATGCTCAGGTTCTTGCCGCGGCCATTACAGGTGATTATTTTTTGCTGAATGGCTCATACATGATCGCATCCGGGTTTTGACCGGCTGGCTATCTGTCCCGTCACCGCATTGGTCTTCAAATCAAACACAGTTACTGTATTCAATCTACCGTTACTGGTAAATCCTTTATTCTGTGATTTATCAAAGGCTATTCCATGAACGCCTGTTGTATTTTCTACTACGCCGATGGAGTCACCCGTCGTTTGATCCAGGATATTCACCTGGGTTCCATGCGAAACATATAAGTCGATTATTCCCGGGGCCTACGGCAATATAATCCCAGCCGCCCGCGCTTGCAATGTGAAACGGTTTTAAGAATCTGAAAGCTCTTATCTTTCTGAGCCTGCAATACTGTAAATAATGATGCAACGATCATTGTCAAGAAGAAAATAATAGATTTTTTCATACTACTTATTTTTAAAAATGTAATGTGATTTGTTAAGTCCGTTGATTATTAAAGATTATTATCAAACTGCAAGTTTTTCCTCGTTTGCTCTTTTGACGACTCTTACCAAACCGGTAACTGATACCGAGATAAATGATCCGGGCGTCTCTTCTCCCAATTGAAACTTGTTTCAGGTAAGGTGTATCCAGCGCAGTCTTTTGCTTCCAATGAATTTAATATGTCAGAAGCGGTCAAAGTCAGCGATGCCCTCTTTTTGAAAAAGTCCTGCCGCATACCGGCATTCAGCACAAAGGTGCCAAAGGTCTTTCCTTGTGGCGTCAGCCTGGGCTGAACGATAGTTGCAACTTACCTGCAACATCGTCGTTTTGCTAATTGTGGCCGTCGAGTTGAAGTTAAGTACCTCATTGAAACTGTCGACTTCTTATTGCTATACCCCAGGTCCGACGCATCGATCTGGTTATAAAAGAAATTGGCAGACTAGGTTTGATGATAAGAATTTTCCCGGCTTGGCAGCAGAATATCAATTCTAAACCGGTCGATTTATCACTGGACAAATTCTGTTGAGTGGTTAGTAAAACAGAATCATTTAAGCGGGTGATTATTTGGGTAAATCCATTTTGCTTGTACCGGTAGTAAAGACTGGGTACAAACGAGAATTTTTCATTCTGCCATTTATATCCAAATTCGATTGAATGAATTATTTCCGGCAGCAAATTAGGATTGCCCGCCCTGAGATTGTACGGATCCTGGTATTCGGGAAAAGGATTGAGATCATCCCCTTCAGGGCGATGAACCCTTTTACTGTAATTTAACTGGAGTTCTCCTTTTTTAATTGATAAGAGAGATGAAGTGTAAGGATAAATTTTGAAATATTGATTATTGATCACTGAATCTTTTGTGACCAGGTTCCCATTGATGAATGCCTGCTCTAATCTCAGTCCTGCCTCGTATCCAAATTTGCCATAACTATGCTGATAAGTAGTATATCACCGCATGTATCGCTTCATTGTAGGTGAAACGGTTTGATTTAACGAAATCCTTCATGAATTTTCTCTGGGCCGTGTCATAATATTCTCCATAGAAATTCATGTCAATTTGATTAAATGAGCCATCGTAACCCGCCTCAAGTTTGAGTCTTCTGACAATGGATTGGTATAATCAATAGTGAGTTGTTGCTGGTTATCTCCCTGTTTGTATCAGGGTATTGTCAAATGAAGAGGGCAACACGGGGAATAATATACGTTGGAATAATGATTATCCTCCTGTTCATTAGAGGCCGACACATTCAATTCAACTCTCAACTCATGGTCTTCTTTGGTGAAATTATGTTGCCAGTAGGCGGCAGCATCTTTTTCTTTTTCAAATTCCGGGTCGTATCTCAGGCGATTGTAATTGGTGGTGAGAAGGTGATTCTCGTCATAATAAAACTTTTGAACCACATCATGCTTTACCTGCTTTCGATAATGATAATTGCCGGATATTCCAATGCTGTTGTGATCACTCAACGCATAATCTGCGCCCAACGTAACAATATTCGAAAGCGGCCCGGGCTGAGATCTCCCGTCTTCGGTATAATAGCCATCCGTCTTTCCTACCGAAGTCAAAATATTCCCTGTTTATATTATTCAGACGTAATACGCCTGTCCTTCCGGACATTGTAATTACCAAAAATATTCAGTTTGCCCGGTTTGTAATTCAGGCTGACTCCTCCATTGTACCGGTCACTATTGCCGGCGTTGGCAATAACAGACCCATTCCATCCTGCCTTAATATTTTTTTCAACACAATATTGATAATACCGGAAGTCCGTCGGGCTTATAGCGAGCCGATGGGTTTGTTATCACCTCGATACGCTCAATTGAATTGGCGGGTAATTGCTGCAGTACCTCTGCCCTTGATTTTCCCATCAGCGGTGAAGGCCTGCCATTGATCAATATCATTACGTCTGTCGACCCCCGCAGGCTTACCACACCTTCAATATCCACTTCCACCGAGGGAATATTCTTCAAGATGTCGCTGGCCGATCCGCTTTGTGCCATCAGGTCCTGGGTTACATTGTATATTTTCCTGTCAATAGATGTATTCAGGAGCGACTTACGGATGTCACGGTTACCTCGCTCATGTCCTTTGAAAGCACGGCAATTTCTACAATACCCACGTTTTCTTTTTCTGGTTAACAGTGACGGGCATAAGCACCTTTCATATCCGATAAAGCTGTAGCGGACAATATAGCTTCCATCTGCAATCTTTTCCAATGAGAACCTGCCTTTCCGATCCGATACTGTCGTTTTTATGATGGCGCTGTCACCAGTCTTTAATAATTGTATCGTAGCAAATTCGATAGGAAGTTTTGATGACCTGTCTCGTACAATTCCTATAACCGCATGTTCTCCCTGTTCAGTCGCAGGTTGGGCAGAAAGAAAATTGAAGAAACCAATATTCCTGCGATAAAAACTAATGTCCTTTTCATTTAATTATATTACTTTACAAGCCAAAGACCATTACATGATTTTCCCTTCGGCGCTTATTTCTATTTCCTTTTTCTTGTTATTTACTTTAATGACTGTTTCGTAGTAAGTCTTTTCCGGCTTTTCAACTTTTTCTGCCAGGTTAATAACAGCGCCCGGATATTTTGTTTGAATCGCCTTCGTGACAGCAACGGGCAGGTCTGAAGCATTGATTGTTGTTTCTGTTTCTTTCCAGCTTCCGTCTGTACCTGAAGTTGGCCGATATGGCTGTATTTTTCAATTTGAACTCTGCCTCGTATTCTTTGGCATTTTCTTTACCCCATTTAACTTCCGTGGCCCCGGGAATTTACTGTTGAAAGCTTTGAGACGGCTTCGGGGACATTTGTCTTTGACCCATGGTTGCTCAGCAATACCAAGGGACAGGCAAGAGAATAAACAAATTGTTTTTCATGTTCGACATTTAAGTTTTTAAAATAGTTTTTTTGTTACAGCTATTTAATAGTAAAACTCCGGCAAACTAATCAATGATTCTAGAAATTCTATAGAAAAATGAATGCTAGCCTGTCAACTCGTTACGCCATGATAGGTGGAACGTATGCAAATCTTCCGCAAATGAATATTGGATGGCGATACCGTGCCTGATCACAGATTTGCTTGATAATGGATAATCCGAGCCCGTTGTGGTGGCTATTTTGTGTTTCTTTATAAAAACGGCGGAAAAGCCTCAATGTATCTAGCGGCTCCAAAGACCCGGTATTACTGACCGTTAGCCGGTCAGCGGTCAATTCTATGTCCACTTTTCCTCCTCACGATTGTGCATGCCCGCATTTCCGAGTAGGTTGTTTAATAAAATATCTATCAGTTCCTGGTTGCATTAATAAGGCTTTTGTCAAGATCAACTGAAATATGAATATTGTAATTTTGCCAAAACTCGCTGAACTCCTCTATTTTTCTTCTACTTCCTTTTTAAGATCAATGACCTGCGTTTGATTAAACTGGTGATTTTCTATTTTAGCGAGCAACAGGAGAGATTGATTCAGCCTGGAGATGCGTGTGACAGCAGCATAAGCGCTGTCTAATATCTTACCTTGTTTTTCTGACAACGATTCTTCCTGGATAAGCAGATCGAGCTTAGAACGAATAATGAGCGAGCGGTGTCTGTATCTCGTGTGAAGCGTTCTCGGTAAATTCCTTCAGGAGACGGTAGTCGGTTTGAGCATTTGGATCACTCCGGTCAAGTCGCTCATTCATGAATCTAAACTCGTCAGTCCTGGTTTGTGGAAATTGGGAGGGCTTTTCCTGGAGCCTGAAATTCTTTATGCTATTCATCGAACCATAAAAAGGGCGCCAGAGCCTTCTCAATACAAAATGGTTCACCAACCAGGAAACAAGGGCCATTATTGCGAGGATGAGTAGTTGTACTATAGACGATGGTTTTGGCCAGGAAATGAACGCCCTCCAATGGCTTGCCAATACCACTTTATAGACCGCTGCCCCGGCGCGTTGGGTGTAAATCAACTCACTGAAACGGTTCGACTTTTTGTTCATCCGAATCATATTTACTGGTCATAATGTATTGCGGCGCATATGCATCGTCATCGGGATCATATGTTACCCTGAGATCTTCCAGCGCTCCCGGTTCCGGCAGGCCTCCCGTTTTTTGGGCAAAGCTTTCTATCTTCTCTTTATAGTTATCGAGTTCCTCATCTAACTCGTGTATGAGAATACGATTGACGACGAAATAATAAGCGAGGCCGATAAGATCAATAACAATGCTGTTATCGCCAAGTTGATCCGGTTGTATCGTGCAAAATAATTTCATGCAATTAGCTTATCCCGCTATGGTGAATTTATAACCCATGCCATAGACTGCTTTTATATAGTCAGGACTTCCCGCCTGGATTAATTTCTTACGAAGATTTTTATGTGAGAGTACTACAAAATCATAGCTGTCCGCCATATCAATCCCGTCGCCCCATAGGTGCTCCACACATAGCCTCCTTTGGTCACCACCCGGTTCTTATTGCTGACGAGATAAAACCAAGAGGTCGTATTCTTTGCGGGTCAGGGAAATGGTTTTGCCGGATACCGTTTTCAATGTTTTTATCAGAAAGATCGAGCGTGCAGATCATCAATCATTATCCTCGTTTTGCCATCGAAGGATTTGCGCCGGATAATGGCTGCTACCCTTGCGCTCAATTCGGCAAGATGGAAGGGCTTTGCCAGGTAATCATCTGCCCCAAGGTGCAGACCCTGTACTTTATCTTCCAAAGAATTTTTGGCACTGATTATAACAATCCCCTCGGTTTTGTTTTCTTCTTTGAGTTTTTGGAAGGTCGATGCCGCTGCCATAGGGAAGCATGATGTCGAGGATGATACAAGCGTATTCATTTAAATGTACTTTCTCCATAGCCTCGCGAAAATCATACGCGGTTTCAGGCAGATGAACTGCTCTTTGCCCAGGTAGGTGCAATGCAGTATCCGAGAGATCTTTTCGTCTTCTATAACAAGTAATTTCATAAAATCAAAAGATCAAATAATTCGACTATATCATTCATCTCTTCTCTCAATAAAGACTCCAACCATGCAATATTCCGCATTTTACCCGGTTCCAACCGTTCAGTACAATAAGAAGTATGAAACCGGTGATTTTTTAACATCGCGATCGACCGTTCGATCCAGTGTTCCGGTATTGAACCCGTGACCAATTCTATTTCTTTTACAAGATCATCACTGCGTTTAAATTCAGCCGTTCCAAAATGATAGGTATCCATCGCACAATATTTTCTCCGGCAGTAAAAGCGGGTGAACTGGTTCTTTGTGGCCATTATGACCCGCGTGATCGTTTCAAGCATGGCTGGTGAATACCGCTACCGGGCCAAAACGTGATCATCATCTTTACGCCCTCCTGCTCATGATTTCTGGGCCCCACGAAAAGATAGCCAATGTCATGAAACCAGCCGGCAGCCACCAGGACAAACAAGGACTCCTCGTCTATTTTATAAAAAGAAGCGATCTCGACGGCTCTTTGCACCACTTTGCTCGTGTGGTGAAAATTGTGATAAAGCAGCTTGGGATCTTTATTTTGCTCGAATACGGAAGCCACATAATCTTCAACTTCCTGCTTGTATCCCGGAACGACATATGCACATAGCGTTACAGGTGGAATCTGGAGAAATTCTGAAGGGCGTTTTGAGAAAGACATACAAATGTTAAATAAGTCGATAATAAGAAACCGGCTCCACCCATCGCCACAAAACTGTAAACACGGTCCCTCGTCTGCATTCATACTGTTTTTCTACAGTATTACTTCAGAATTGCCGGTTAACTTTGCACCTAACTTGCAATAAAACCCTTGCTGTTTTCAGTTAATAGAGCTATGAACATTCGCACATGTCTACTTGCATTTGCTGTCCTGGTGTGCTCATCCGGCATTTTTGCCCAGAAACCAGATACACTCATCAAAAAGCTTGGGATAGCCTCAAGTATACGGAAGGATAGCACGACAGCCGCAACTAATAATATCAAGCCGGAAGCTTACAATGAACACACAAGAATGACGGCGGGAGGCTATTTCATCCTGTTAGCCGATGATTTCAAACAGGGGATTACCAAACCCTTTCACATGAAGGGAAAGGACTCAGCGAAATCTGGGAATATTCGCCGCAGCGACTGGTGCACTCTCCCCTCCTTGACGAACCCGTACAGCAAACGGCCATTAAATTAAGAACCAATAATAACACAGTGCGAAATGTGAGCAGTTATGTCACAAGGTTTGAGGGCGGTATGAAACTTTACCTGTTGGTTGGCCTCGGAGCTTATGGATTTATCTTCCATAACGTAAAAATGCAGACCACTACCTTACTTGTGACGCAAGCTTATATAACATCGGCAGTTTTTTCTGAGCTGCTTAAAAGATCTTTGACGCCAGCGGCCAATCTATACTTCGATCCGATGACACCGAAGCGGAGCCGAAGTTTTACGGACCTTTTTATAAGCCAAAGGATGGCGATGGCAGGAAAATAGATGTAATGTCTTTCCCATCGGGACATACCCATCGCCGCTTTTTCCGCAGCAACCGTATTTGCTATGGAATACAAAGATAAGCCCTGGGTGCCGGTCCTCGCGTATGGCGCAGCTCGCTTATAGGCTTGAGCCGGATCACCGAAAACAAACATTGATCACCGATGTTTTTGCAGGCGCGGCAGTGGGCTACCTGAGTGGAAGATTGGTAGTAAACAATTATCATCGCTATGCAAAAACTGAGATCGGGTGAAAAAAGAAGAACTCCCTGTCATTTAACCTGCAATACAATTATGGAACAATTATGCCGGGTGTCGTTTACCGGTTTCGATAAAAATGAAGCCCGGATTTTCAAAACTGAAATTCATATCAGCGGTTTAGCACAATTACAACGCTTGCTTTTATTGTCGCGATATTTTTGTTCGGGTTATAAGCCATGAAATAGTAGTAGAAAAGGAAGACTGGTTTGACAGCAGCAGTTTCAATTTTTTCAGTTCAAGGAGTACGCCGGAGCTAATCTCTTTTTTTCCGGTTTATTACTTTTTGGTCGATACTCCTTCCTTCTGTCCGCCTATGTTTTACTGATCCTTTTTGGATCTACAGGAAACGAAAGATTGACGCATTGTGATTGGTGTGATCGCGATCATCAGCAGCCTGATTAATCTTTGGATTGAAAAACGTCTATGCGCGGCCGCGACCCCAACTGCCGCTCTTTGCCAAGGCAACGAATTATAGTTTCCCAAGCGGGACATTCACTTTCCTCCATTGTGTTTTGTGGGTGTATTGATGGCCCTGGTTTGGGAATCATCACTCAGCAAGACCGGGAGAATAATTCTTTCCTCCTGCTATTGCTGTTCACATTATTAGTGGGCATAGCCGGATCGTTTTGCGTTATCATTTTGCAAGCGATGTGGTGGCGGGATTCTGTATCGGTCTTGCATGTATGATCTTATTCTTTTGGCTGCGTCGCAACATGGTGATTTATAGATGTTAGCAAAAATGATATGGTCGATGTTTCACACCCATGCAGGCTCACTGGCATTTGTTGACTCATGAGATACAACAAAAGGTCTATTTCCCTCATTGTTTTCTTATGTTTGCTCTTCAAATCACCCTCCATGTCCGACTATCTGAATATCTCCGATTTTCTCTCCCTGCCATTGAATGCTCCACCGGCTTCTCTGAATGAAGGCTACAAGAATGGTCAGTTTGAAGTATCATTGCGGCGCATACGGCCGACGAGTTTCTGACCTGGATGAGGTCCAGATAGTGTTGGTCGGTTGCGGCGAGCAAAGAGGCAGTGGATCATTCATGTTGAAAGTAATGCTCCGATGTGATACGGCATGAGCTTTATTCCATGTTTTACTGGCACACTGATATTCGCATTGCCGATATCGGGAACATTTAAGACGGGCTCGCTGTATGCAGATTCGGTATGCGGCGCTAAAGACCGCGGTAAAGGAGCTTGATCAACGATGGCATGACTGTATCATACATACTTGGCGGTTCTCGCGACCTGACGCTGGCCCAATACAATGCTTATGCAGAAAATAAGAGACTCATTGAAGCTTCCTGCATCGATGCTTTGATCGATCTTGATATCGATTCATCTTTTCATCACCATGAATTTCCTGATGGAAATGCTGACCGGGGAACCGAATTTCATCCGTCATTATAACTCATATCGGATTCCAGAGTTACTATGTGCACCCCGGAGCTGCTTGAAACAATGGATAAGCTGCGCTTCGATTGCTATCGTGTCGGTAATAAATAGAAAGTATTGATGAGATGGAACCCGTGATCCGCAATAGTAATATGCTCAGCTTCGATATATCGGCAATAGCACATGCCATACGCACCGGCAAACACTATTTCTCCCAATGGTCTTACTGGGGGAAGAGGCGTGCGCCCTTCTTCGCGTATGGTAGGCATGAGCCCCAATATCACCAGCATCGGCATCTATGGTTATAATCCCGGTGATGACAGAGACGATCCGACGGCAAAACAGATCAGCCAGATGCTTTGAGTACATATTGATGGTCGCAGCCGGGCCAAACGTGAGGCACAGTTAGATGAACGCGATTCATTCACCGAATATCATATGGCGCTTTTGCAGAAGTGGATACCACGTTCCTCCAAAGTAAAAAGCACTGGTCGCTGGTGGATGCAATTGTGCTGATCATCGTTTCATTGCTTGCAGCTGAGTAAAGATTATTTATTAGCGAGTGCAGCAATGAAACTGAAAGATAGCTGCGGGCGCAGGAAAGAAGTTGATTGTGCAGATGCCGCACAACCAACTTTCAATATTCAACATTCAATTCTCAATTCTTCAATGGCATCAGTTATTAAAACGGGTCATTTGTTCGTGGAATGCGAGCGGAAAGATTTCATCGCCCTTTCATTAATGCTCATCCCGGATTTGAACTTGCAGGTATTGTAGAAAGAAATAACAATGATTCAAGGGAACGATATCCCTGATCAAAGACTTGTATCGTTCGGTCGGAGGAGTTATGTGCTAACAAGGATATTGAGCTGATTGTTGTCAATACACCTGAGTTATTTAGCATTTTGAACAGTACGCATAGCGCTATCTCAGCAGGTAAAGAATGTACTGATCGAAAAGCCATTTACTATTGAGGTGAAACAGAGCAGAGGAATTAATTGCGCTGGCGGAGAAACAAAAAGTACAAATAACCATTTACCAGAACCGGAGATATGATGGATGATTATCGGGCGGTAAAAAAGTGGTCGAATGAGAAGTTGTTGGGTGATCTGCGTTATGCTCGAAATAAAAATATGAGCGATATCGTCCCCAATATGGCGGTGGCAAGCCGTATAAAAGAAGGTTCGATTGCCCGGCGCCGGCAATATGTACGATCTCTGAGTCCTCATCTTGTTAATCCAGGCCCTTGCAATTATTTGGCTGGCCCAAAGCTAGTTTTCGCGGATATCTGGAAAATGAGAGGTGGTAGATGTAGTGCCGCCGGATTATTTTGAACTGCTTTTCTATCTATGATGATCTGCGCGTGAGTCTGACCGCATCATCCGGTCTGCACGCGAACCGGTTTGGGGTTATACATTGCAGGGGATGAAAGGAAGCTTTTACAACAGCGATCCGATATGCAAGAGCAACAATTATTGGCTGGTGCGGTTCCTTCCTTACAAACCTGGTGTCCCGGCCCTTCCAACCCGATGGTATTATTGCATACAGAAATAAATGGTGAGGTGGTGCGCAGAGAAACAACTTCTGACCCTGGTAATTATATGGGCATCTTTGATGATCTCGATAAATCTTTGACGGGCCAGGGACCGAATCCCGTTTTACCGGAAGATGGGTTGAAGACAGTGAAAATTATTAGAAGCAGGTTTTTTGAGCAGAGACGAACGAGATGAATAGTTGACCTCTAAGAGGTAAGAACCAAGAAGCAAATTACAATCCCGCCGTCCAGTGGACAAATAAAAATCAAAATTGAAATCGGAAAGCAGTCATTTCAGCAAGAAATGGCTACCTATAGTCGCATTTCTGTATATCGTAACTTCTGATTTCGTACTTATTTTTGATTTCTCATTTTTGAATTTATTTGTTTCTTGGTTCTTGTATCTTGGTTCTTATTAAAACACACATGATGAATCATTCGTCTTCACGCTCATAGCCTTTGCTTTTTCCTTTTGATTTTTGTCCTTTCCTCCTGTTCTGTCTCAAAAGCAGATTGCTAACTCAGCCAAGGCAAGATGTTTTGAATGCTAAGGCACTTCAAACAGCTCATGTAGGCATCAGTATCTATGAGCCTGCAACCAATAAGTATTGGCACAATTACCAGGGTGATCATTATTTTGTTCCGGCCAGCAACACAAAGATTCCGACTTGTTGGTGCGGCGATGAAGTATCTGGGGGATAGTTTGGTGGGGTTGAGATATAGCTATTCTGAAGAAAAAAAGATGGAAATAGCTTTACTGGTGATCGAACCTACCGGCGATCCATCTTTTTCTCAGCGAAATTCAAACGAATCCTGTGTTTGAGTTTATCAGAAATCAAACCGCGAATATAAACACCTCTCTTGCAATCCTTGACACCATTTTCAAGGAGAATCGCTGGGGTAGTGGATGGTCCTGGAACGACTATCAAGAAGATTATATGGCTGAAAGAAGCGCTTTTCCTATCTATGGGAACGCTGGTCAATATTCATTGGTGGATAGTAATAGAAGAGTTGACGTCGAACGCGATAGGGGGAAACCTATTTTAAGATGTTTGAAACTCAAAACTCTTTTCTTGACGAATTGGCAAATTATTATTAACCCATTTTTGCCTGAAGGAGTGAGAGCGGGCTTCCAGACCAAGAATTGCAATCAGCCGGGATTCGCAAAACCAATGATTTTCAGTTTCAAAGAAAGCGAAGATTGCTTTCAATTCAAGTTCAGTTCGCACTTGCAAACCCATGAAATACAATCTAGCCAAGAAAATACTGAAGACACGCTAAGCGTGAAATTGGTGACGGTTTGCCCGGCTTACCGGCCTAGAGTATACTTATGACTGTCCAAATTGCAAGTACTCAACCATAAATCTCTCCAAATGGACTACCATCCATTCCCAACCCACCGACTCCTCCTCAAACCCATGATGCATCGCAGCGATAATTTTTTTGCAGAACAATCGCTTGTTAATGGTGAGCAATGAAAGATTGGGCTATATGAACGATGCAAAGATCATCGATACCTTACTAAAAACCGACTTCAAGGACCTACCTCAAAAGCCGCGATGGTCGGATGGCTCGGGTCTCAGCCGCTATAATTTATTTACGCCTCAGGACCTTATTGCGATCTTCAATAAAATGAAGAACGACTTCGGCATGGATAGGATTAAAGTCATCCTTCCTACCGGCGGCGAAGGCACTTTCAGCAGCTACTATAAATCTGAAACCGGCTATCTCTTTGCCACAAAACAGGAACATTAAGCGGCGTAGTGGCCATCAGCGGATTTTTATATACCAAAAAGAACAAGCTCCTGATCTTCTCTGTGCTTGTCAATAACCATAATACTGTGCCAACCGATGCAGCAGAAGGGCGGTAGAGTAGCGTCTGCGTAGAGGGCGTACGTAATAAATATTAGCTAAGAGGTTAAAGGAGAAAGGAGGAAAAGAGGAAAGAGAACAAATTCTTCAACAATCAATGTCTTCAACAATCAATGTGCAAGCACACCTGTCTTCGATAATCGGATTTGGAAAAAAATAGGGGCAACTAGTGGTTAAGAACCTGAGATCGATCGCGACCGGAAAGCACTTGAGAATTGAGCATTGAATATTGAATATTCCTAAGTTCAAGTAATAAATGCAAGGGTAATTGTATAATTTAATAAGGGAATCATCTCTCATTTTGCCGTGAAGATGCTCCCCTTATTCTACAATTATCTTGTATGCTTAAAGGTAAAACATTTACGCAACTTGGGGAACAGGAGCGTATCACCATCGAAGTTCTTTAAATCAGGGGTTAAGCTTTAGTGAGATAGGGCGGCAATTGAACAGGCCGGCCTCTACGATAAGTCGGGAAGTAAAGCGTAATGGTCCTCAACTCTACCGTGCAACCAGAGCCCATTATTTTGGTGGGTTAAGACATAAACAAAAGCGAAAGCACACCGTATTTGATCAGGAATGAAGAGATTTATTGAGCGGCAATTGCGCTTTAAGAAATGGTCTCCCGGAACTGATCTCTGCAGAGGGGCGACAAAGGAGGGCCGATTTCATATGTGCAGAATGGATATACCAATGGATCTGGGCAATGAAATTTTCTCAGCGCAAGGAAGATAAAAATATCAGTCCTTGTTCAAGTTGCTCAGGCATGCCAGCAGAAGGCGAAAACGCGGCCGCAAGCGAAATATGAGAGGCAATATAATCGGCAGAAGGTGGATAGAACATCGGCCCAAACTAGCCAATAACAGGAAGCGCCAAGGGGATTTGGAAGCAGATATCATTCTTGGAAAAGATCGGAAACCTGGTTTATTGGTAGCCTTAGATCGCCGAACCAGGAAAACCTGGATACGAAAATTGAAAATTAAAGACTCCGGCTATGTAATGAAGAAGTTGGCTGGAATTTGCTCAGAAATAGGAAATGTGAAGACACTAACTTTTGATAATGACCAGAGTTTTGCCGAACACTACAGACTCAATGAGACAGGAATAAAAACTTTTTTACTCATCCTTACAGCTCGCAGGAAAAAGGATCTGTTGAAAACAGGATAGGCATTATCAGAATGTTCTTTCCTAAAAAACCGACTTTAGCCTCGTTAAGGAGAAACAAGTTCGACAGGTAGAAAAATTGATCAATGAAAGGCCGATGCGAATGTTTAACTACAAATCACCCAATGAAATCCATATATCCTGACCCTATAAAACTAAAAAAGACAACCTTTGCATTAATTAGTTGAACACAGCATTGGGTATTGAACATTTACTATCATGCCTTCCCAAACATCCTCTCCAACTGCTCCTTCCTGAATTCTAAACAAGTGGGATTCCCATCCGGACTCATATTCGATTGCTCGCAATTAAACAAATCGTTTACCAGTTGATGCATTTCCTTTCCGAAGCCGCACGCCGGTCCTTATGGCCTGCTGCGCTTGCCAGTGATCGAACCAGCTTTTCTCTCTTCGAAAGTTGCGATCTGTATTGAAATGTTTGTATTGTTCCGAGGAGAAAGTCAATAATATTCTTCTTCATCACCAGCCTCGAGATCGGCTGTGGGGTCTCCTTGCACCACAAATGTGTTTTTACCAAAACGGCTCGATGATATAACCCAGTTGTTGCAGATCATTCATCAATTCCCGCAAGCAGCGCCGCTCGGCTGCTAGTTCAAATGTCACCGGAACATGCTTCTCTGGTGGCTACGGGTTTCCCGTGAGCCGCCGCTTTCAATTGCTCATACAAAACTCTTTCATGGGCCGCCTGCTGATGAATAAGAATGAATCCATTTTTATAGAAGGAAATCAGACATCATGCGGTATTTAACAGTTGATCGACTTCGGCAATGTGAATTGTGGTCGTGAGTAGACGTGTAACGTGAGACGTGAGGAGATTTTCTCTGACCCGAAGGACTTCTTGCTTCCCCACTCCCGGCTCCAGGCCCTCTTGCTCCCCAAGGTCCCGTGCTTCCCGGCATTGCTAACTCCCGGCTCTACAAATTCTTCCAATGTTTCAAATCAGCCCTCTCGGTGGTTCAATAAAATGTGCCTGGTGCTTTTGTGTAAACCCTTTAAAGATCAGATGGAAGTCGACAGGCCGATTTTTTTCTCTTCGGTAAATGGTTGCTGGACGGAAGATACCAATCGCCGTGAGCAGAAGGATCCCAGATCAAAACGAGTGTGGGGTTAAGGCAACTAACCTCGTGCCAGGGCATGCTTCATCGGCTGCCTGCATGAATTTGCATATACTATCTTTTCATCTTGGAACTTGATTTCCTGCTTAGGTAGGATGTCCCGTTCACGTCAACCTGTGTCGGGTCGTAGATCGATAAATAAAAACATACGATCGGGAAATCAATGCTCACTGATTCACTTCTCGGTAGGCATCTCATCACTGCATGGTTGAGATAGGCACCCTTGACGAATCGGTTGCTGACAAACAAAACACTGACTCACCCCCCTTGCTTTTTCGCCAGCTCTGTGGCTCGCTTCGACAAAACCATGGGGATTCAGACAGTCGGTATTCTTCCCTTACGGTCACAAGCCTGGCATGTGGAAGTTGTTGCCAAGCAACTGAACGATCCTTTCTGCTTTAAGCCCCCTGCTTCAAGGTGAAACAATCTTCTGCTGACCATTGCTGGCGAGTGAGTAGGTGCCGTGAGGAAACGATAATGCGATCCTCGTGAATTCATCGACAATATGTCGCATTTCCGCTGCATTGCTCTTTGCAAGAAATTCCCACGGCGCCGGAACATCTAGAAGAACAAAATTCTTCATTGCGATACTGGTTCCATTGGCTGCGGCAAACGAGCCGTTCCGGTTCCTTTGACGGCGCTATTCTCTGATCCCGGTGATGGGTGCACCGCCCCATCGGTGGCTCTCTTGTTTTGAGACCGCACCTGGGCACCAGGCGAGCAATAGAAGCGAGGGCCCCGTGCCCCGAAAACCCACTGTTCGGATATGGTAGATCTCTTCGATCGTCGTGGACCTCGATGCAGCATGGCGCTCAAAACACATCCTCGCATCCAGTCTCTGGCTTCATGCCGTAATTTCTTCGCTTCATTACTCAATCACCTGCAGCTGATGCATCTGCCGGCGGCCATTAATGATAAGTTTGATCATCCGAAGCGCCCGCATCAAACGGCATCTTCCATCAACTCCTTTACAGCACTCGCGGGCCGCTGGATCAACTTCATGCCGGCCTATTCTGGCTGGCAACATTATTCGGGCAGTAAGCACTCATTCTGATCAGGCAACGATCATTCTCCTTCTCATGGGGCCAAAATTAGGGATTCGGGCTTTAAACAACAGAGATTGAATAGAACATCCGCATATCTCCGGATCGGCTCTCTGGAAAAATGGACAGTTAAGAAAATTGCGGAGTGGGCCGCCCCGCCGAAGGTGGGAGTGCGTGAGCCGACGCTGTCCGGAGCTCGAAGTCTCTCTGATTTTACGGCCAGTAACTTAACGAGGGCGTCCGAACCTTCGCAAAAAGCGCATCTGAAAAAACTCGGAACAGCTCCGCATGCACCCGTAATATTCACTGCTAAAAGATGATTTCAACTCGGAAAGGAACTCTTAGCCTTCAGGGAATTTCCCAGCGCCTTGTTTTCCCGCTCCATGAACTAAAGAACTCTCGGCTCAGTAAGGCGGAAAACACAGCGCCTCCAGAATCTCCGCATAGCACGAAGCAATCGCTTCGACCTACAGCCCGCCGGATAGCGGGCTCTCCCAGTGGCGAATCGCATAGGAATCGCGCAATAAAGAACTCTCCGCATCGATTCGCCTTGACTTTTTGTCGCAGATCCCGCTGAGCGTATTAGGTCGGGGGCCCACTTTTTTGTCAAGAAAAAAGTGGAAAGAAAGCCGCGAATAGTCCTATGGCTCTCCCAGCTCACACAAGTTACTTCAAGAGGATACAAAAAGTAAAAGAAAGCTATTTGAAAACTAGTGGGAACACCGGGCCTCATTCCCAACCTAATCCTACTTTAAACATCTCGTTAGGGACCCTTTAATCATAAAAGTGATTGACCTGAGCCCCTTCCCACCGTCAACGTGATTCAATGAAATGAAGAGATACCTCAACAAAGTAATATCCCTGTTTTTTTTCTGTCCTTTGGTAGTTAATGCTCAGTATCAGAGCCACCTAAACCAGCAACAATGGGTGGATAGTATTTTTAACTCGCTTAATGAGGATCAAAGAATCGCCCAGCTGATGTGTGATAAGAGCCCATTCCAATTTGGGTCCCGACCACGTAGCTAAAGTGGCTGCGGATATCCAGCAATACAATGTTGGAGCTCTATGCTTTTTCCGTGGTGGACCCGTGCGGCAAGCAAACCTTACGAACTATTACCGCGGGCTCTAGCCAAAACACCATTAATGATCACCATTGACGGAACGAATGGGGCCTGGGATGCGATTGGATATGTGTTGAAATTCCCCTATCAACTCACGCTCGGAGCCATGAATGATGACTCGAGTTGATCTATAAAATGGAACTGCAGGGTGAACAGTGTAAACGCATCGGTGTTCACGTGAACTATGCCCCCGTAGTCGATATCAACAATAATCCCCAACAACTCCCGTCATCGGCTATCGCTCATTTGGAGAAGATAAAAATAAGGTCGCCAGGCTTGGCGTAGCCTATATGAAGGTATGCAGGATGCCGCGCATCATGGCGTGCGCAAAGCATTTTCCGGGTCATGGCGATGTGGACGTAGATTCTCATTTGGATCTTCCGGCCATCAATAAACCAATGGCTGAATTGATTCTCTGGAGCTTAATTCCATTTAAAGCGATATTTAAAGCCGGTGTCGGCAGCGTCATGATCGCTCATTTATATATTCCTGCCATCGATACTGCAGCCAATCGAGCAACATCTATTTCAAAAACAATGTAACGGGTCTGCTGGAGAAATGAACTTGGCTACAAGGGTCTCACATTTACAGATGCGTTGGAGATGAAAGGTGTGGCCAACATTTTCCGGAGGTACCATTGCCGTCGAAGCATCGATCGCTGGCAATGATATGCTTTTGCTTGCCTGCCAGTGTACCTGAAACAATAGAAGCGGTAAAACAGGCAATCAGGGATAAAAGATTGAGTTGGGATGATATCAACGCAAAAGGGAAAAGTGCTGGCTGCAAAATATGAGCTTGGATTGAAAGAATTAAAGCCCATGTGACACGAATAATCTTTTTAAACGATCTGAAATGCCGAAACCAACCGGTGAGATATGAAGCGGCCAAGCGCACAATTACCCAATTGACGGCGCGTCAAATTATCTTCCGCCTTCAGCGTCCCAACAGTAAAATCGCTTATGTTGGAATTGGCGTTCCCGTATTAAATGATCTTGGCAAACGACTCAAGGAGGACTGGAATGCTGACACTTACTTCTTCACTTACCAGGATACTGCGGCGGCGGGCAACCAGCAAAGGCAGACAGCATTTTTACAATCATAAAGAATGGAAAGTATGATGCCGTCGTTGTCGGTGTCCACGATTACAGTTTGCGTCCTGCTAACAATTATAACATCACTACCTCAATCCGCAGATCTGATCCACCAGCTACAATCATTCAATACTATCACATTATTCTTCGAAAATGTCCTTGCTCTTTCCGGTTTTTGTGATGCAAAGAATCTCCATTGCCTGCTACCAGGATGATGACATTACCCAAAATGTGGCGGCTGATGTTCCGGCGGGAAAGACAGGTATAAAAGGGCAGTTGCCAGTGTCGGTGTGCCAGTTTAGCCACGGAGCAGGAATTATTCGTGAAGATGAAAAATCCGCCCGGATGGCAGAAGGTCGTGAAACCCGATCTGTTCTCCACTATCGATTCAATAGCCGGTGATGCCACCGATAAAAAGCTTTTTCCTGGTTGCGTTGTGATTGCTGTTCATAACGGCGATATTGTTTATCATAAAGCCTTCGGTCATTATAAATCATGAAGCCTTCCCAGCCATGAGCCCGGAAAGCATATTTTCTGACCTTGCTTCGTCAGCAAAGGTAATCGGAGCCACTACGGTTTCAGTTATGAAGCTTTATGAGGAAGGCAAACTGAAATCCTGACAAAACGCTTGGGGACTATCTCCCCTGGGTAAGAGGGTCCGATAAGGCCAATTTGAAGATTGAAAATATCTTGTTACACCAGGCGGGTTTGGTCCCATTCATCCCATTCTATCGTGAAACTGATAGATACAGCAACAGGTGTTCCTAATCCTGCTATTTACAGCGATAAGCCTAAACCCGGATTTACTCGTGCGCGTAGCCGAAAACATCTACCTGCGAAATGATTGGCAGGATACCCTGTTCAGCCGCATCCTGAAAAGTCCGTTGCGCACCCAACAAATATGTCTACAGCGACAATGATTTTATCTTCCTGGGAAAGATTGTGGAGGCATTGTCCGGAATGACGCTTGACGAATATGTTCCAAAAGAATTTTTATAACAAAATGGGGGATGGCCACTACCGGTTTCAAACCAAGAAATCGGTTCCAGGTTGATCGCATGGTGCCAACCGAAACGGAGAAACATTTTCGCAGACAAACCACACAGGGTGATGTTCACGATGAGGGTGCTTCGTTGTTCGGTGGTGTTGCGGGCTACGCCGGTTTATTTTCCGATGCGCATGACCTTGCCATGTTATATCAAATGTTATTAAATGGAGGTACATTCAATGGAGAAAGATATCTCAAGCCAGAAACGATAAAGTTCTTTACAGCTTATCATAGCCAGGTAAGTCGCCGGGATTTGGATTTGACAAACCTGAAAAAGACAATACTACCCGGAAAGAACCCTATCCCTCTTCATTGGTATCAACAGAGACATTCGGCCACACCGGCTTTACTGGTACTTGTGTATGGGTAGACCCGAAATATGATCTCGTCTATATTTTCGTATCCAACCGCGTGTATCCAACACGCGATAACAATAAGTTGTCACAAATGCAGATACGAGGTAAGATACAGGATGCGATCTACCGGGCATTAGGTATTTAGAAATTTTCGGCTCGGTATATTTGCAAACCACAATCTCATGTATGAAACAGCTTCTGACCTTATCATCATTACTGATTTCCGTTTGCCTTTTGCTCAATATGCACCCGGGGAAATAAAAAAATTCAACATTAGCAGGATCATCTCTTTGCAACGACAAAGGGTCTAGATGCTATCCAGAAAATGAAATATGGTATGATGACAATGGCAATGACACCGCTGAATACCATAACGGTGAGCTTTTTCGCCGGACAAAATATGAATTCAACACAAAAGAGAGATAGCCGTCAGGATCCGCTCCGGTGCGGATGGCAAAGAAACAGAAACAGCAGTGTACACCTATAATCCCGATGGCAGTTGCATCGTCAGTAACACCGATAAGGGTTTCGAATGACCGATCTTACTTTTTGCGATAAAACAGGCAAAACAACAAAAACCGTTGCTCCCGATAAAACGGAGAGAATACATATCTACGACGCAAAAGGAAAACTCATCAAGATAAAATCGAGCCCTTCAGATAGCGGCGCTATAATTACCGATATTCAATATAGTTACAACCCAAAGGGGCAGATGATCAGGAAATAAGCAAAGGAGATTACAAATGTGGACGAGCATCTTCAGCTATGATTACCGTGGTCTGATCGCTAGAGTGAAAAGGGATGCTGTAACCGACGGGGTACCGATCCCGAAGTGAATTATACCTACGTGAATACGGTTTTCGTAAATGATCATTTGTTATCTGGGCCGTGGTGGCCGTGGCTGATTCGATTCGGCCGGTTCCTGTTAGGATTTTGTTGTTGGTTCCTGTTGGGGGTGAGGGCCTCTGTGGCTGTTGTCCCCTTTGCTGGCCACGTTGTTGCTGCCTGTTGTCCTGCTGTCTCTGCTGTGGTCGCTGGCCCTGTCCTTTGTTGTTGTTGTTGCTGACGTTGTTGCCGCTTCTTTTTATCGGCAGATTTATCAAGACTACGCAAACTGGTTTGACCGACTACGTCTACAAATTCCGGCTCCACCTCCTGGGTTTAGACGATGTCACTCTACCGTCTCCAATGCTTCTGAACAATGCCCTGCTGATTCTGGGATTTTATTTTCTTTACATTGTCAATTGTGACGGGATATTGTTTGGTACTCGTCTGGTAAACTGTACCATGAGATTCTTAAAATATCTCTTTATCAGCGTCGCATTGCCTTTTGCTACCTGCAACGTATCGCAATTATCCGGGAAATGCTGTAAAGCATCGAGGTGTTAGCATCGAGTTCATAGTTCAGGCAACATTTCAAGCGACCGCATTGGCCGCTGAGCTTTGTCTGATTGCAGGGAAAGATTCTGGCAACGGGCCGCAGCGGTATTTACGGGATTTGAAATCGGTTAGCCATGTTGCGCAACAGAGTTCGCGGCCACAGCTACCGATACCACCAACCTTTCCTGGGCCTCCTGTCGCGCGCCGATTTGCCGCATCTCTCACCTTTAATTTGAATTCGGAGGCATAGACCTTAATCAGCTCGCTTAGAAAGTCGACCCTGCTATCTGCGCTATAAAAGAATGTTGCTTTTCTCCCCGTCTGCCTCGCATTTCCCACCTGGCTAATCTTCACTTCCAGTTTCAATTGCCTTGCGACGGTGCGCGGCTGCGGATCACGGCCTCGGGCTCCTGGACTTGTTCTGCTTCATGATGCTTCGGTGATCAACGGCCCGCGTGCGTGGACGGGAGGATTTTTCTTCGCATCCGGGTTGTCTTCCTTTGCAACTCCCTCTTTTCATTTGCAACCGTACGATTTCTCCGGTAAGCTGATCAATTTCCACCCACGTCAAATCCGCTGACGCCCTCCACTGAGACGAGGTCGCGCCTTTTCAAACGGCTGAAGAGTTGAGTTACGAAAAAAGTCCTTGCGTGTGCCTTTGTTAAAGCTGACCTCAATGACGTTGCATTGCCACATCGGCTCCGGAAATCGGCATATTTCGAAGCCCAGTCATATGCATCCATGCGGTTGCAGCCACCGGTGCTACATCCGCCGTTGCTCTTTTCGTCCATTCGGTTTACCACCGCCAGCCGTACGGCAATTACTGCAACTCCATCTATTGCCAGACTTGATTGATTAATGATTAAAATTCTCAGCCTGCCTGCCGCGCCTTCTCGCATAGCTTCGAAGCGAAGCGAGGCCGCCGGTAGGCAGGATTGATAGAAAAGCGCTGAGACCGGCGACAGATAGCCTATTATGACGTATTGGGGATTGGTTAGAACTCCTGTTCCTCTCTCGGCCTCTATTCGGCATATGATGCTGAATAGCATAAGCATTGATATATAGAAGCAAATAAACACTATAAACTTTGTCATAATAAGAAATCAAACGGGCTCAACCCTTCATCACTGACCGCTCAGCACTGACCATTTTCCTCAATCTGTCAAAAATACAATTTTGTCCCGGATTATGTGGTACAACTTTATTGTGAGCGCATGAAAGAGGATTTTGGCGTTGGCATTACGTTCAATATAATAACCTCGCCTTATCCAGCTCCTCTATCATCGCCTGCTGCTGCTCAATCCCGGCTATCTTATTTAATCGTTCAGCAAAATCCCTGTCTTTCTCCGGAATATTTCTCAGACCTCTTAAATTATCGGGTTCTCACTTCCTCTCCCCGGGAGAGGGCCAGGGTGAGGAGGACGGCCTGTTCAAGCAAATGATTGAAATATCTAAGAAACTGTTTTTGTTTCTCCTTCCCAGCTTGGCGATCTCCTCTACCCATTTGGTTTGAGCGATCGGGCCTGTTTTCAACATGGCATTTAGCCACTCTCTAAGTAATCCTTGCCAGTCGTCTTCGGCATGTTGCACCATTTGAAGTGCTTCGCGGTAATTACCCTGCTGACACTCTGCCACCTGCCTGGCAGTTGCCGGGGCCAGTTTTATTTCGATTGATCAGAGCCTCCACATCGTTGGGTTCTAAGGCAGGTATATCGAATGTTGGCAACGACTTACTATTGTTGGAAGAATCAGTGATTCATTTTCGGCGACAAGAATGAATAAGGTATTAGGTGGAGGTTCTTCAATCAACTTCAAGAGCTTATTTCCTTCATTGCCTAGATATTCGGGCATCCAAAGTAGTAAAGCAATACGTAACTGAACGAAGTACAT
>ERZ1370068.10718-contig-9392_pt1 | contig 27318 bp, 29 predicted proteins | sample MGYA00561227_ERZ1370068 | MGnify/ENA primary metagenome ERZ1370068 (study PRJEB38410, sample SAMEA6850437) | metagenome | study: Metagenomic assessment of the ecological functions of the soil: analysis of the soil microbiota associated with the...
TTGTACTTCGTTCAGTTACGTATTGCTGGCTGTTGACGATCCTCTTCCAGCCTGCCGCTGACGCTGGCGCTGCGCGAGGCGCTGGCGGCGCACCTGGGATCGAGCCTCGCCGCCGACCGGGCGGCGAGCGGCGTCAACTACGAATGGATGCAGGAATTCGGCGATGTCGCGACCGGCGCAGCGGCCACCTTCCGGCCGACGATCCTCGGGTTCGGCGCCGTGCTCGACAACCTGAGCGCGTTGCTCGACGACCGGACCCGTCCGATGGCGATCGTCGCGTCGGCCGCGGCGTACCTGCTGCTGTGGGTCTTTCTCGCCGGCGGCATTCTCGATCGCGTCGCACGCGATCGCGCGACCCGCGCAAACGGGTTCTTCGCCGCCTGCGGCGTGTTCTTCTTCCGGTTCCTGCGGCTCGGCGCCGTGCAGTGGATCGTCTATGCGTCGCTGTTCGGCGGGCTGCACGCGTGGCTCTTCGATCGTCTCTACCCGGATCTGATCCGCGACCTCACGGTCGAGCGGACCGCCTTCTTGATCAGACTGGCGATGTACAGTGGTCTTCGGTCTGGTCCTGGCGGGATGCAACGTCGTCTTCGACTACGCCAAGGTCCGCGCCGGTCGTAGAGGATCGCCGCAGCATGCTCGGCGCGCTGACCGCCGCGGTGCGATTCATCGGACGCAACGCGCCAGCAGTCGTGACGCTCTACCTGCTCGATTTCCTGCTGTTCCTGATCGTGATCGGCGTCTACGCCGCGATCGCGCCGGGCGGGACGACGCCGGTGTGGGCGGCGGTCGTGATCCAGCCAGGCGTATATCGTGGCGCGGCTGTGGGTGAAGCTGGTGTTCTGGGCGTCGGAGATCGCGCTCTTCCAGGAGCGCCTCGCTCACGCGCGGTACGTCGCCAGGCCGCAACCCGTATGGCCCGATTCGCCGGCCGCCGATGCGATTGTGTAGACGCCGGCCCTGAAGGGCCGCCTCGACTTCTACGCAGCGTTGGCGATGACGGTGCGGATGCCTTCGGCGTCGAGCGATTCGACGACGAGCAGCTCTTCCGCCATGGCGCGGACGGCGGCGCGGTTCTTCGCGATGATCTGCCGCGCGGTCTCGTAGCCGCGCATCACGATGCTCGCGGATCTCCTCGTCGACGCGCTGCGCGGTCGCCTCGCTGATGCCGGCGCCCTTGTCGGTCTCCCACGGGTTGCCCGGCGTGCGGTAGGCCAGCGGTCCGAGCGCCGCCGACATGCCGAACTCGCAGACCATGCGGCGCGCAATTTCCGTGGCGCGCTCGATGTCGTTGCCGGCGCCGCTGGTCATCTGGCGGAGGAACAGCTCCTCGGCGATGCGGCCGCCCATCAGGATCGCAATCTGCGCCTCGAGGAACTCGCGCGTGTGCGTGTGCCGATCGCCTTCCGGCAGCTGCATCGTCACGCCGAGCGCGCGGCCGCGCGGGATGATGGTCACCTTGTGGAGCGGATCGGCGTGCGGCAGCAGCGCCGCGACGACCGCGTGGCCCGACTCGTGGTACGCGCAGGTCACGCGCTCGTGCTCGCTCATCGTACAGCGACTTGCGCTCGGCGCCCATCAGCACCTTGTCGCGCGCCTGATCGAAATCGTGGTCGGTGACGATCTCACGGCCGCTGCGGACCGCGAACAGCGCCGCCTCGTTGACCAGGTTCGCGAGCTCGGCGCCCGAGAAGCCGGGCGTGCCACGGGCAATCTGCCGGAGATCGACGTCCGTGTCGAGCGCAACTTTCTTCGCGTGGATGCCGAGAATCTGCTCGCGACCCTTGACGTCGGGCGCGCCGACGGTCACCTGACGATCGAAGCGGCCGGGACGCAGCAGCGCCGGATCGAGAATGTCGGCGCGGTTGGTCGCCGCGATGACGACGACGCCCTGATTGGGCGCGAAGCCGTCCATCTCGACGAGCAGCTGGTTGAGCGTCTGCTCGCGCTCTTCATGGCTGAGCGAGTTGCCGCCGCGGGCTGCGGCCGACCGCGTCGAGCTCGTCGATGAAGATGATGCACGACGGATGACGGCGGGCGTCGCGGAACAGCTTGCGGATGCGCGAGGCGCCGACGCCGGCATACATCTCGACGAAGTCCGAGCCGCTGGCAAAGAGAAACGGCACTTTCGCTTCGCCGGCAATCGATTTCGCGAGCAGCGTCTTGCCGGTGCCGGGAGGTCCGACGAGGAGCACGCCCTTGGGAATGCGGCCGCCGATGGCCGAGAATCGACCCGGCTCACGGAGGAAGTCGACGACCTCCTTCACTTCTTCCTTCGGCTTCGTCCACGCCCGCGACATCGTTGAAGGTGATCGTGCTCGCCGAGGGATCGGCCTCGCGCGTCTTGCTCTCGAGCGCGGGGATGCGGCCAGTCGTGACGCGATACAGCGTCAGGCCGAGGATCGCGATGAAACCGATGCCGAGGATGAGCGCCCCGTAGCTGTGCGCCGCCGGCTCGGCGGCTGAGCGGATGTCGATGCGGATGTTCTTCCTGGCGAGGTCGGAATGAATGCGGCATTCAACGTCACGTAGTTCGCCGGCGCGACCGTGCGGAAGATCTTTCCGGCCGTCACCTGAACTCGAGCGTATCGCCGCTGACCACCACTTCGGTGACGGCGCCGCGATCGAGCTGCTGCAGGGAGATCGGAGAGCAGCGCTTGTGCGACGTCGACGCCGGTGCGGCTGCGCAACTGAGCAGGGCCACGACGGCAGAGCACGGCGACGGGCGATCCGAGCGCCGATCCACAGGGTGCGGGGACCACTTACGAGCGAACACGTTGATGCTCCATCACTGCAGAGAGAAGGACACTCGCCTCGCGGAGAAGGGCGCGTCCGCCAGGAGACGTTTCTCTTTGGTCTTGTAAAGGGTTCCCGCCGCCAGGACGGGAACAGCTCAAAATTCTACGCGCTCGCCAAGTGTTTGTAAACCCAAATGTCACAAAGAACTTACCCCATCAATACACATCGGCTGCTCCGGCTGGCAGTACAAACACTGGCGTGGTGGTTTCTACCCCAGTGACGTACGCAAAGCCGTTGGCTCGAGCACTACTCCGCGCGTTTCGACACGGTCGAGTTCAACAACACGTTTTATCGGCTGCCAGACGCGACAACTTTTGGGGCGTGGAAGCGGCGCGTGCCGCGTGGATTCGTTTATGCGGTCAAGGCGAGCCGCTATCTGACGCACATGAAGAAGTTGAAGGATCCTGACGCGCCCCTCGAGCTTTTTTGCCCGCGCAAAACAGCTCGGCCCGGCGCTTGGTCCCATCCTTTATCAACTGCCTCTGCGCTGGCCGCTGTCGTCGGCGAGCCTGGCCCGGTTCGACCTGTTTCTGAAGGCGCCGCCGCGCCGACACCGCCACGTCGTCGAATTCCGCGACCCCTCGTGGTACGCGCGCGAGATCTACCGCGCGGCTCGAACGGCACCGCGTAGCCCTCTGTCTCCACGACATGCAGGGATCCGCAATCCAGCACGCCCGACATCGGTCCGTTCGTCCACGTCCGCTTTCACGGACCGCAACGATACGGGCGGCCACGCGCCACGAGACGCCGTTCGCTTACGCGAACGGTTAGGGGAGCTGGATGGCACGTCCCGCCCTTCCTGCCCTAGAATTCCACACGTGTCGAAAAGCGATCGCATCGCCAGATGGATGCGACAGCGGCTGCATGCGTCGGGTGCTCGAGGGTTCGTTGTCGGTTTGAGCGGCGGAATCGACTCGGCCGTGGTCGCGCGGCTGGCGCAAGCTCGCCGCGCCGGGCCACGTGCTGGCGATCATCCTGCCCTGCCACAGCGATCCCGAGGACGCGCGCGACGCGATGCTCGTGGCGAACCATTACTCGCTGATGACGGTGCGCATCGATCTGGGATCGAGCTACGACGCGCTGGCCGCCGATGCGCAGGCGGTGCTGGCGGCGCTGCCCGAGCAGATGCGCGGGACCGCGCCCGCCGGACGGTTCCCGCTCGCGAACATCAAGCCGCGGCTGCGGATGGCCACCTTGTATTTCTACGCCAACACGCTGAACTACCTCGTCGCCGGCACCGGCAATCGATCGGAGATCGCGATCGGCTACTTCACGAAGTACGGCGACGGCGGCTGCGACCTGCTGCCAATCGGCGATCTCCTGAAAAGCCAGATTGCGCGCGATGGCGCGCGATCTGCCAGTGCCCGAAGGCGATCATCGAGCGCGCGCCGAGCGCCCAGCCTCTGGCTGGGGGCAGACCGATGAAGAAGAGATGGGCTTCACGTATGCGGACCTCGAACGCTACCTCGAGAACGGACCGCAGACCGTGACAGCCAGCGCTGGCGCGATGCGCATCCGAGCAGCTCATGCGAGTGAGCGAACACAAGCGGCAGCTGCCGCCGATTCCGGATCTCGATTGACCACCGCGGCACTGCGGCGTAATCACTGGTGAAGAGCCTGACTGCAGTCAGGCTTGTCAGCGGTGACCTTCGGGTTGGCGGGCTACTCTGCGCGAAGCCCTTCGACCGGATCGACCCGCATCGCGCGCATCGCCGCCGGTACGCAGGCGAGCATCGCGGCCGCGAGCAGCAGCGCGCTGGCGGCGACGATCGATCGCGTGTCGGTCGGTGACACCTCGTGAGAGCACGTGCGTCAGTATCCCCTCCCGCGGCGCGGATGACCCACGAGGCCGACCGCCAGGCCGGCGACGACGAGGATCACGCTCTGACGGATCACCAGTCCGCCGACCCGGCTCCGGTTTCGCGCCGAGCGTGAGGCGAATCGCGAGTTCACGGCGGCGCAGCGCCACCGACCACGAGAACAACCCGTAGACACCAAGCGCCGCCAGCAGCGCCGCGAGCGCGCCGAAGAACACGAGAATCGTCATCAGCAGACGCGGCTCCGCGGTCCGCCGCCCGAAACGCTGGCCCCACGTCATGCGCCGCCGACATCGGGACGTTGGGCGCCACGTTTTCAGTCCCGTGCGAATCGCCGCGATCGCCGCCGCCGGCATCCGGCGGCGCGGACGGCGATGAACAATTCGCGGAACGGAAACTGCCGCGTCGCTGAAATACATCGCCGGCTCGACCGTCTGTCCGAGCGGCACGTTGCGGACGTCGCTCTGCACGACGCCGACGATCTCCGAACCGTGTCGGCGGGAGCGGCGTCAGCGGTGGCGCACCTGGGGCGGCGACGGACGCAGCCGCATCAGGTTCGCGCCAAGCGGACCGATGCCGGTCGCGATCGATCATCACCGACACGGCCCACCGCGCTCTTCGCGAGGTAGGCGCGCCGCGAACGCTTCGTTGACGATCAGCACCGCCGCCGACTCCTGCGTATCGAACGCCGTGAACGCGCGGCCGGCGGCGAACTTCGCGCCCGAGCGCCTCGAAGTAGCCGTCGCTGACGCTGTGCATCTGCGCCTGCGGCGCGTCCTCGGCGCGCGCGGGCGGCGGTTCGCCCTCGATGACGAACGGATTGCGCCAGCCGACTTCGAGCGGCAGGAAATTGCCGCCGCCTGCCGCCTGCACGCCGGGCTGCTGGCGAATGCTGTCGAGGATCGACGCGTGCGTCTGCGCGACGACGCGCACGTCCGATGACGTCGTGCTCGACAGGTTCACCGTCGTCGTCATCACGCGATCGGCGTCGACGCCGGTCGGCGTGTCCATCATCGCGACGACGGTGCGGACGAGGAGCGCCGAGCTGACCAGCAGCGCGCACGCCAGCGCGACCTCGGCGGCGACCAGGATCGAGTAGATGCGCCGCGCGCCGCGCGAGCTGCCGCGCTCACGCCGGACTTTGAGCTCGATCGACGACCTGACGCCGGAGCAGCAGCAGTGCCGGCACCAGCCCGAAGAGACCGTCGTGGTCCGGCGACCACCGAGGCCTGAGGCCGAGCGCGCGGAGATCGACGCCGGCTTCTGTCGAGCCGCGGGATCGGGACCGGCGTGAACTGCACGATCGAGCGGCAGCGCGACGCGCGGCGCCGGCGACCCCGACTGCCGCACCGGAGATCGACAGCGCGACGCTCTCCGCCATCAGCTGCGTGACGAGCTGCAGCGGCGTCGACGCCGAGCGCGACGCGGACGGCGATCTCCGCGCTCGCGGCGAGGCATCGCGCGTCAGCAGCAACGACGCGATCGTTGAAGACTGCCGATCAGGCAGAAGCAGGTCGCGACGGCGCCAGAACAGCACCATCAGCGCCGGCCGGTAGTAGCCGAGCTGCTCGTCGCAGCAGCGGCACGAGGCCGCGATGCCCAGCCCTTGTTGGTGCGCAGGAATTCTGCTTGCAGCCGCACGGCCGAGCGCCGTCGACGGCGCTCTGCGCCTGCTCGATCGTCGTGCCGTCCGACAGGCGCAGCGACCGCTTCCATGAAGTGGCGCGCTGCGGCTGTGCTGGCGTGGAATCCCGCAGCCGCTCGCCAGACGTCGACGTCGTCTGGGAAGTGGAACCTCGGCGGCATGACGCCGACGACGGTGTACGGCGTGTCGTTCAGCGCGAGCTGTCGTGCCGACGATCGACGGATCGCGCGCTGTAGCGGTGTCCGCCACAGGCGATCGCTGATCACGCGCGATCAGCTCGTTCTGGACGAAGAACGGACCGCCGTCGGAAAGCCCGGCGCCGACCTGCGGCTCGACGCCGAGGACGTCGAGAACAGGTTGCGCGCTCGACCTCGATCGTGTTGACGCGCACCGGATCCGTGCCGGGATCGGCGAGGTTGACGCCCGGACGCCACCACGCCGCCGCGTCCGATGAACACCGGCAGCGCGCGATAGTCCATGAAGTTGACCGGCGAGATCGGATCGTGGGCGAGCCCCTTCTCGGCGTTCGTGTCCCACAGCGTCACCAGCCGATCGGGCGCCCGAGTAGGGCAGCGGCCTGCAGGACGACCGAATCGACGACCGTAAACACCGTCGTCGCCGCGCCGGTGCCGAGGCCGAGCACGAGCACCGTGATCCAGCGCGAACGTGGGGTGATGACGAAACTGACGAAAGGCCATGCGGACGGCGCTGGTCACGGACAGATTTCCCTTCTTCGTGTCGTGCGACGGCGGCATCTCGCGCACCGCGTGCCGCCGCAACAACGACAACGGCGATTCGTCGAGCGCGGCCATCGCACGCGCCTGCGCCGCGTCCGCGTCGGAGTCCCTCACCGGCCGCCGCAGCGCGTGGAGCGTCTTCGAGGTGCAGGGGCGATCTCGTCGACCGTGGCGCGCGGCAGATCGACGCCCGGGGAGGCCGCGCGATCAGTGCACGCGCTGCCGCCAATCGATCGGGGCCTCAGGAAGATGGTGTGGCATGGTGGTGCGGCTACGCCGGTTTCAGCCCCGCGACCTGGACGAGCGCGGCAATGAACTGCCCCCATTCCTCGCGCTGGGTCGCGAGCACGGCGCGTCCTTCGGTCGTGATGCGATAGTAGCGGCGGCGGCGCTGGCCCGCCCGCTCCACCCATCGCCCGCGAATCAGCTTGCGCTCCCCGAGCCGGTAGAGCGTGGCGTAGAGCGACGCGAGCGTGAAATGCAGCGTGCCGCCGGAACGCTCCTCGATCTGGCGCGCGATGTCGTAGCCGTGCAGATCGCGATCGTCGACGAGCGCGAGGATCAGAGATCGGCGCTGCCCTTCTTCGCCGAGTCGATGGCGGTGCGCTCCAGCAGACGGGCGTCCATATATAGGAACGCATCATATAGCAAAGCTGAAGTTCGATGCAGGCAAAAAAGGCGCCTGCGACCGCAGTCACGGGCCGGGGAACGCGACCGGGCTTCGCGCTAACATTCACCGACATGTGGCGTCGCGATCCGATCGGCGGCTGGATACGGCACGTGCTGCGCACCTCCGACGCGCGGATTCATCGTGGGGTTGAGCGAACGCGCGCAGCAACGGTTAGCAACCCCGGACATCGATGCACACGCGCTGCCGCATCGACCCTGGCGATTCTCGTAGTCGGCACGTGCGGGCACGGCACGCCACCGCTGAGGCCGAGGCGTCCTCGCAGGCGCGAACGTCCTGCTCGTGACGATCGACACGCTGCGCGCGGATCGCGTCGGAGCCTACGGCGACCGGCGTGGACTGACGCCGACCATCGATCCGGCTCGGCCGGCGAGGGCGTTCGCTTCGAGCGCGCCTACGCGCATGTCCGCTCACGCTGCCGTCGCACGCGTCGCTGTTGAGCGCCAACTATCCGACGCGGAACGGCGTGCACGACAACGGCACGTTCAGCGCTCGGCGAGGTGCCGACGCTGGCGGCATCGCTCCGATCCTCCAGTTATCGCACCGCCGCGTTCGTCGGCGCGTTCGTCCTCGACGCCCGCTTCGGCCTCGACCGCGGCTTCGACGTGTACGACGATCGCATGACCGGCAGCAGCGCCGATCTGGAAGTCGTCCAGCGGACGGCGGAACAAGTCCTCGAGCCAGCGGCTCAATGGATTCAAGCCGATCAGCCATCAGCCGTCAGCCATCAGCCATTCTTCGCGTGGGTGCACCTCTACGATCCCCACGAACCGTACTCGCCGCCGGAACCGTATCGGTCGCGCTACGCGTCGGATCCGGCACGGCGGCGAAATCGCCTACACCGATGCGGCGCTGGGATCATTTCTCGATCGGCTGCGCGACAGCGGCCGCCTCGCCAGTACACTCGTCGTGGTCGCGGCCGATCATGGCGAATCGCTCGGCGAGCACGGAGAGCGGATTCGCACGGACTGTTCGCGTACGACGCGACGCTGCGTGTTCCGCTGATCGTGTGGGCACCTCAGAAGATTCGAGCCGCCGTCATCTCTTCACCGGCGCGGCTCGTCGACGTCGCGCCGACGATTCTCGATCTCGTCGGCGGTGCACCGCTGGAGCGCGTCGCCGGACGCACGCTGCGTCCGGCGATCGCCGGTGAGCCGGTCGACGATCCCGGATCCTATTTCGAGGCGCTGCCAACACGCGAACCTCACCCGCAACTGGGCGCTGCTGCTGCATCGTCTCTGGTGGATTGAAGCTGATCGATCTGCCGTTGCCGGAGCTGTACGATCTCGCGGCGGATCCTCAGGAGCAGCGAAACCTCTACGCGCAGCAGCGCGAGCGGGCGCGTCCGCTCGAAGCGCAGCTCGATCGCGTGACGAGCGCCGCGGCAGCGCCGGCGGCGTCCGTCATCGATCGATGCCGACGCGCCGAGGCCCGTCTGCGCGCGCTCGGCTGCGTCGTCTCCTCCGCGCCGAAGCCGTTGCGCGACCTACACCACGGCCGACGACCCGAAGCAGCTCGTGCACGTTGAACGCCGCGCTCGACGAGGCGGCCGCCATGTTGTCGCGCGGTGATGCCGGCGAGGAGCGATTCCGCTCCTGCGACGCGTCATCGACACGCGTCCCGATCTGACCATCGCCTACGATCGGCTCGGCGTTCATTCTCCGCACGATCGGACAGGCGGGCGACGCGGTCGCCGTGCTCGACGGCGCAGCGCGCAACAGCCACGCGGATCGGACGCTCCTGCGCTCGCTCGGCTCGACGCTCAGAGACGCCGGCGATCTCCGCCGCTCCGCGGCCGTGCTCGAGGAGCTCGTGCGCACCGACGCGTCGGATCTGCAGGCCGCCGACGCCCTCGGTCAGACGTATGCGCGGATGGGACGCGGCGCCGATGCGGAGGCGCTGTTCAAACGCGTCCTCGATCGCTCGCCGAATGCGTCAACGACGTGGAACAACCTCGGCACGCTGTATCTGGCAGCCGGGCGAAGCGACGATGCGATTGCCGCGCTGAGCCGGGCGGTGGCGATCGACCCCGACGCTCGCGACCGCTCACAACGGCCTCGGCGTCGCGTTCGCACGCAAGGGTGAGATGGATCGAGCGGTCGCGGAGTGGAGGAAGGCGCTCGAGCTGCGGCCCGGATACGCCGACGCGCTGAACAACCTCCAGCGCGTCCATGCGCAGAAATAAGAAGGGCCTCGCCGAAGCGAGGAACCCTAGTCCTGTAATCCATCGAGCAATCAGCAGATCTCAGAATTCGAACCTGAACCCCATCTGGAACACGCGCGGATCGAGCACCGCGATCACCGTTACGCGGCGCGGTCTGCCGACAGGTTGAAGTTGGTGACCGGATCGGCGTTCAGGAGGTTGTAGATGTCGAGCATCAGCGTCGCTTCTTCGAGCCGCCGAGCGGGATCGCCTTGTCGATCCGGAAGTTCAGCAGGTTGACGCTTTCCGATCGGTTCTGCATCGATGTTCGTCGGCGAAGAACGCGCAGTTGAAGTTGCAGACGTTCAGGTCGACGGTTCCGTCCGGGACACGCAGCGAGTACGGGAAGCCGCTCTGGAACCGGTAGTTCATCCGCGATGCCGATGTCGTAGGTGACAGCTGTAGTGACCGGACGAGCTGCGCGTGGTATCATCGTCGTCTTCTGCCGGTTCGGCGCGGTCGGCGCTGACCGACAGCTGCGGGACGACGCCGATCGGATCGGTCGAGCAGCGGGCTCGTCGACCGACAGTCGGGGATGTCGGCCGACCGCAGCTCGTTGCGCCACTGGTAGTCGCCGCTGGCCTGGAAGAAGAACTTGCGCGCCGAAGCCGCTTGGTGGAACGCACCTCGATCGTGTCGTAGTTGAAATCGCTGTCCGGGTAGTTGGTGTACTCGGTGTCCGGTCGCGTCCGCGAGCGAGTTGGGCACGTCGAGCAGGCTGTAGGTGACGCCGTTCGACGGCCGCGGTCTTCGGCACCGTCAGCTGTCCGACCCACGCCGTCACGATCGGCGTGAAGTAGAACGGCACGAAGTCGTTCTGCATCTTCCGGACGTAGGTGGCGCGAATCGACGACTCGCCCCAGAACTGGCGCTCGACCGTGCGCGCTGATCTCGTCGGTGTGCGGCGTCTTCAGGTTCGGCGTCCACCGGCGCGTCGGCGCCGCCGATGCGCGTGCCGCACGTGCCGAGCTCCTGCACGCCGTCGTACTCTGCCGTTGCGGTTCAGGTCGTTGAAGTTGTACTCGGCGTAGCGCTGGTGCCGCGCCGGGTTCGCCGACGAGAAGCCGTCCGCCAGGTTGTTGTAGTAGCGGCCGTAGAACGCCCTTCAGCACGCGTCTTGCCATCGCCGGTGAGGCCGTAGCTGATGCCGAACGCGGCCCGCGACGTTCTTGTTCTTGAAGAACGACGCGCCGGCCACAGTCGACGAGGCGGGAAGATGCGGCCGCCGTCGCCGGCCTGCAGCACCGGTGGTCGAGTCGCTGATCTCAGGGCTTGCGGACGCCGTCGTTGTAGCTCGACGTCCTGATAGTCGAAGCGGAGGCCGGCGGTCACCGATCAGCCGATTGTTCGGCGCCCAGCGATCCTGCGCGTAGACGCGCGTAGTGCTGATCGATGTTGGCCCGACCGATCCAGCCGTCGTTGTAGTGCCGCTCGGCATCGCCGGTGTCGATGAAGCGGATGCGATCCGGCGCGGCGCCGACGTGGTCGGCATCACGAGAGGCGGTACGGGCCGGACTGCCCGTTGATGCCGAAGCTGATACGAGTCGTCGATGTCCTCGAAGCCGAACTTGAAGTCGTGGCTGCCGCCCTTGCCGGGCAGGTAGTAGGTCAGTCTGCGCCTTGACCTGCGGCTTCGATCGGACGGTCGTGAACGCGTTCCAGCCCGAGCCGGTCTGCGCGATCGTCGGACGGATCGACGCGATGTTCGCCGCAGCGCGCGCGCCGGATCGACCGCCGGCACCATCGGCCAGTCGAGCGTGAATCGGCCGACGTTGACGTTGAGGAACGCGCGGTCGCTCAGCACCGACTGCCACTCGCCCTTGCACATCTTCGACCAGCTGTCCTGCGCGAGGATCGATTCGGCGGGCACGAGCGTCGACAGATTGCGGAACGGCTTCTGCTTGCGGCCGCACTGGATGTAGCCGATGAGCGTGTTGTTCTGGCTGATCTTCCGGTCGCCCTTGGCGGTGTAGTTGTCGAAGATCCCGAGGTCGGTCGCGACCGCTCTGCGACGACGCCGGACACCTGCTTGTCGATCTTGAAGTGGTTGTAGGCGCGCGTAGAACCAGACCTTGTCGCGTCTTGATCGGACCGCCGAGATCGGCGTGCCCTTCCCAGAACAGCAGGTTCGGGTTGTCGCACTGCTGCGACGCCCGACGCCGTTGCGGCGGACAGGTGTAGCCGCGCGCCGCGATGTCGCACGGCGCGCGCGTTGCTGCCGACGAAGCTGCCCGGCTCGTAGGTGACGTGCTCGAGACCCTTGAACGTGTTGCCGCCGCTCTTGATCGTCGTCACGATCGCGGCGCCGCGGCGAGTTCATCTCGACGTCGCTGCCGAGCGCGCTCGACCGACACTTCCTCGTTCGCGAAGTAGTCCTCGTAGAACCCGGTGCCGCCGACGCCTTCCGTGTGGTCGACGCCGTCGGAGACGACGCGCGCCTGGTTCTGGACGCCGAAGCTCTCGTAGCCGGACTGCTGGCTCTTGTGGCTGCCGCCGACGTCGAAGCCCTGCATCCGGACGCCCGGGCGCTTCCGACAGCGCGCCCACACGTCGGTCGGAGTTCGGCACGCGCGATCAGCGCTTCGCCCTTGAGGCTCGTGCCGACCTTGGTCGTCGTCACGTCGACGACCGGCGAGCGCGCCGGTGACGGTGACGTTCTCGGCGAGCGCCGCCAATCTGCAGCTGCGCGTCGACGGAGATCGTCTGACCGAGCACGACCTGAATGTTGTCGCGGCACGAGTTGTGCTGAAGCCCGGAAAGCTCGAACAGTAACTTTGTAGGGCGCCCGATCGGCAGCGCGGGGAACAGATGCTTGCCGTCTGCCTTCGTGGTCGCGGTCGCGCTGTGCCGATCAGCGACGGCGACGTCACGGTGACGGTCGCGCCCGGCAGCACGGCGCCCACGCGTCCGTAACCGTGCCGGTGAGTCGCCCTGCTGTCAATCTGCGCCGACGCCGGCGCCGCCACCGCCAGGGCCGAACAGACGCGAGCGCCAGAAGCCACACAAGTCTTGCTCTCCTCATGCGGATCCTCGGAAAAGAGACACCCGCGGGTGTCAAGCTGAGACAAAGGTCAGCAGCGGCAGCATCGTAAGCAGGCTGTCACCCGGATGTAAAGAGGAAGTCGCGGGAATTCTGAGAGTCTTTAGATGGAGCAAATCCGCGGATTTGTAATCCGACTCCCCAAACGGTCAGTAGGAAGCGCGCGGGGTTCGCTGGATCCGGCGCTCGACAACGCGGCGGCGCAGGCGCTTCACCAATGTATCAGACGCTGCGCACGGTGACAAAAGTGTCGCCTCTCTCCAGATCTCTCGCGAGCAGTGCTTCGCGGCTGAACACGGTGCCGACGTGCGTGGCGAGCAGGTCGGAAGCAGCCGGAATTCCTGATCCGGTGAGATCCACGTCGCGGCGTTCGTCCACTCGCGCACGCGGCGGCGCGGCGGAGGTCGGTGTGGAAGTCGCGCGTGCACCGTGATCGGCGGACCGAGCTCGTCGCCGTTGGCGGCCCGGCGAGTTGCGGCGGCTGACCGCGGCTGACGCGGCAGACGCAGAGCGCCGCGCGCGCGCCACCAGCTCCGCGGACGCCGAACGGTTTCGTCAGGTAATCGTCGGCGCCGCTCTCGAGACCGATCACCTTGTCCGATTCTCGCGGCGCGCGGTCAGCATCAGGATCGGGACGTCGCGGTTCGTGCGGCCGTTGCGGACCGCGCGGCACAAAGACAGGCCGTCGAGCCCGGGAATCATCACGTCGAGCACCAGCAAGTCGAAGCGTTCGGCTTCCGCCCGCTTCAGCGCCGACTGTCCGTCGCCGACACCCTCACACGTGTAGCCCTCGAGGCCCAGGTGCAAACAGAACGAGTTCGCGGATGTGGGGTTCGTCTCTCGACGACGAGACTCGAGTGTGGTGCCAAGCAGTCATGTTCTTTTCACATCAGGGCCTCACGTGACGTTCATGAGACATCCCGTCAAATGAAAACGAAGGAGACAGGACACATGACCCTTATCACCAAACGCGCCGTGCTCGCCACCGTGGCCGCCGGCGCACTCGCGCTTCGGCGCGACGACGGCTCAACGGGTATCTGCTCAGATATACGAAGCCCCGATGGCCGTCCGTTTAACGAATCCCATATGGGGCCCGGCGGACGCGGCATGTTCGGCCCCGGCCCGGCGGCCGCTTGCGATGCTGCGAATGCTCGGCCCGCAGTTGAATCTCACCGATGCCAGCGGGACCAGATCAAGAACCTCGCCGCCACGCATCGCGACGAGTGGAAGGCGCTCGCCGATCGCGAACGGACCGCGCACGACGCGCTGCAGGCCGCGATCATGGCCGACAGCATCGATGAAGGATTGATCCGTTCGAGGAGCGCGGAGCTGGCAGCGGTGCAGACCGACGTGGCCATCGCCGCGGCGCACGTGCGCGCGGAGGTCTGGCCGCTGTTGAGCGGCGGATCAGCAGGCGCGGATCAAGCAGATGCAGTCCGAGCCGCAGGGGCGAGGGCGAGGTCGCGCGCCGCAACAGTAAAATGCGGCGGTGACACGTTCGATCGTGTGTGCGCTCGCGGTCGCGGCCGCTGCCGCCGGCTGCGGGCGCACGCCGTCTCCGACGCCTGCCGATCGCTTTCCCGCCGCGCCCATCATCCTGGTTTCCATCGACACGCTCCGAGCGGATCATCTGCCTGTCTACGGCTACCGCGGCGGCTCGACGCCAGCGATCGATCGCCTGGCCGCGAGCGGCATCGTCTTCGACGACGTCTACAGCCAGGCGCCGCTCACGCTGCCCTCGCACGCGTCGCTGCTCAGCGGACGTCTGCCGATCCATCACGGCGTGCGCGACAACATCGGCTATACCGTCGCCGCCGACGAGCGCACGCTCGCGGGGCGACTCAACGCGCACGGGCATGCGCGACCGGCGGCGCTATCTCTTCGTACGTGCTGCGGCGGCAGACCGGCATCAATCGCGGGTTCGATTTCTACGACGATGCGCATCGAAGTGGCGGGGACGGGCGAATCGTTGTCGGAGTCGCAGCGCGATGGACGCACTGACCGTCGATGCGCTCGCCGGCTGGATCGACGCCAGCCGAATCGGCCGCTGTTTGCGTTCCTGCACCTGTACTGAACCGCACGCGCCGTATACGCCGCCGCCCGCGCACGCGATGGCGCAGCCCTACGACGGTGAGATCGCATACGCGGACGAACTCGTCGGCCGGTTCATCGATCGCCTGACGGCGCGCGGCCTGTTCGATCGCGTCGATCGTCGCCGATCGTGTCGGATCACGGTGAAGGGCTCGGCGATCACGGCGAGGCGGAGCACGGCCTCCTGCTCTATCGCGAGGCGCTGCACGTGCCGCTGATCGTCCGGCTGCCCGGCGGACAGCGCGGCGGGACGCGGGTCAGCGGCGCGGTCGGGCTCGTCGACGTCGCGCCGACGCTGCTCGATCTGGTCGGCGCGGCCGTCGACGGCTGTCGACGGTCAGTCGCTGCGTGAGCGCGCTCGCCTCACGCCGTGCCGCGGATCGCCCCGTCTTTTCGGAAACGCTGTATCCGCGGCTGCACTTCGGCTGGAGCGATCTGGCGTCGGCCGTCGATGGGCGCTACCACTACATCCGCGCGCCGCGGCCCGAGCTGTACGACGTGACCGCGGATCCGCGCCGAGCGCGACAACGCTGGCGGCCGGAAGCCACCGTCGCGGCGTCGCTGAGCGGCTGGCTGGATCGCACGACGAGCGGATCGACGATCGCACCGCCGGCGGCCGCCGACGCCGACGCGCGTGAGCGGCTGCGCGCGCTCGGCTACACGACGTCGTCGCCGCCGCCAGCGGCTGCCGGCTCGGCGCTCCCGCGATCCGAAGGACCAGATCGCGACCTACGAAGCGCTGCGCCGCGCGCAGCGGCGATGCGGCGACCGGACGCGATCGCGAAGTCGTCGACGCGCTCGAACCGCTGCTGGCGAGAGAACCGCGGATGCTGGACGCGTGGGAGCTGGTCGCGAAAAGCCTGGTCAGGCTCGGCCGCGCCGACGACGCGATCGAGGCGTTCGGCAAGGTGCTCGCGATCGAACCGCTGAAGCCCGAGACGCACCTGGCGCTGGCGCGAATCTACGCGCTCGACCGTCAGCCGTCGCGCGCGCGCAGCACGCGGAGCTGGCGGCGCGCCGCGATCCGGCCGCCGGCCAACGAGGTTCTGGCGGAGTTGATGATGGACGCGGGCCGCCTCGGCGACGCGGCGACGTTCGCGCGTCGCAGCGTCGAGGCCGATCCGTCGCGCTACATGAGCCATTTCGTGCTCGGCGTCGTCGCGCAGCGCGAAGGACGATGTCCCGACGCCATCGCCGCGTTCCGCCGCGCGATCGACGCCAAGCGCGCGCGAGCCTGGCGCGGTCGTCCGCAACCTGCACGCCGGGCCTGGCGGATTGTCTGGCCCGCGCCGGACAGGCCGCCGACGCGGAGCGCGAGTTTCAGGCGGAGATCGCCGCGGTGCCGTCGTCGCCGGAGGGACGCATCGGTCTCGCCAACGCTCGTATCGATCGCAGGGCCGCGACGCCGAGGCGCGGACCGCGCTCGCCGGCATCGTCACGACGCTGCCGCAGCCGAACGCCGACGCGTGCTGGATGGTGGTGCGCGCCCTGACCGCGCAGCAGGACCCGGTCGCCGCGCGCGAGTGGAGCGCAAAGGCGCGCGCGCGGTTCCCCGCCGATCGTCGGTTTCGATAAACACGCGCGGGACGGACTAAAGCACCGTCCCCTACATCCGTATGCGGCCGCGATGCGCCTGTTGTAGGGGACGCCCTTCAGGGCGTCCCGCGCGAAACCGTCAACGCCTTTGCCTGATTTCGGCAGAATGCCGCGCGCGCAGCTTCGCTGCGCGGCGTCGAATCCTTCCGCGAGACTCTGCCAGACGATCGGACGCCTCGAGCCCAATCGCGCGGCGCCGCGATTGAGATACTCGATGCCGGCGGCGCGCTGGCCGTCCTTGATCAGCGCCGCTCGAGGACCGCCATCGCCCACGGATGTCCCGGGCTTCTGCGCAGCGCGTCGGCCGCGGTCTCGCGCGCCTTCGATGTCTCACCGGCGGCGAGATACGCGCGCGCCAGTTCGATGAACGGCTCGGGATCGGACGTCGCGGCCGCCTTCTCGAGAATGCGGCAGCGCCTCCTTCACGCGTCCTTCCGCGGCCAGCAGCCGGCCCTTCGCGCCGAGCGCATCCGGATCCGCCGGTTCCTTCGCCGAAGCACGGCGTCGACGCAGCTGCGCCGCTTCGCCATGCTTGCGCAGCCGGCGATCAAGCGTCTCCGGCGAGGTTGACGCGCGTGTGCGTATCGCTCTCGCTCCTGCGCCACGCGCAAGCCGCAGCTCGCGCTCGGAATCGCCGTAGCGCGCGAGTCTCGCGCAGCAGCTTGCCGTAGTTCTGCCGCACCCCGGGACGATCGGGATCGAGATCGAGCGCCGCGCGCGAACGCCTGCGCGGCGACGGTGAGGCTGCCGTGAGCGATAAGCCAGCGACGCGAGCGTGCCGGAACGCGAAGGGATTCTTCGGGTCGAGCTTCGTGATCGCCTCGACGTCGGCGAACGCGTGCGCGAGCTGCCGGACCGCGGCGCCGCCGCGGCGCCTGCAGCCGATCGTAGCAGCTCGACGTGCGTCTTCGGATCGGGCAGAGAGGGATCGTCGAGCGGACCGCTGCCGCCCGAGCCGCCGGTGTAGCCGAGACTGCGCAGCCGTTCCTCCTGCTCGGCAGTTAACGCGCGCGGCTGCGCGCGATCGCCGCCCGGCGCCAGCCGCTGCAGGCCGCGCTGCAGATCCTCGGTCATCCGCCGCGCGCGATCCGGCTGCTCGGCGGCGAGATTCCTGAGCTCGCCCGGATCGGCGGCGAGGTCGCAGACGCTCCGGCGCGGCGCCGGTGATCAGCTTCCAGTCGTCTGGTCACCCACCCGCGCAGCGTCGCCCAGTGACAGCTCAGTCGTCCGAACAGGCTTTCCTGATAGAACGGATCCGACGCGGATCGACCGGCCATTCATCAGCGGCCGCAGGTCGCGCCCGAGCAGCGACGTGATCGGCGTCGGCGCCGAGCATCGCCAGCGCGGTCGGGCACGATGTCGATCGTGGCCACACGCGTGCGGACGATCGTCGCCGGCCGGCACACCCGGATCCCGGCACGATGAACGGCACGCGCATCGTCGACTGATCAGGTCGAACACGCCGTGGCGTGAGCTCGGTGATGATCGCCGAGGCCCTTCGCCGTGATCCGCAACGAGCATGACGATCGGTGTCGCGGTCGCGGCCGGACGCGCGCAGTGCCTCGAGCGACGCGGCCGATCTGCGCGTCGGTGAAGCGCGATCTCGCCGTCATAGAGGCGGCCGGCGAATCGATCGCGGTAGCGGCGGCGGCGGATCATGCGCGCGTGCGGATCGTAGAAGTGCAGCCAGGCGAAGAACGGCGCGGCGCCAGCCGCCGGTCAGCCAGCGCGCCGCGGCGTCGGCGACTTCGTTGGCGCGGCGCTCCGCGCCTGATCGAGCGGACTGGTCTCGTGAAACTCCTCGTCGAAGGCGTCGAAGCCCTGATCGAACCCGAATGCCGCGGCGACCGGATACGCGGCGACGAACGCGGCGGTGCGATAGCCGCGGCGTTTCAGCGCGTGTGGCGAGCGTCGGGTATTTGTCGCCGAGCGTGAAGACGACGTTGCCGCGAACGCCGTGCGACGGCGGGTATTGGCCGGTGAGGATCGTCGCGTGCGACGGCCCGGTCAGCGGCACGGCCGTCATGCCTGATCGAGATCGCACGCCGCGCGCGGCAAGCGCATCGATCGACGGCGTCGCGCCGGTCGTCGCCCCGCACGCGCCGACGTGATACGGCTCGCAGCGTGTCGATGGTGAGTGAGCAGCAGGCTGGGACCGGCCTGACGGGATCGAACCAGGAATCGCCACAGCGGCGATCGCCGCGACGCGATGACCCACGCTGGCGACGACAAGCGGCGACGGAGCGGCCGCGTGCGCGGCGAGAGGCGGCGGCGCCGGAGCAGCAGCGGCACGTCCGGCGCGCGGCCTCCGTCTGGACACAGGCAGAAACTGAGTGAGTTAGTGAATTGGTGACTTACTCAAAAATTAAATCACCAACTCACCAATTCACCAATTCACGAATTGCCGCCTCAGAACTGGAATTTCACCCCCACCCTGAAGATCCTCGGAGAAATGATCTCGTTGATGGTGCCGAACGCACCCGATGCGAGATTCCGATTCTGTGCCAGCATCACGTGCCGGCGTTCAGCGCGTTGAAGAGGTCGCCTGACAAGAGAATCCTCGTCCTCGAGATCGTGATGGTCTTTGCAAGGCGCAGATCGAGATCCCACAAGTTTGGATAGCGGACCTCGTCGGAGCGTCGGCGTCGCCAGTCGCGCGCACGTTCCCGTCGGCAGCCGGCGCTGACCTGGAAGCATCTGCGGCTGCACGTAACCCTGGCGCCCGAACAGGTTCGCTCCTACTTCGAATCCGGCCCCCAGTTGATAGAAGCCGTTCGCATTCAACTGCCAGCGCGCGTTGTAGAAGATGTCCCCCTTGCCCGACCCGCTCGATCGCGGCGCGATCTGGCCGCCATCGACTTGCGCTCCCGACAAGGTGCCCGCCGTCGCAGCGGTGGTCGAGTCGGTGCGTGTCGGGTTCTGCACGGCGGCCTGCACCGTCGAGGTATTCCCTCCAGTCGTTCAACGAGAAGGCGATCCGCGCCATCCACTTGTTCGAGAGACGTTTGGTCATCGTCAGCTCGAAACCTTGATACTGCGAGTGGTAGTCGGGACGGTTCTCAGAATGCGCCCGCCGCCGGTGGCGTCGACCTTCGTGGCGTCGGGGGCGAACACCGTTGCGGTGCGGCCATTGCCGCTCGGCGTGGCGATCACGGAATAGTCGGCCGAGGTCGGACCGATGCGCGGATTCCACGTCGGGTAGTCGTTCGTGCGCCGGTAGGTGTAGGCCGGCGCCGACGCCGAGATTCGGCACGACTTCGCGATCCACGCCGAGGATGAACTCGTTGTCCCTGTTCGCGTGGTAGTCGGACGCAATCGTGTTCGGCGACGAGACGCTGGTGGGATGGGCCGGATCGATCGCACGTGGTTGATGCTGCGGCCCGAGGTTAGTCAGAATCTCGTTCTTCTGCGCGAAGCCGTCGCGATTGGTATCCACCCACCTGTAGGCGATGATACGCAGCACCTGCGCTCGACCGGGTGGCTGGCCGACGTCACCTGAGACGGGTTCACAGTCGTGTCCGGCGCATCTGTCAGCGTGACGACGCGCGTGCAACCGTTTTGCGTGCACTCTGGCGTCAGTGCGCAATCGCCGCGCCGACGCGCGGAGAGATGTCGGCCCGCTGAGATCGAAATGGCGTGAAGCTGCCGTCGAACGACAACTGCAGGCGCAGCAGATCGGGCAGCCGCCGTGGCATGGCTAGAGCGCGGACGCTTCGCCTTCCGTGCCGCCGCTTCGTCTGGCGATCCCACACCGAGACGCCGCCATTGACTCGTCAGGCGCCTCGCAGGCTGGGTTGCTGCCGACGACGAGCGATCCCAGTTCTCGCCCGTGAAGTTGACGACGCGCAGCACGGCACTTGCACGCGCCACGCCAGCCGTCGTTCCCGGGACTTGATGGTGAAGCGCCGCCAACGACTTCGGACCCACTCCAGTGGTCGTCGAATGATTGGGATTTCGCCGGTAGCGAACCGGAACTGCGAACTCGTGGCTGCCGCTCGCCGAGCGCCTTGAACGAGCTGCCGCTCACGTCGACAATGTGCCACGGCTTGCGCGCCGTAGGTGAACCACGAGCCGTACCGCGATCGGTATCGGCGGTGTGCATAACGAACCGCTCGACCGGCACGCGCCGCGCGGCGCGAAGCCATAGCCCCAGCCGTACCACGCGGCACTTGCCGCTGACGAACAGATGTCGACCTCGAACGAGTGGTTGTCCTCGACCTTCACAGCCCGTGCAGCAGGTGCCGGACGCCGGACTGCGGATAGAAGCTGCCCTGATTCCGGCGAAACGAATCATCCTCAGCTGCGCCTGCCCCGGCGAGCGGCCGAGCTTCTCTTCCGCGCCGTTGAAAAATACGAACGCACGAGAATTCGTCCTCCTTCGTCACGAAACCAGTTCGACCTTCCGCGTTCAATGCGCTTTGATAATCGTTTCGTCGAAGGTCCTGATTGCAGTCGGACGATCTTGATGTTGTCGCGTGTTGCCGCACTGAAGCCCAGAACCACAGCTTGTCCTGAGAATCGGCCCGCCAACGTCGAAGCCCCAGTCCCTGATCGAGTCGGTGGTTCCCGCTGTATCGGCCCCGCAGCCTCGGATCGCTCGCCAGGCCATCCGCCGGGTTGCCTCGACCAGCTGCCGTTGTTGTAGGTGAACTTCGCGCTGCCTGAACTGATTGGTGCCGCGGCGCGTCCGAAGTTGATGCCGATCGCCGGTCTGGACCTTCGTCAGTTGCCGCCGGTGTTCACCGCGACCTGATCGAACGCATCGAAGTCGAGCTTACGAGGACGACGCGCCGCCTGAGGTCGTGTCGGTGATGACGACGCCGTCGAGGTTCCACATCGTCGGCGAACAGCGCGCCCGCCACGAACCCGGACTGCTGGCTGATTCGTTGCCGCCGACGTTGACGCGGTCCACGATCACGCCGGGCACGGTCTTGAGCAGCGCCCACGGATCCTTCGACTGCGGCGTGCTCTGCAGCTTCTTCCTGCGTCAGCGTGGTCAGCGTGCCAGGACTTTCTGGTGTCGACGACCGGCGTCTCGGTCTGTGACGTCGCGACCAGGTTTCCTCGATCTCGACCTCAGCGCCATCGGAAAATCGAAGATGCCGGCGTTGACGCCGGTGGTGACGTCGGTGATCTCGCGTCTCATTCTTGTTGGAACCGGCGAGGTTCGTCGACACCTTGTAGGCAGTTCGTAACGAGTGGCTGAGGAAACGGAACTGTCCCTGGGGAGTCGGTCAGATGGTCGGTCCCGGCGGCTGACCGCCAGGATCGAGACAGCTTCCAGCGCGGCGCCACGTCACCGCCCGGCAGCACTTCGCGCCGCCCTGCTGATCTGGCTTCGACGGTGCCGCGGGGATGCGCCGCCGGCGCTTGACCTGTGCGCGGCTGGGCGGCGCGAGCGCGCCCGTGGAAGAGAATGAGCATCAGTATGCCGCGACATCTGCCGCACTCTCGAGCTCCTTTACCGATGAAACCCGGCGCGGACCGACGTGGTCCGCCGATCACCTGAGCGTCCGGCGGCGGCTGGAGCTCGTAACCGTTGCCGGCTATAAATCTGCGACGTATCGGTGTGCAGGTTTTCTACGGTCGATTGGATAACCACGTCCGGACGCGTTCGCGATCGGTCGCCTCTGATGCCCGGGCGGTGCAGGCAAGCCGACCAGGTAGCGCTCCCGCGGCAGTGCGGTGAAACGCGCTTCGGCGGGACGGGCTGCATGCGTCACGAGAGGGAGATCGCCGATTGAAACGGCGTTCCGATAGTCGCGCGGACTCGAGCGCAACGGCGCTGCCAGTGATCGAGAGCGGTCTGGTAGTCTTCTCCGCTCGGCCGCGATGACGCCAAGGCCGTTGCGCAGCGCGCGCGCCAGCGGTCGGATCGATCGCCATCGCGTCGTGGAAGCAAAGCGATGCGTCGCATCGCGATCGCCGCTCATCAGATGACAGATCGTGGCAGCATCTCACGAGCGGCAGCCTTGCCGCCCGGGTCGAGTGTTCTCGCCTGGCTGCCTTCGAACAACGCCGCGAGCGCCTCGCGCGTCCGGGCTCGTGGAGGCGAGCGCCAGCACACCATACGCGCGATCAGCACGTCGACGTCGGGCTTGAGCTTCGCGCGTACGGCGCGTGAGCCGTGCGCGACTCGCCCCGAAGATCCGGCCTCCCCGCCTGCGCACAGGTAGGCGCTTACGAGCTAGCCGCCACGTCCTGCGCCGCCGGATTGAGCGCCAGCGCGCGCTGGATCGCCCTGACCTGCCTGCGCGTGATCGCCCGCTTCCGTTGTAGAGGAAACGCGAGGTGAACGAGCGAGAGCGGCACGTCCGATCGTTCCGCACGACACGCTCGCCGGAGCGCGATGGCGCCGCGGAGGTCGCCAGGCGTTGATACTTTCGCGACACGACGCTCTCGATCTCGCGGTCGGATTTCTCGATCAGCCGTTTGGGATCGTCCGCGACGGTGTAGCGCGCCTTCGCGACCGCCGTGCCGGTAGCGAGATTGCGCCCAGACTGCGCAGCTGCCGCGCGTAACCGCGTGCACCAGCGCGGCGGCGGACGCCGGCTGGTCGTCCGCGCGCAGTCCCGGCCAGCAGCTGCTGCAGCCTCGCGCGCGTCCGCCGAACGCGATCGCGGCGAAGGTCATGCGTCTCGGTGGGGTCCGCCGCCAGGTCGTAGAGCTCGGGTATCGGCAGATCGATGCTACTTGAGCGTTCCGCGGGAGATACCGTAGAGCGGCGCCCATCCTCGATTAATCGACGCCGAGAGCGACTCAGCGAGGTGGCGGCAGTAGTCGCGGAACCGACGGCGGCGAGGTCTCGCACGCTGCGCCTGTCGACCGCGCCGTCATGGCGGCGGCGCGCCGATCGCGCTCGGTGACCGTCGGCAGGATGTCGACATGGCGGACCGGATCGGCGACGATGCGCGGCCGGAAGAGCTGGCGGCTGATAGAAGACGAGCGGACGCAGCGTGCCCTCGTAGGCGAACAGGCCGTGCGCCACCGCCGTCGCTCGCCGAGCGCTTCGCCGTGATCGCCGGTGAGGATGACCAAGTGGTCGGCCGACCAGCCTGGCCGCGGCCGCGCGCCCTCGACTCGAGCACCGGTCTCGAGCAGCGGCGCCAGTGCCGCGTCCGCAGCCGACACCTCTCCGGTGATGGCTGGCGCGATCGCGTACCGCGCCGCGTAGGGCCCCGGCGGCGCACGGTGCGTGGCCTCGTAGAGATGGACCCGACGCGAACCACGGGCGTCGCCGACGGTCCTTCGCCGATCCACTTCACCGCCGTAGCCACCGTGTCGCCCGCCGCGCCGCTCGGGCACTGCGGAACGCGGTGTTCCCTTCGCCTTTCGAAAGCGGTCGTCGTAGACGTCGAAGCCGCCCGTCAGCCCGAACTCGCGCGTCGAGCGGGAACGCGCTGACGAATGCGGCGGTGCGAAATCCGCGCGCCTTTCAGCAGCGTCGCCATCGTCTCGATGCGCGCGGGAAGGGAAGCCGGCGTTCTCGCGCACGCCGTGGTGGAACGGATAGAGAGACCGGAGAGGATGTTCGCGTGCGACGGCAGGGTGCGACGACCGTCGACGCGTGCGCCGTGCGTGGAGCGCACACGCCCTCCGCCGCCAGCCGGTCGATCCACGAGAGGACACTCCTGGCGAGCGCTGCCGGACGCGCTTCGATCGCGCCGGCGCGGAGCGTGTCGATGGTGAGGAGGGACGATTCACCCGGTGCGCGGCGTCGCGCCGCACCGGCGCCGCGCCGCGGCACGCACGACAGCAGCGGATCGCCGCCGCGACGGGCTCAATGCGACGAGATGCGACGACGCATCGCCGTTCCGCCAGCGCGTGGCGCCGACCGTCTTCCGCCAGCAGCGCGGACTGCGCGTCGACGATGCGCTTCTGCGGAAATCCGCAGCGCTCGAGCAGCTCCGGCTTGCCGCTGCGCGGAAATCTCGCGGATCGGGCGAGGCGATGGACCGCGAATCCCTGGTCGGCAACCGCCGCGGGCCACGGCGCCGCCGATTCCACCGACGCGATAATGCGATCCTCGATCGGTGATCAAATGTCCGCCGGTGGCGCGCGGCGGCGACCAGCCCGTCGCGATCGACCGGCGAGACGGAGTAGAGATCGATCACGCGGATCGGCATGCCGCTGGCCTTCAGCTGCGTCGTAGCGCCTTGAGCGCCTCGAACACGGTGACGCCGGCCGCCGACGACCGTGACGCGTCGTCGCGCGCTTTCGCGCAGCACCTTCAGCCCGCCGATCGATGAACGGCTCGTCGTTCGCGTAGATGACCGGCGTCTTGGGCCGGCTGGTGCGGATGTAGACCGGCGCCGGGATGGTAGGCCAGCCAGCGCGACGAGCCGCTCGGCGCTGACGCGCGTCGCACGGATAGAGCACGGCGATGTTCGGCTGCGGCGCGGCACATCGCCAGATCCTCGAGCGCCATCTGCGACGGCCCGTCTTCGCCAATCGACACGCCGGCGTGCGAGCCGGCCATCTTGATGCCGACGTTGCTGATGGCCGCCATGCGGATGAAGTCGGCGGCGCGCGCGAGGAAGCAGGCGAACGTCGACGGAAACGGAATCGCGCCGCGCGCCGCCAGGCCCATGGCCGCGCCGACCATCACCTGCTCGGCGATGAAGTTCTCGTAGAACCGATCGGGGAACTTCTTCTCGAACTTGTCGCTGAAGGTCGAGTTCTTGACGTCGGCGTCGAGCGCGACGACGCGCGGATCGGCCTCGCCGAGCTTGGCGAGCGCCGACGCCGTAGGCCTCGCGCGTCGCGACCTCCTCGCCGAGCTTGTAGGCCGGCGGAGCGACCGGTTTCGGCGGAGCGTCCGGCCGCCGCGGACGCGGCTGCCGGCTTCGGAATCTGCTGCCGCGAGGTTCGACGCCCGGCGGCGCCGGCACGAACTGCTTTTCGAGCTCGGCGAGCGCGTCGATCGAGCTCTTCGCCCTTCTTGAACGCCCTGCCGTGCCAGCCTTCCTTGCCTTCGACGAACGACACGCCCTTGCCCTTGATCGTCCGCGCCAGAATCATCGTCGGCTGGCCCTTCGTGCGCGCGCGCCTCGGTCGAGCGCGTCGAGGATCGCGTCGAGGTCGTGGCCGTCGATCGACGATCGCGTGCCAGCCGAAGGCGCGCCAGCGCCGCGCGAACTGCTCCATGTCGTGCTGCCACATCGTCGGGCGGCTCTGGCCGAGCGCGTTGACGTCGGTGATGCCGCACAGGTTGTCGAGGCTGTCCATGGCGCGCGACGTCGGCCGCCTCCCACACCGGAGCCTTCGGCCGATTCGCCGTCGCCGAGCAGCACGTACGTGCGGTAGTCCGACTCGATCCGGCGCGCGTTCAGCGCGATGCCGATCGCGGCGCAGATGCCCTGGCCGAGCGAGCCGGTCGCGACGTCCACGAACGGCAGCCGCGGCGTCGGATGGCCCTCGAGATCCGAGTCGATCCGCCGCAGCTTCAGCAGCTCGGCGCGATCGAACGCGCCCGGCTTCCGGCCCACGCCGAGTACAGAATCGGCGCGGCGTGGCCCTTCGACAGCACGAAGCGATCGCTCTCGGGTTGCGCGGATCCTTCGGATCGAACCGCATCTCCGCGAAGAACAGCGCCGCCATGAGGTCGGCCGCCGAGCAGCAGCTCGTCGGATGCCCGCTGCCGGCCTCCGACGTCGACCTCATCGAGTCGATCCGGAGCTGCGTGGCGATGTTTCTCAGGACGGGAATCAGCTGACGCGCGATCCAGCCGGCATCGGGCTTCTCGAATTCTGCGGTGGTTGGCGTATTCAGCGAGCGCTGGTCGGCGGCGGGCGTTTACGAGGCTGCGATCGTGTGCGATCGCGGCGTGCCGATGAATGCAGCCCGCGTCGGTTTAGAAGCGGCGTTTGGCTGGCGTGACCACCAGGTGACGCGTGCGGCGGTAGTCGTCGTCGTGTGATGAGCGCGGCGAGCCGGTACAGCACGCGCAACGGGCGTCGCAGCTGGAGCGCGAACGGCCGCACGCGGTGACCGCGTCGCGACTGCGAACGACGCGTCTTGATCGTCCCACAGCGCGCGCCGCGCAAACCGTACGAGCTCTTCGGCGAGTATGCCGCATGGCAGCCGCCAGGTCAGGACGTGGCGCTGGCATGCGCCGGCCGCGCCCGCGTGATCGGCGAGATGGCCGCGCGCGCCGTGCGGTTGCGAATCGAGATCGTGGACGAGCCCTCTTCGCCGGACGATAGCCGTGCGGCGACAGCGAGATGCCTGGCTGGCGCCGATCGCTTCGGCGCGCGAGGTCACGCGGATCGAAGCACGTCGATCAGCCGTTGAGGCACGCGTCGATGGTCAGCGCCAGATCGCCGACGATGCGGCAGCAGGTCCAGTCGTGGCGCAGCGGCGACGAGGTCGGCAATCGCTTCGCGCAGCCGTTTGCCGCGGAAATCGCCGCCGCCTCGCGAAGAGGCGAGCACGCGGCGCGCTTCGCGGCACGCCAGCGCTGCGCCGCGCCTCCAGGGCACGCCAGCGCCGGTTCCAGAGCGCGCGTGCGCAGTGTCCGTGTCCGTCTGATCGTGCGGCGCAGCAGGAACGTCAGCGCCGTGGCGTCGATGGGCCTCGTCGCGTGACCGCCTGACCACCCGGTCGGCGATCTGCCCGCTTCGTGGTCGGTCCGCTGGACCTGCAAACCCGGAAATTATAATGCCCTGGATGCTCGAGCAATACGTAACTGGAACGAAAAGTA
>ERZ1370068.10362-contig-9069_pt1 | contig 27310 bp, 38 predicted proteins | sample MGYA00561227_ERZ1370068 | MGnify/ENA primary metagenome ERZ1370068 (study PRJEB38410, sample SAMEA6850437) | metagenome | study: Metagenomic assessment of the ecological functions of the soil: analysis of the soil microbiota associated with the...
GTTGTATTGCTTGAAGAACGTCCTTCCGAGAATCGACTTTGGCGGCATAATCACGCTCGGTAAAAATGCCAGATTAATTTTCCATTTTCATTGTCTACGATCCAGGGAAGCCCATGTTATTATTTTCCAATTCCTCCAGCGCTTACGTAGAAACACGTGAAGTTCCGGGAGTTACAGTATATACTCGCATTCCCTTTTGATTGCCAGAATGCATTTCCGCACAGTGCCCATACTCACAGGCGGGCTTTATGTTAGCCCCATTAAATTAAGGCATTTTTATAAAAAAAAAGAAAAAAAATTTCCCCGAAAGCAGCTTGCTTTTAATATTATATAAAATGGTAAACCTTTAACTATATCGTTGATGTGAGCAGTCGAATAGTTATTATGACACTGAACCTGCAAAATTCAACCGCATGGCTGGATGAATTTGGTTGAATTTCTTAAAAACAAAATTAATCGCAAACTCTGGTCACACGGTAATATAATTGATACAGCCAGTTATGGAATGCAAACAACCTGTTCTTCACACCTATTTATTAAAAATAAGACAGCAGTCCCATCCATAAAACCCAGGCGGAGATCCACCAAGATGCAAATTCGCGCGGAAATCTTTCGAAAGCATCAGGATGTCTGGCAGACCGCAAGATTTCGGAACCGGATGGTTTGCCACTATGGTGCCTTGGTCATGAGTGACATCGGAACTATCGCCAGAACGTCAGCAAGGCCTTTCGTTCTTTCCGTGCCAAGGTTTTCTGCAAGCATAGCAGCCTGCTGCATCAAGCTGCGGCGCAACCTGCGGATGTGCATTGGGATATCCGTGGAAGGTTTCCAGCTATTGCTTAGAGATCAGCGATTATATATATATTATGGTACCGTCGCGCCTGGCACGCCCGGTTCAATCTAATTCGATTACCGTTTAAGCTATAAGGTCCGGATCAACTCCAACCTGGTGCATTTCCTTTTACTCCGGGCAGCCCAAATCACTGGTAGCCAGGATGGTATCTTTTCGCCGTCGGGTAAGCTTTACATCCTGCCCATCATAGTCATCGACCAACGTATCGGTTCTGACAAGTACACCTGCTCTTCTGTGGCATTTGCATGACCGAAGCCGGCATAGAAGACTTTTCACTCGCAGCAGCCACAGTGTCTCAAGTTGCGTATCCCTTCCAGCAGGTAAATATTCATTTTTGAAAAATCCAGTTCCGAGGTATTCCTTTGGTAAAAATATATTTCTTCAATTCAGGCCAATGCGCCGGCCACTTCCACTCACTGTCGGCCCCCCGCCATTGCTATACAAACATCATCGTTCATCAGCCTTTGCCATTCTTCTTCGTCTTTCAACGTGAGTGCATCCTCCAGGCTCTTTAATAACCGGTACCGGGTTAGAAGCCGCTTCCACCGCTGACTTCATGGGAAAGGCATAGGCCGGGCTACTCCGGCATTTTCAAAAAAAGTTGGTGCCAGCACCGGTAGCTAATACCTAATATATCGTAGTTGATTTCTTCCGTTTCGGGATGATCTTATTTTCGGCGGGTAATACCTGCTTCAATTCAGCCAGCCGTATGCGGACATTTTTGCTGTTCGAAAAATTTTCCAAGAAGGAAGAAATATTACCGGCATCAAGCCCGGTGGTGGCTGCCTGGTAAAACAGGGGCTGAACTGGTGATAATTGAATCTATCGATCAGCACGACTTCAAAACCAGGTTTATTATTGAGTTTGCGCGCCAGGGTCAGCCCGCCGAATCCTGCCGATGATTACTACTTTCATTTGTGTTGCAGGTTTGCTAACACAAACTTACTAAATTTTCAATAATTTCTGAGAATTTAATATTATTTATTAATAAAAAAGCAGTTTTTGAACCTTGCGGCTGGCTTGCCGCGAATAGGAAAGCGTTTAATACAGCATCCTCACCTGATCGTTTCTCTCACTTCGCTTCGACAATTGCAATGCCTGTGACGATAATTTTTGTCTACATCCAACACGACGTATCCAATATCTTCATTGGTTTTAAATATTGTCCAACGATATTGATATTATGTTTGGAAAGCTGTATGTATTGATAGCAGATGCAATACGCCCGGCACATTATTATAGAATGTGCATATGCAATATGCGTGTGATCCTTCCTGGGGATTGCTGCAATGCCAGCGCCGGAACAGTGTAGGAACCAAACGTAATCCCTTTCTCAGATAATTCAGCAGCTTGATGCTCACATCTTCTCAATATTTTGCTGAGCTTCTTCCGTTGAGCCGCCAATATGGGTGTGTTAAGATGACTATTTGGCAAATCCTGGAGCGGGGTCTGAAAGCGGTCCCCGTTTTTTCAGGCTCCCAGGGAAAAACATCAATGGCTGCCCCACCGATGATATGACCATCAACAATAAACTGCAACAACCTTAGTCGAGGGTTCTAACCACTCTCCCCTCGCATGATTGATCAGGATGGCGCCCTTCTTAAAATGTTTCAGCGTATTCTTGCTGATGAGATTTTTTGTTTCGTTTCGTTTCAGGCACATGAAGAGGGTGACAACATCAGACCGACCCAGGACGTCGCACTTAATGTTTTGCCGTCCGAGGGCAGCTTACCAAAGGGCAGCTTGGTTTCAATGTCATAAAAAATCACTTTCATGGCCCAATGCCTCTGCGCGATCACACTCACCTGGCTGCCAATGTTTCCGTAACCAACTATGCCTAAGCGTTTTTCCCACGCAGCAAAACTTCCCTTTGCATCCTTCATCCACTGCCAGCTTCATGAGCCGCCTTGATCTTATCGGGAATACGCCGGATTAGCATAAGTGGCCGAGCCTATCACCAATTCAGCAACCGAACGGGCATTATGAATGGGGTGCATTGAACACCACAACGCCATTTGAGTAGCCTGGCGTAGATTCACCTGGTTTACACCCTATGCAAAGCACCCTATTGCCTGCCAGAGCTTCTTGGCAGCTTCATAACACCGCCGGAGTGATCTGGTTTCGGAACGGATACCTAATATATGTATATCCTTTACCTCTGTTAATTCAAATCTTCCTCCTCAGTAAAGAGCCTTTGTAATTTTCTGGACCTGGGAATAACCCTGTTGCTGAAAGCTTTTATCATGCGAGGTCACTGATATCTTTCAGGAAAGTATGCGTATTTTTTCTTTTGGGTAACTAGTTTTGTCGGTGCTTGCCATACTGCAAATATATACTCACGTTATTAAAGATGATTTTGGCCCTATGTGGAAAACTCGCGTTATGTAGACAGGTTTATGACGATTGGCTATTTTTATAAAAAACGAATCCCTAGTGAAAACCATTTTTTACGCAATCGTATTCGTAGCCTTTATTTCGGCTGCAACGACGCCTCATCCAACGGCGAAACAGTCCATACAGAGGACTCTCTTCAATATTATCCACCAACGCCCCAGCAGATCGATAAACAGGAGTTTCGCCAGTATCACCGTGTTTTGTCGGCGCTCTTGACTCGATGCTTATCGGGGCGGGGATTTAATGGCAGTACCTCGTCGTTAGCTAAAAACGGGTCAATAATCTACGAAAAATATGCAGGGCCTATGCCGACCTGCGTAAAAAGGATTCATTGACTCCGGTCACACCACGCATCTGGCGTCAGACTGGTAAGACGTTTACCGCTATGGCCGTTTTTGCGGCTGGTACAGGAAAATAAATTATCATTGGGCGATTCCATGGAGGCATTACTTCCCCAGGTTCCCTACCACCGGAATAACGGTAAAAATGCTTTTGAGTCACCGGAGTGGCTTGCCCAATTATATTTATTTCATGGATGCTAAGAAAAAAGAATTTGAGAGATATGTTACCAATAACGATGTGCTCAATTACCTGGTAACCAAAAAACCTAATCCCAGTAATAGACCCGGCACAAGGTTTCCAATATTGTAATACCAACTTTGTTTATGCTACGCCCTGTTGATCGAGAAAATTACCGGCAAGACGTTCCCCTGTTTTTATGAAAGAGACCATTTTTGACCCATTGCAGATGAAAAATACCTACGTTTTTGCCTTGGCGGATACCCTAACGGCACCATCATCCTTTAAGCTATTGTGGGGTATTGGCAGGAAATGATATGATGGAAGGAACTTATGGAGACAAAACGTATTTATTCAACTGCCCAGGACCTGCTGCAAATGGGACCAGGCTTTATATACTGAGCAGTTTCTTTCCAAAGCGCTTCTCGATTCAGCCTTTGCGCCCTATAGCAATGAAAGGCCTTCCACTATACAACTATGGACTTGGCTGGCGCATGCTTAACATACCAAATGGGAAAAAGTGATCTATCATTTTGAGGCGCTGGCATGGTTTCAACGCAGCGTTTTGCCCGGTTATTGGATGAAAAAGTGACGCATTATTATTTTTAGGGAATAAGTATAACAGTAATATTTATAAAGCGGCAGCCAAGGCTTATAATCTTTTTGGTGACTACGACCAAAAACGAAATAACACCGATGATGATTCGGAAGAGTTTGAATCGATGGCCAAAGGAGAGGCTTCCTGACACAACGGAAAAAACGTCTGAAACCCCGCAATCAATTGCCAAATCTGAAATAAACCGCTGCTATTTTTGAAAATAGTTTCTCAACTTTAATATGATTAGCACACCGGGCCTTTTATCGGCCGGGAAAACACTCCTTGAAGGCAGGATGCGCACGACAGGTCCGCTAAAGTTGGATTTTCATGAAACTATTTTCGGAGAAAAATCCGTTTGTGGGATCAATGCACCATGCAGCATGAGCCCATCAGATCCATCGAACTGATGGAAAAAGCCGCTCATCGGTGTGTGGAATGGCTGGATAGAAATAATCTATAGCGAAGGTCCCCTATCAATATTTTTGCGGAAAAGGCAACAATGGTGGCGACGGGCTTGCGCAGGTGCAAGATTACTGGCTGACAGAAAGGTAGATGTTTGCATGTGCACATCCTTGAATTTGGGCGCAAAGGAGCTGATGATTTTCAGGCCAACCCTCGCGAGGCTGCATCAATATCCCGATGCAAGTATCCGATTTATCCAAACCGAAAAATTTCCCAGAGTTGAAGAATGCTCACTGATACTGTCATTGATGCTCTACTGGGATCGGGCTTAAACCGCGGGCTTGAAGGGTAACGGCAAAGTAGTGACCCATATCAACCAGTCCGCTTTGCGACGTTATTTCAATTGATATTCCAGTGGTTTATTTACTATGATCGGTTCCTCGCGGGGCCGGAGTTGCTATCGGGGCTGATCAGCACCTGACCTTTCAAACCTATAAACTTTCCCTTTCTAATGGCCGAAAACAGCGAGCTTATTGGTGAGGTGTATATATTAGATATTAAGGTTTGCATCCGAATTTCCGCAAACTATTATTCACGAAATATGAATTGACGGATGATTCAATTGTCAGGTGACATACTATAATCCCCAGAAATCGTTTCAGCCACAAAGGAAATTTTGGACATTCATTAATTATTGCCGGAGGCTATGGAAAAATTGGCGCTGCTATTTTATCAGGCGAGGGCCATGTTTGCGAAGCGGGTGGGTTTACCTGCTAGCTCATATTCCTAAATGCCGATCTGATGATCATGCAAACCGCAATTCCTGAAGCAAATGGTGAATGACAGATTTGAATTCATCGTTTATTACAAAAATTGAAGACAGTCTTTCAAAATAAAGCTATCGGCATAGGACCCGGCATTGGAACAGCATCATCGAAACAAAAATAATGTTTGAGGCAAGTATTTGAAAATTTTAAATGGGCTTTAGTGTTAGATGCCGATGCATTAAATATCATTAGCTTCCAAAAAGATTTGTTTCCATTAATTCCGGCCGGATCTGTTGCTTCACACCACACCCGCTGGGAATTTGAAAGACTGTTCGGTGCAACTGCTTGACGACTTTGAACGGGTGTGAGCTGGCTGCATTGAAAAAGGCGAAAGAGTTGGATTGCGTGATCCTTTTAAAAGGCCATTACTCATTAATTGCTTCTCCCGGAGGGAACGCATTCTTTAATAGCTACAGGGAATGCGGAATGGCTACCGGGGGAAGCGGAGATGTGCTGAGACGGGAATTATTACCGGACCTGATTAGCGCAGGATTATTCTCACGCAGATGCAGCAATATTAGGAGCTTACCTGCACTGGCTTATGGTGATATGGCTGCAGCGAAATTATCAAAGGAAGCCATGATTGCGGGTGATATCATCGATCAATCTGCCTGAAGCTATTTCTTCAATTGTCTCACTTCATGAGTTTATAGGTGAAATCCAGTTGCGGAGTTGTTCCCCAATAACCAGCTGTGAAATTAAATCTATCCTCCGTCGTTTTTGTTTTTATGAATGTGAGGAATAAGTATCCCGGACAATGTTCCCAGCGTAGTGCCAATCAAGAATATCAGAATAAAAAATGCTGGCCTCCGGAGATAACGCATGCATCCGGTAGTTGCGGTGGCCAAACCGGCCAGCGTAAATGGAAGCCATTTTACTTTTGAATCAGGATGATAATCGTTATATAACCTTTGCTATGAAAAATGTAGAAGTTCCAACAAGCGCCACATGCCCGGCAAAAAAAGAATTTTTCGCTCCTCCCCTTGTTCTTTCGGACATTGGTGCTTCTGGATTATAAGCATAGGGACGATAACGATCAGCCAAATATACCACGATCCTTGTATAAAGAATCCTGTTACAGCCATCGATTCCAGATGTAGAAAAGCGATTTTGAATGCATCCTTTCGAACTTTATTGTCAAACATTAATAATATAGGTGGCGGCATCGCACCATAGAAAAGGGCATTGCCCACCTGATCAGCTTCCGGATGGTAGACAGATGCGCCATGCCTGTCGAATCGTGAGAATATCATTTACGTCTAAACTTAGAATATCTTCTTCTGACGATTTTTTCTTTGCTATATATCCTGGTAAATGCATAAAGGCTCCAGCCTGTACCAATCGCAGCAACAGAGGATATCGGCTCCGGGTCTCAATTTCATAAGTTTGTGCATCTTTTGAAAAGGCTATACAATCTTCATTCCTCGGGAAAACTATCTACAATTGGTGTAAGTCTGCCGGGAGGCTATCAGGTCCGCATACCGGAACTATCAGGATTATTCTGGCCAAACGCATGAAGCTGAAAAAAATAAACTAATACAAGTGGTAATCAGAGTACGCATATGGCTCAAGAAAACACAGGAACATGCCATTACATTCTAAGGCAATACTCCGCTTTCGATAAGAAAATTATCCACCGTTTCATTCATTTTGTAGAGACAGAGTTCCTCATAGTATTGAGGATTGTACTTTTATCAGTAATGGAACAGTTATTTGCTATAGCGCAGTTATTTAGAAGGCGCCCTTATATTAGGGCGTGAATATGAAATAAGAGCTTACCTGCAATTTGACAGGTATATAATAATAAGGCAATGGAAATTTAAACCTGGTAACTAAACTTCTATTTACTTTTAAACTGTAACGGGAGTTTGAAAATAAGAATGGAAATATCCAATGTCGGAAACAGTTCTGCTGCAAGTCGACAGGCAAAACCCACCGAATGCCATAGGGTCTTCCCGTGGCAAAATAGCCCTTCGGAACGTCGCAACAAAAATCTCAATCAAGGCGCTAGAGCTGCTTTTCGCCCGATTCACATTCCACCCGATCAAATTCCTGAATTATCCTTTCATCACCTATCTTTGCCGCCCTTGACTGCTGAAGCTAAAGCGAATGTGGTCCTTTAAATCTTTATTAAAGAAGCTTTTGCTTATGGACAAATTGATCTATCTCGTTCCCGTCATGGGGCCATCGGTTTACTTTACACCTTTGTAAAATTTAATTGGGTGAGCTAAACAGGATGCGGGTACGGACCGCATGAAAGAAATCAGCTAATTACATTGCAGAGGGTGCTATGGCTTTTTTGAGAGCTGAATGGAAAATTCTTGGATATTTCGTTGTAGTGGTTGGTTTGTTGCTGGCTGTCATGGCTTTTTCAAATCCACATAGTCATTGAGCATTGCCTTAGCATTTATACTTGGTGCCGTATTTAGCGCCACTGCCGGACTATATTAGGTATGAGAGTGGCCACAAAAGGCTAATGTTCGAACTGCGCAGGCAGCCCGAACAAGTCTGAGCAAGGCATTAAATGTTTCTTTTACCGGAGGTTCGGTTATGGGCCTGGGAGTTGCGGGGCTTGCGGTTCTGGGATTGAGTGGCTTATTCATAATTCTAAAAGCAAATTTTCTGCCGCCTGACGCGGCTGTTCAAAGCGAAGAAATGCTTCGAACTGTTGAAGTATTAACCGGATTTTCATTAGGCGCGGAGAGCATCGCCTTATTTGCCCGTGTGTGGGCGGTGGCATCTATACAAAGGCTGCCGACGTTGGTGCTGACCTGGTTGGGTAAGGTTGAAGCGGGGATTCCTGAAGATGACCCCCGCAATCCGGCAACAATTGCTGATAATGTTGGTGACAACGTGGGTGACGTAGCTGGAATGGGCGCAGATCTTTTGGAAGTTATGTAGCCACGGTTTTAGCTACTATCGTAGTGGGCCAGGAAACAAGCATAGTGGGCGATGATGGTTTGGGAGGTATGTCACCCATTGTATTGCCCATGCTGATTGCAGGGATCGGGATTTTGTTTTCAATAGTAGGCACCTGGTTTTGTACGTGTCGTAGCGATTCGGCCGGCATCAATACAGAACAATGTTACAGAAGGCGTTAAATATGGGAAACTGGGGGCTCGATCATCCTGACAGCTATTGCATCCGCAGCGTTAGTATATTTCGTATTACCGGAAAATATGATACTCCGCGATATCCCATTCACCAAATGGGGTGTTTTGTGCGCTATTGGCAGTCGGTTTATTAGTGGGCGCATTAATGAGCGCAATTACCGAGTATTATACGGCAATGGGAAAGCCACCCGTAAAATCAATCATACGGTCAATCTTCCACGCGGACATGCGACCAACGTATATTGGTGGCTTGGCCGTTGGCATGGAATCAACTTTTTTACCAATCCTTGTTTTAGCCGGTGGTATCTGTGGTTCTTATGCGTGTGCTGGTTTATATGGTGTGGCCATCGCTGCTGCAGGAATGATGGCTACAACGGCAATGCAACTGGCCATCGATGCATTTGGCCCAATCGCCGACAATGCAGGAGGTATTGCTGAAATGAGTGAATTACCAAAAGATGTTCGTGAAAAAACTGATGTGCTGGATGCTGTGGGCAATACAACCGCTGCAACAGGTAAAGGCTTTGCAATTGCCTCTGCAGCATTAACTGCGTTGGCTTTGTTTGCAGCTTTCGTAGGTAGTAGCAAAAATTGATGGTATTAATATTTATAAGGCCAATGTGCTGGCGTGTTTGTTTGTTGGTGGAATGATTCCGTTCATTTTTTCGTCTTTGGCTATCCGCGCAGTGGGACAGGCTGCCATGAGCATGGTGGAAGAAGTACGCCGGCAGTTTCGCACTATTCCGGGAATAATGGAAGGCACCGGCAAACCAGAATATGATAAATGCGTAGCTATCTCTACGCAGGCTTCAATTAAGAAAATGATGCTGCCCGGCGCCATTGCTATCATATCTCCGCTGGTAATAGGATTTGCACCGGTCTTGGCGCTGAAGCATTGGGAGGCTTTTAGCCAGGCGCAACAGTTTGTGGTGTATTGATGGGTATGTTTCAAAATAATGCCGGTGGAGCATGCGGATAACGCAAAAAATCATTTGAAAAAGGCGTCGAGATAAACGGCGAGAATGTTTTATAAAAAGTCAGAGCCGCATAAAGCTTCAGTTACCGGCGACACAGTTGGCGATCCTTTTAAAGATACATCAGGGCCATCAATGAATATTCTTATTAAATTGATGTCAATCGTTTCTTTGGTTATCTGCTCCTACTCTGGCGCAAATTAGCGGAGCAGCTGAGTCACACGCACATAATAATAATAAAAGACTGAAAGTATTAAGATTGAAACAAAACCTGTAACGGCCGCCCTGCATAACAACACCGCAACAATGAAATAATTAAAAGCTTAATCAGAACCATTATCATATAGTCCCGTTGTATCTACATCGGGGCTATTTTATAGCTACATTTAAAACACGCAGCTCATTTTTATCATCGTACTGATCAAATCTTCAATGGAATTCGTCCATCAACCCAGGTATAGCCGGGTAATTATAATGGCGATAAATTACCATGGCGCTAGTTGGGAGAAAAAACCGACACGAATAAATCAAAATTACCGCTCATCATTTTATGCTTGTCTCTGTAACATTCTTATAATATCCTGCGTCTCAAAGTTAACGCTTGTTAAAAAAATTAAAAAAGGTTAGAGGATGATTGTTATCACGAAAAATAGTCGTATATTCGGTATCATAAAACAGCTTAACCCATGTCAACAACAAGAAGCATTAAACCAACCGAAAGTGAGTTAGAGATATTACAAATTCTTTGGAGCAAAGGCCTCGCTACTGTAAGAGAAGTGCATGAAGGGTTGGCTTCGACAAAAGATGTTGGATATACTACTACACTAAAGCTCATGCAGATTATGAATGAAAAGGGCCTTGTAAAAAGAGATGATTCAATGCGTACCCATGATGTACCAGGCTGCAGTGAACAAAGAAAAACACAAAAACATTTATTGAGCAAAATGATTGACAGCCTTTTTGGAGGCTCTCCTACCCAATTGGTAATTCAGGCGCTGGGCGAACATAAAGCTACCCCGGATGAACTTGAAAAACATACAAGCATTATTAAATGATCTGAAAAAACAATAACTCATGTTTACTATCAGTCAATCCAGCTTTTTGCAGGCATTGGGTTGGGCTGTGTTGAACAGCTTGTGGCAGATGGCTTTGTTGTGGGTGATTTACCAATCTGTAACTGCAGTATTTAGAGTAAATAAGTCGTCGCAGAAGGGAAACCTTGCTACGCTTCTCCTATTCAGCGGATCTGCCTGGTTCGCTTTCACGTTCTTTTCGATACTCATCGACAGGCCTGTTTCGACAACAGGTTACACTTCATTTGTCACCATTCAGGGTAATAGTGCTGTCAACGATTGGTTGATTTATGATGTTACCAATTGCATCCATTGTTTACCTTGTTTTACTTCATTCTGCCCATTCTCAATTTTATCAGAAACTACAGGTTTGTTCAGGCTATACGTAATTACGGATTAAGCAAGGCCAATGTAAAATGGAGAATGTTTGCCCATAAAATAGCGGCGCAAATGAGTATTGGCAAATCAGTACAAGTCTGGATGTCCGAATTTATTACTTCACCTGTAACGGTTGGCTATCTCAAACCGATGATTCTTTTACCGGTTGCTGCGATCAATCACTTGTCACCACAACAAATAGAAGCGATATTACTTCACGAGCTTTCTCACATCAAACGTTTTGATTACCTCAGGTAATCTCATTACACGCAGTATTCAAACGATACTGTATTTTAATCCCTTTGTCAGAGCTTTTGCTTCCATCATTGAAGAGAAGGGAAAAAATCTGCGATGAAATCGTGTTGCAGTTTCAATATGAACCACATGGGCTATGCATCGGCGTTGCTGGAGCTGGAAAAGTATCACACATGCCTCACTCGCTGGCAGTAGCCGCGACTGCGGGACAGAAAAATGAATTGCTAAACAGGATTGAATCCATATTGGGTATTCAGAGAGAAAGCCTGCCCTTTCGTTTAATAAGCTTGCAGGAATAATGGCTGCCTTGCTTTGTTTTATCAGTATTAATGCATTGCTTCTGTTAAGTAAACCGGGGCAAACAGGATCCGCACCCGGCTTATTCACGGACCTGGCAGGTCCCTTTCACCTTTATGCAACACCGGCTTTTCAGGACGTAACTCACGCGCAGAAGGAAGGGACAGGAGGAGCTGGAGTCAACGCCCATCACATAATCACCTGGTTGCTTCGATTGACCAGCCTGCTCCGGAAAAAGAAATTCTGGTGCCGTCCAAAAATTGGAACAAGATCCTTTGGTTAATCCATTCCCGATCACAGAAAATGAAAGCAGGCTTCCTTTTACGTTTGTCAACTTCACGGAAGATGTAATCCCGGTATTGGATCAGGAAAAAGAAGTGCAAGTACAGGAAGCGCTCGATGCTTCAAAAAAGTATTGACAGAAGAGCAATGGAAGGATGTGGAAATAAATATCGCCGATGCCCTCAATTCCCGAGGAAAAGGATAAAGTAAAAGTGGAATATCAAAAGGCCATGGAGAAGCTCGGATTGGGAAAAATGGAAAACAAAGCTAGCGTCTTTCTTATAATGAGATCAACTGGAGCAGGTAAATTCTGAATTGAACAAGGCACTTGTCGAGATTAAATTGGACAGCCTTCAAAAAGTCTATACTACTGTTATCAGCAATCTTTCTTGTCTTAAAAGGGAATTGGTAAAGGCCGGGCGATCCCGGTATTCCTGATACAGATATCACACTGGAAACTGTCGAGTGTAAAAAGAAGGAAGTCCTGAAAGCTATTAATACAATTAAATCCGCAAGGACCAGAAAGATCGTTCACTTGTAATTTTTCTCACTTTCAATTAATGCTGCTATCACCGCTCGCGGGCGCATAAATGTTTTAGAAGTGCCTGACGCTTCTTCTCCTGTATTTATTTTCACCAAAATTATTATTCAATTCAAACACTTAGTGCATTTACTTGTATCAATGGATGCAGAAGCTATTCGAATTAATTTTATTTTAGGAAAGCCGTTGTCAAGGCGGGCTTTCTGAATTTGATACTGTAGATTTCCGGTAAGTAATCTTTAGCCGCTGCACAATTGTTGATTTTGTTTTCATCGCTTGTCGACCGCATTTAATTGGGAACATTCATATCTGCAAGGGAGATTTTCGCAAACCGTCTATATGTCATTAATCCTGGATAGTATCCGCTTTCGCGTATTTTTAACGTTGGTCTTTATTGGTTGCTGGATATTGGTCACTGTGGAATGAAATCGCAATTGACGCCATTGTTGCATTCAACAAATGAATACGAGGGTAATACGAATCGCAGTGCAAAAAGACCCCGGAGGTGAAACCCCAGGGTCATTATCAATTTCTTAAACTAAGATAATTTGTCAGAAACCCTTTTGGGTTTTCTTCTTCAGGCTTGGCAGCCTTAACCAGGTTTTTGCTGGTTGATCACATCATCGATCACTTTGACAGCCTGGTCGAGATAAATATCCTTCCTGAGATTTTTGATCCACTGATTAAACCGTTCCTGCTTAGACTTGTCATTGGCCCACCGGTTTGTTTCTCCCGGCAACGCTGCGACATTGATTTCAGTTTTTAACTTCATCAACGCGTCATTTTGAGCCAGCGTAGATCGTATCGATTTCTGTTCCTTCCTGTATTTATCCAGTTGCAGGGAATATTGCTTATTATTTTGACTTGCCAGCCACTCCGTATTTTCCTTTATAAGCTTAAACGTCGGGTCATTTTCCAACCGAAGACTGCTTAATTGCTGAATTACTTTAAGATCGTAACCGGCATTCCATGCGGAATAAGGCGATTTGTTGATCTCATCCCATGGCAATGCATCGGGATTGTCTTTTTCCCTCACTTTCAAATGTTCCAATTGATCAGGAAGTACAATATCGGAAGCCACTCCTCTTAATTGAGTAGAACCTCCGTTGATACGATAAAATTTCTGCAGGGTTAGCTTAACTGTTCCGAGATCAGAGTTTGACATGGAAAAACCCGTCTCAGGATCCAAACCAATATTACGCTGAACCGTTCCTCTTGCCATAAGTTGAGGTACTTCCGATTACAATACCGCGACCATAATCCTGGATTGCAGCAGCAAATATTTCCAGAAGCAGAAGCACTGAATTCATTCACCATTACCGCCAGAGGACCTGAGTAGAGAACATTTTTATCCTTATCTCTCAATATGCTCGGTTTATTATCCCGGTCCTTTACCTGCACTATAGGTCCCTCCTCAATAAAAAGACCGGCCATCTGCACCACATCATACAGGAGCCGCCGCCATTATTGCGGAGGTCAATCACAATACCGTCGACACTTTGCTCTTTTAATTTGGTGACCTCCTTCGCTACATCGATATAGCTGCGGTTGCCATTGGCATTTTCAAAATCAGCATAAAATTCAGGCAGAAAAATATAACCAATCTTTGAGTTACCTGATTTTACAATGGCACTGCGCGCAAAAGTTTCATCCTGCACTATTTCGTCTCTTATCAGGGACACGATCTTGACAGACCCATCTGCTTTTTTACAGTTAGATTTACGGTGGTTCCTTTACTACCACGGATCAGCTTTACAGCATCCGTTACCAAAAATCCCGTAAGATCAACGGGCTCCTCTTTACCCTGCGCCACTTTTTGAATAATGTCACCAGGCTTTAATTCATTCGACTTCCAGCGCCGGCGTGCCCGCTACAATGCTGCTGATCTTTATGTTTCCTTCGTCATATTGCAACTGCGCGCCGATACCAAAGAAACGTCCGCTCATTTCCTCGTCAAAATATCTTTTATCAAGAGGCGGGAAAATTCTGTATGAGGATCCATAGTATTGGTGATCGCTATTCACTAAATACGTTGAATTTGTCATCATCATTGAACTTAAACCTAAAACGCTCAAATAAACGGTCAACGACTTTCTTTACTTTGTCACGGCATCTTTCTCAAGCTCCGCATCCGTTTTAACAATAAAACCTTCTTTCCCTTTATTTTTTTCTCTTATGTCCAGGAGGTCAGGAATAACGTTCCAGGGTGAGATATTTCATTTTTTTCTCCAGCGTTCTTTCACTTCAGCTCCAGTGGGTGCATAGTCAAGTTTATCCCCGTCCAGCATCACTTCTTCATCAACGGTGAAATCAAATGGTTTGGAAAGAATGTCATTGCACATCACGGCAGCCTCTTCCATCCGGCCATTAAAAACCTTACCTGCCGCCAGAAAAATTCAACAGGTGCACCTTTGATCTCGTCATCAAGTTTGCTTTCATATTTCTTTTGCAAATCAGTTATGTCGCTTTGCAAAAACATATTTTTCGGGGTCAAGATCGGACAGATACTTGTTAAATATTTTTTGAGAAAAATCATCGTTGATCTGTTGCGGGCTAAAATGCGCCTGTGTCAGCATTTCGCCAACAAGCCTCAATATTTCTTCATATTTTCCGGAGGATTTCTTGAGTACCGGTCTCTCATGGTCTGAAATGCCAGGAAAGATCCGGCTATTACCACTCATAATTACAATGGGGAGTCACTTCATATTCAGTAGGTATTTAACTGCATCTCGCATAGTCCAAAAATAACGCAAAAACATTGGTTTTAGTGCTTTTGAAGCCATTTAACACGGGTTTTTGATAAACGGTTCTTCCTCCTCTATTTTGATTGGTAGCTGAAGTATTACAAGCGTTTTATATGCCGGGTTTTATTTTTATCGAAATTTCTTTTTCCTATTTTTGCTGCCGAAAAATGAGTGGCCATAGCTCAGTTGGTTAGAGCATCAGATTGTGGTTCTGAGGGTCGTGGGTTCGAAACCCATTGGTCACTCCTTCCCCACCCCGATCTTTTGGAGATCGGGGTTTATTTTAATTATACCTCTCCCAGAATGAATTACTGGCTTCTTTTAATTCCATTGCTCACTGCTGCAACAGGATGGCTTACACTTCAAATAACATTATTGTCTCTTTTCAGGCCCTTTAAGCCCCGCAAAATCCTGGGTTTTTCACTACAAGGCATATTACCCGCAAAACAACATCAAATCGCTCTCAAAGCGGGACAAATCGCAGCCGCCGAATTTTCTTCGTTCGCGGCCATTGAGCAAAAGATCAGCGATCCCAGGAACATGAATAAAATAAAACCGTTGATTGAAACACATATTGACGATTTTCTTCGAATCAAATTAAAAGATCAAATGCCAATGATCAGCATGTTTATTGGAGATAAAACGATTAATACACTGAAAACTGTTTTCATGAATGAAATCGAGGAGCTTTTCCCCAGGTAATGCAGCAGTTTGCCGGTGAGTTAAAAATGATCTCAATATTGAACAAATGGTTGTTACGAAAATTGATAATATATCTCCCGAAAAACTGGAATCATTACTACATCAAAACCTGGCAAAGGAATTTCGGCTGTTGCTGGCGGGATCTTCGATCATTGGTTTATTAATTGGCCTTTTGCAATTGGTTATAATAGCGTTAGCGGACTGATTGGTAACCGGCTGGCACTGCAATTGTATCTATTTATCATTAAAACAAAGTTTTTTAAAATAAATGCAGGGCGGGTTGCAAGTTTTGTTTACTAAGCACGTCAAATTCCCACCTAGATCAAAACCATGAAAGTTTTTATTATTTCCGCTTTATTCTTTTTTCAACTTTCTTACTTGCTGCGCAACCACCGGAGGTGCGGGCGGGAACCGCGGATCAGGTCCACAGATTTCAGGTCGGTTATATGGAAAAATCGTTGAGGCTACGACCGGCAAAGCCGTTGAAGGTATGCTTCTGTCCAATTATTTCAGATTCGAATGGATTCGGTGACCAAACAAAGAAAAGAAACGGCAATTGGCGGATGCTGACCCAGCGCGAACGGCGATTTCAGCCTTGAAAATGTTCCAGTGTTTGGACAACTGGAAATTAAAAGTAACAGGAATCGGGTTTAAAGAATACACCCAACCGGTAACCTTTGAGTTGAAGCGGGGTGGAGATCCCAGCGCTATGCTGAATGCTTTGGATAAGGATTTGGGTAACATAAAAATCCAGATCGAAGAAAAAGTGTTGGGAAATGTAACGGTAAATTCTGAACGGCCCGGGTTACAATTGGGAATTGACCGTAAAATATTCAACGTTGATAAAAATATTGTATCGGCAGGAGGTTCTGCTGTGGACATCATGCGCAATGTGCCCTCAGCTTAATGTTGATATTGATGGCAACGTAACGATGCGTAACAGCACTCCACAAATTCTGGTAGATGGTAAACCCACTAACCTAACCTTGGAGCAAATTCCCGCTGATGCTATACAATCTGTCGAACTTATTACAAACCCATCAGCTAAGTTTGATGCTTCCGGTGGTACCGCTGGTATCCTGAACATCGTGCTCAAAAAGAAAGAAAGTTGGCTATAACGGAAATGTCAGAGCCAATATTGATTCCCGTGCCCGTGTGGGGGCTGGAGGTGACATAAATCTTCGCCAACAGAAGGCGAATTTTTCTAAGCGGCATGTATAACCAGCGAAAATCTATCAGTACAGGAACTACTGACAGAGATAATCTTTATGGTTCGCCCCCTAACATCTCTTCACCAGGACGATCGCTCCGTTATGGAAGGCGCATTTGGTTTTGGCCGTGCAGGTGTTGACTATTTTTTGAGTAATCGCAATACTATTTCCGCCAATCTCTTTTTTGCAAGAGGAGGCTTCAGGCCCTATATAACCACTAAAGCCCTGATAGATTCTTTATATACGCCTGATAAGACTTATTCCTATTATGAACGCATTGCAGATAACGAGGGTAATTTTCGCAATATGGGAACTACCATCAGCTTTAAACACAATTTCCCTAAAGCCGGGCGCGAGTGGACGGCAGATGCGACCTATAACCGGAGTAAAAACTCGAATACTAATTTGATCACTACGGATAGTTATTCCGTTCCTCAATACGAGTTGGTTGATAGCTACGTCCAGCAACAAAGGATGAGTGGCAGAAATGAAAATATTACTATACAAAACGGATTTTGTAAATCTCTGACTGATAAGGCAAAAGTTGAATTCGGGGCTCCGAGGCTCGATTAAGGGCGCAGCCGAAAAGTGCCAATGCTTTCTATTTGGACGATAAACGGATTGTGGGTATTGCAGCCTGCATCGCAGGCAGACTATGAAAGCAATGACCATGTTTTATGCAGCTTATGCCATTTATTCCAAACCAGTTAAAGTCTTTTGGATATAACCTCGGGTTTGAGGGGCTGTAGAAGTTCCGATTATGATGGTAAGCTCTTGAAAACCGGTGAAGAATTCAAAACGGATTATCCCATAAGTTTTTTCCCCAGTGTTTTCTTATCTCAAAAGATGAAGGAGGAGATCAAACTTTTGCAATTAAATTATAGCAGGAGAATTAACCGGCCGAATTTCTTTCAACTCACGCCATTTACGGATTCTTCTGATAAATTAAACCCCACCAGGGGCAACCCGGCGCTTAGACCAGAATTCACCAATTCATTGAGTTATCGTACGAAAAGACATTTAAGAACAAGGATAATTTTATTGCTTCCATTTACTACAAGACACCGATGACCTGATAACACGTTACCAGGTATCAGAAGGATTGATTGCAGTGAAATGAGAATATCATATTAAATACTTTTATCAATGCCAATTCAAGTTATGTTACTGTGCATTGAAATGATCTCCCGTAACAAATTGACAAAATGGTGGGAGATTACTTCGAATCTTAATCTATATACATCTGATATCTTCATTGACGATCCCTTGCAGGTTGATCAGGAGGCCCTGGCAAGCTGGTTTGGGAAGCTCAATAATAGTTTCAAACTGCCATATATATTTCACCATTCAATTATCAGGAGACTACCAGTCCAAGACTATTTTGCCACCCGGCGGCAGCAGCAGTAGTGGTGGAGGACCGCGGGGGATTTGGTGGAGGTATGTTTGGTGGATCCGTTTCAGCATCCCAGGGTGTATGTGCGTCCCACATATGGGGTGGATATTGCCGTGAGGTATGAGTTTTGAAAAACAGGACAGCTTCCGTTTCTGCGAATATGAATGATATTTTTCGTACCCGTCGCCAGGGATCACATTCTGAATCTGCTCTATTTCATATCAGGACTCATTTCGCCAGCGGGACGCGCAGGTTCTGCGCATCAACTTTAGCTGGCGGTTCGGAAGAATTTGATCCCAATCTTTTAAACGCAAGAATACAAAGCTGAACATAAAACCCCACAGAGAGGTGTGAACATGGGACAATGAGTATTTGAGCATTGGCGATATGAAACCTTCTGTGCTGAGTATCATGGGAGGTTTTTATTGCCATGAAGGAATTTGTATATTTGATATTGTGTTAACCAAAAATAGTAATAAACAATCTCTTCTTCCCGCGTTGTGCAACCAAATTTATGAGCCCTGCTTATTGTTGCATGGAAAAACTTGTCTTCACAGTTACCAATGATCTGACTTTTGATCAGCGAATGATTCGTATCTGCACTCTCTCTTGCAAATGCCGGATACCGGGTTTTACTGGTTGGAAGAAAGATGACAAATTCCGTAGCGTTAAAACCAATGGCATTTGATCAAAAAGGCTGTGTGCATTTTTTCAAAAGGAAAATTGTTTTATGCAGAATACAACCTGAGGCTGTTTTTTATTATTATTATTCAAAAAATGGACCTTATATGTGCTATTGATCTTGACACGATAATTCCTGCCTCTGGATATCCAGGATCAGGGGAAGAAAAGAGTGTACGACGCGCATGAACTTTTTGCGAAATGAAAGAAATCGTGCAGCGTCCGGCCATTTATAAAATCTGGAAAAATATTGAAAGGAAAACTGTGCCCGCATTTTGAGTTTGGCTACACCGTTAATGAACTTATTAATGCGGAGTTCAGGAAAATGTATAACCGGAATTACGAGGTCATACAATGAGTGCACCCTTGTCTAAGGCCACTTGTAATTCCCGAAAAAAGAGAAGTACTATTTTGTACCAGGGAGCGCGTTAATGAAGGCCGGAGCTTTGAAACATTGATCCCGGCAATGAAGAAGTAAATGCGAGGCTGATCAGTTGCCGGGGACGGAAACCTGATGAAACAAAGCACGTAAACAACGTGGTAGAAGGAAAATGGTCTTCGAACACAAAATCAGTTTTATTGGCAAAGTAGGAGCCAGAGGTTTGCTAAAATACACTCTTGGAGCCTATGTCGGGCTCACCTTGTTTGAAAAGTAAAGGGTTGAGCAATTATCTTCCGCTGGCCAACCGTTTTTTTGACTATTTCCATTCGGGTGTTCCCCCAGCTTTGTGTTGATTACCCTGTTTACCGCGAACTAAACAAAACGGAGGCCTGTAGCTGTTTTAACGCGGGGACTTAAGATGCGAGTAAAATATTGCAGCATCAATTGAACTTCTTACTGGAAACGATGTTTTATACACAGAACTGCAAACAAAAACTGTATTTATCAACGGGAAGTATTGAACTGGCAAAACGAAGAAAAGAAGCTTCTTGCATTTTACGGGTCAATTTTATCTGGAGTGAATCGATCACCTTCGCATCGTGTGTCTCGGATGTGCCATGGCCTGCGACATGGCGGAGCGGTTACTGACATGATGAATCGCATCAAAACATTTCATAAGCTGGGATATTGATTCACCTTCACTACTTCAGCTTATAATGAAAGAGGTAATCCCAATGAGCTGGAATCAATTTTGTGAAACGATTAATGTTTACACCAGGGAGCTACTGTTAAATCAGGATTTTCATTACGCACCCCGTACATTATTTCATCACGTATAAACGAAGATTTGATTCACTGCCAGAAGCACGAATATCCCATCTTACTTGAGGGAATTCATTGCACCAGCATACTCGAGGCTTAACAGGCAACGGCGTGAAAGATCGTTGTTCGCATGCACAACGAAGAAAGTGTGTATTACAAAGAATTGGCAAGAGCTGAACATGGGCTTTTAAAAAACTATTCTTTTATAATGAAAGCCAGGCTGCTGAAAAAATATAGTCACGATTTACCGGATGATTGCGTGTATGCCCTGCATATCCGAAAATGACGATGCAACTGGTGAAGGCATCATTGACAAACTCCACAACGTTGAATTTCTTCCGACTTTTCCGGCGTGGCAAAAGGTATGTGGATCGGAAGGCCAGGACAACCTTGCCTCTATCATCGGAAATCTTTCCGTGCCTGAAAATGAAGAAGCGGCTGCCTGGCTGATTTGCAAATGTATTTACGAAGGCAAGAATTCCATTCGTTATTGCTGGGAAAAACCGTCCTGAAGATTACAGAAATTAGCAGGCCTTTGCCAGCATACATGCTTTAGTAGCTAATCCCAGCGAAACGGAAATGACATGATCTTGTCCGAAAAGCACATATTCACGTCCTCCCCTGCTTAATAAAAAAACAACAGGCATCCGGTTAAAATTGCTTCATGCACTGTTTGAAGGGCGTGCATTGTGTAGTAAATGATACGATGATTGGAGACTCCGGATTGCAGGACGCCTGCCATATCGGAACTAATGCAAATGCGTTTGCATCCATTATTCTGCACGTTATACCGCCAGCTCCTTTGCAAAAGAAGAGATCATTTTGCGGCAACAATTACTGACATCTCACTTACAGCAATGAGAAAAATGCCAATCAGCTTATTCAATGGTTATGGTAGCATTGTCGAATTACCTTTCCCGTTCCGTTTTTATCGTTCTTGCTGGAAATTTTTTGCACCACAATGTAGTCGTGGGTAGCCATCACAACTAGAGGTATTAAAGTCTTTGGAGATGTGAATACAAGAGATTCACAATCTCATCTGAAGTTTCAGGATCGAGATTGCCTGTTGGTTCATCAGCGAGAGTATGAGTTTATGGCGAATTAAGAAGGGCCCGGGCTATATCGACGCGCTGTTGTTCTGCCCCCACTCAGCTCGAAAGGCATCTTAAATCCTTTTGACTTTAAACCGACTTTATCCAGCACGTCATGGAGTCTTTTCATCCATTAATTTTCGTCCGTCCACCCGGTAGCTTTTAAAACAAATTCCGATTATTGTTAACATTGTGGTCCGTCAGCAGTTGAAAATCCTGGAACACTACGCCAAGAGTGCAGACGCGAAATAGGGGACCTTTTTCCAGTCGAGATTCCGGAGGCTAAAACCTGCTACCGTAGCATCCCCTTCATTGAGGGTCAGTTCTCCATATAATGTTTTCAAGAGGCTCGATTTCCCGGTTCCGGTTTTCCCAACCAGGCACACGAATTCACCTTTGTTGACTATTAGATTTGACATCCTGCAATATCAGGTTATTTCCTGGTATATATTAACATGACTTAATTCAATGATCGGCTCCTGCCATTATCCGATTCTTTGTCGTGCAAAATATAAGGAAGCTATGCCTTAGGTAAGTATTTTTTGAAAATCGAAGACCAAACTAATACTCAAAGTTCTTTCATTCGTTGGCAGAAATCAGCAATTCTTTCTTATTGCTTTCTTCTACCCTTCCGATTATTGCCGCATCAACTCCCATATTGTTTTGAAACGATTGACTATTTTATCTCGCGTCTTTTTCCATTGGTATAAATTTCCAGCCGCGTTCCCATATTAAATACACTGAACATTTCACTGTCATCAGCATCCGCTTGCTTCCTGAATCAGCTGAAAAATTACCGGGGGCTCTGAAATAAATTATCTTTTATCAATCCGGACATTTTCCGGAATATACTTTAAACACTTTGTCTGCCCGCCTCCGCTATAGCAATGAATTAAACCCATGAATAGAATCAAAATGATCTTCCAATAATATTTTCATTATCGGGTGCAAAGAGTCCTGGTCGGAGCAAGCAACAGCTTACCCACTTCCATTGACTGGCCTACGGCTTCGATCTCATCCGTCATTTTATGCGGACCAATATACAACAACAGAACCATCCAGCGAGATTGTCAAACGACTCCGGAAAATTTTCGCTGTATATTTTTGCAACACATCGTGGCGTGCGCTGGTGAAGTCCATTGCTGGCAAGACCGCTGTTATACTCAACTCATATTTGGTTTGTCCCAACCCGAGCTAAACCAACGATCACATTGCCCGGTTCTATCCTTTCATTAGTGATTATTTTTTCTTTGGCCACCTGGCTGTCATCGTTCCATTTACGGCAATTGTTCTGACCAGGTCTCCCACATCCGCCGTTTCTCCCCCATGAAATGAATATTCACATGCCATATTCTTTCATCGAATTGAAAAACTCCCAGTGTTCCGTTGATGAGCAGTCTCGAGCAACTTCTGAAGCCGAATTTTCCTTTTATTCCCGTCAATCGTTGAAGAGAAAAGAAGATTATCATGAATTCCCACGCAAAGCAGGTCGTCCAGGTTCATTGCAATTGCGTCCTGCGCAATGCCTTTCCATACAGAAACATCGCCCGTTTCCTTCCAATATAAATACGCAAGGATACTTTAGTGCCCGCGCCCATCGGCATGCATCACGTTTACCCAGTCTCGCATCACCGCAAAGCGCGTCCGCATATACTTTTACACAAAAGATTTTGGAAAAAGGCCCTGGTCTAATTTTTGGTTGCGGCATGAACTTCTTCTTTCTGGGCCGATACCCCCTCTTTCATACAAAACCCCCATTCCCGGAAGGGAAAACAGAAACTTACTCTTCATTGCAATAATTGGTTATTTCATATTTCCCTGCGCCTGTCTGTTGTAATAAAATTGACGTCGTGCAAAAGTAAGTGTTGGAGCCAAGTATTTGTCATTTTTATACCAGCATTTATGGATGGGACTTATCTTCGTAATAAGTTTTATGAAAGTACATTTTGATATAGACGATTTACCAAAATTCTGCGAGGGCTGTAATTACAATAGGAACATTTGATGGTGTGCACATGGGCCACCGGCAAATCATTGACAAACTAATCCAGGAAGCAAAGGATATCCAGGGAGAAACGGTTATCATAACCTTTCATCCTCACCCGCGCAAAGTAGTTTCTTCCACCATACTTGGCATTCGCCTGATCAACACACTTGAAGAAAAATTCAGGTTGCTTGGAAATCTTGGCATTGATCACCTCGTGGTAGTCCCCTTCACCGATGCATTTGCCTAACCAGCCTGCCGAAGATTATGTAGAAAATTTTCTGATCAGCAAATTTCGTCCTCATACCATCATCATCGGATACGATCGCAGGTTTGGAAAAGAAAGAAAAGGCGATTACCTGCTGCTGGAAATGATGGCTGTCATCCCAAAAGTTTCAGCTAAAAGAAATTCCCAAACACGTATTGGATGAAATTGCTATCCAGTTCCACAAGGATCAGGGAAGCACTGCTTGAGGGAAGGATTGAAATTGCTGATAAACTGCTTGGGTATGAATTTTTCTTCTTCAGGAATAGTGGTGGATGGTGATAAATTGGGACGAAAGCTGGGTTATCCGACAGCAAATCTTAAGATGACTAACGAAGAAAAATTACCCCCGGAAATGGTATTTATGCAGTTTACGCCGAGGTAGTGGACAATTCCACCGCAGTTTCCGGTTACCAGTTACCGGTTTCCGGCTACCGGCAACCGGGTAACTGGCAGCCAACGCCTAAAAGGCATGATGAGCATTGGCTTCCGGCCAACTGTAGACGGCAAAAAGCGGGTGATCGAGGTTAACCTTTTTGATTTTTCTGAAGAAATTTATGGCAGAACACTTACAGTGTATGTAAAAAATATTTACGGCAAGAAATAAAAATTTGATTCGCTGGATGAGCTAGTAAAACAAATCGATCCTGGACAAAGTGGAAAGTTTGAAAATATTATAGTTTTCTATTTTCGAAGGTTATTGTTTTTGGTTTGGCGTTTGGTGTTTGGTGTTGTCCCTGACAGAACCCTTATTACTTTCGATGTCAGGGGCATCTCTACGCGGTTAAAAGTCCTAACGCCAAACTCCAAACATATCAATACTCTATTCTGAACTCCAGTTTCGTTACATCATCAAAAAGTCATCTACCGAGTTAACGATAGTCACTTTCTTTTATCTTCAGATAGCTTTAAATTTTTCCCGATTGCTTTTTTTTGCCGGTTTTGGCAGATTGAAAATCAGGGTGGTATTCATGGGCATTCCTTCGCCTGCCATTTCTTTTAATGACTGCATGCCTTTGTCATCTTTCGCCTTGGCATATTTTTCCGGAATGTGTTTTTTCAATAAGTCCCTTTTGAGTAGGTGATCTTGAAATAATCATCCATATTGGCCTTTGGCATTTCATCAGTGGGAATGGGTGGCTTATTTCCATCGCTGTCGCCATCCATTTGTTTTTCATAGCCTGCTCCATCACTTTGGCAGAAAGTTGATCCAAAGTCGCAATTTGATTGGCGTTCGTAAAAGGAAATTCAAGTTTTGTAAATAGCTTTTCTTCACCCATATTTAAGTTGAGTCCAGAGTTTGCCTTTTTTCACAAGTTCTCTTTCAGTAGGTGAAAGATCAGGGATACTATCGGCAATTTTATTCAGGAAAATGGTAGTATCAACGGATTTTTCTGACGAATCTATCTTCTTTGCCCTGTCCTGACATTTTCGCAATGGAAATCAGTCCGCTCATATCAGTTGTGGTCACCAGGTGCGCTACCATCCGGAATGTAACGTAACCTCCCGCTTATGGTTTCGCAGCCCGCCAGGGCAAAGGCAGATCCGATAAACAATAAAGCCAAATAATTTTTCATTTTCTCTTTATTTATGCTTAGATGAAAGTTCTGATGAAAAGTTGTGCAAAAAGAAAAAAGCATTTCGCTTTAATAAATACTGTATGCCGTCATTTTACAAACCATTTCTTTCAGCAACTTTTGACCCGTCTTCTAGCCCCGGCACTGTTTACGCCAATGCTTTTTAGGTTGTACTGGTGCAGTAAAAGGGAGGACTTTTCAATACCCTGGTATTCGTAAACATTTGCAGCCTGTAAATAATCTTTAACAAAAAACGGATTTACACCAAGCGGCGGCTGCAATTGTGTTTTTCTGTCGCGGCCGGCAGCCCCAAAAACCATGAATACCTTACTGAAGAACCCATATAAAGAGGCAGGAAGGACGAATTGAATCGGAGCTGCTTTAGGATTGGCTTCGAAATACTGAATGATGCGACACGCTTTTGCAAGGTCTTTTTTTCGCTAAAGCAGATTGCAACTCAAATACATTAAAATCTTTTGCTTACGCCCACAAACTCCTCTGATATCTTCTTCGGTAATTGTTTTGCGTTTACCTGTGTTAATGGATATTTTTTCAATTTCATTTTCGATTCGTCAAATCGTTACCTATATGATCTACGAGTAAAGCAAGTCCTTTAGGGGAAGAAAGCTCTTTGGCCTGCAATAATTCCTGGGTCCATTCCGGAAGCTGACTATCGTAGATCTTTTGGTTGTGATATAAACAGCTTTTGTTTCAGCAGTTTTGCCAGTTTAGACCGTCCGTCTACTTTTTTATCTTTGTAAGCCACTATAAAAACCGTCGAGCTAAGTGGATTTTCAACATAACTCAATTTTTCAATATCCGCATATGCTGGGCTTCTTTAACAATACTACCGCCGTCTGGCAAACATCGGGTACCGGCGGCATGCGTTGATAACATCGGCCCAATTTTGTATCGCGGCCATAAAAACGGAAAGATTAAATGTATTCATTTTCATTCAAAATGTTGTGCTCAGCATAATTTACCACTTTATCAATGAAATATTCCTCTTCACCATCAAGCCAATAAACGGGGCTGAATATGCGGCTTTTTCCACTCATTTAATACCTTTCAATTGCCATAACACGCTAAGATACAGGCTTTCCGTAGCTTAGCATCAAGGAGTTATTAACTTTTTCCACTCATATAACAATTTTCTGGCACGGTTTTCGGAATTATGGACATCGAATGATTTCCGGCCCAAATTGCTAATCTTTGAAACGATCATATTAAATAATCATAGTAAAACCCAAACTCATTTTTTAAAACCCAAAGTATGACAAACACAAATTATCCATCAGCGACTCCACAAAAATGACCCCCTGTAATAGAGTGTACAGGAACCCGCTAATAGGTATCCTGCTGCCGCTCTGCTGGGTACCTGGGGATATCTTTTGTATGACTAAGAATGCAAATCCGGCGAGAGCCTCCTGCAGGTCGCTGCTGACTCAGTCAGAGAAGCGCATGAGTGATCGCGACTCTTTGAAGATTCTTTACACGATGATGCTGCAAATGCGTCGTCGCAAATTCTATTACAGGTGCCAACAATAACCTCCAGGCGATAAAACCACCTCTACAAAAGCAAATTGACGCAAATAAGAGCCGAGATCAGGCGCATCTTAAATGATCAAAATGCTAACAGCAGCTGATCTCAAAAGGGCGAGAACAATGATTACCGAGTTGAACAATCAGAGTCGCGACTCTTGAGGCAGAAGTATCAAGGTTGACCGGCGAAAACCAGGGAATTAAACACTAATAATAGCCAACTTACTTCCAGAAAAACAGGTTCTGGAACAAAATCTTGCAAACTTCTTCTCTTGAAAAAGAAGCTCTGGCAATCGAAACTGCGTTGACGTAGGTTCTACATTTAGCGCCTCCAACATCCAGATAACTCCGGTCAATGAAAAGAAAAGCGGTAAGGGAAAAACTAGCAATACGTAACTGAACGAAGTACA
>ERZ1370068.2216-contig-1374_pt1 | contig 27309 bp, 52 predicted proteins | sample MGYA00561227_ERZ1370068 | MGnify/ENA primary metagenome ERZ1370068 (study PRJEB38410, sample SAMEA6850437) | metagenome | study: Metagenomic assessment of the ecological functions of the soil: analysis of the soil microbiota associated with the...
AGGTTACGCATTGCTCGAGTTGCCGCAGCAATCCAAAGATGACTGGAGGAGCGTTGGAAGCGAACCTGCTCTACGCCGCCCTGGCCATTGCCGTTGCCCTGGTTCGATAACGATAAACCCTATCGATATTGCGTTTCGAGTGGGAGCCGCGACGGCGCCGAACACCGGAGCCGAGGCTTGAATGATGCCGGGCAGTTTCTCGAGAATGGTTTGAAGCCGGGCCGCTTCGTTGAACTGCTTCCAGGCTTCCGCCTTCTTCAGGATGGCTGCCGCTTCGGCAAGCCCCTGGGCTTCGATGGCTTTTGCCTGAGCTAGTCCGCGGTAGCCTCGATCTTGGCCGCTGGCTCCTGCCTTCGGCTTCGATTGCGGCGGCGCGACCGACACCTTCTTCTCAACTCGCTCCTGATCGGCCTCGGCGATGGCGATTAGCGAGGCGCGTTTGCCTTCCGCTTCGAGAATGACCGACTGTTTGGCAGCTTCGGCTTTGAGCACGGCGGCAGTGCGAGCGGCATCTGCCGGCTTGACTATGGTGGCTTCGAGTTCCTTTCGCGCCGCAGAATCTCCTGCTCCTGGACGGAGATCTGCTCCTGGAGTGCGGACCCTCTCGATGCTCACCTCTTCGGCGACGACCGCCTGGCGCGCCTTGTGCCGACGACAGAGGACCCGCTTGCTCGGCCGTAGAGCGTTCCTTCTGGATTTCGGCCTGATACTGGGCCTTCTTCACTTCGAGATCGCGTTGGGCGAGCGAGATGTTGGCCTCAGTGTCGAGCTTGACCTTCTCGCCTTCCTGCATTGCGAGGCTCGACTTGATCTTCGAATCGCGCGTCGCTTCGGCCTCGCCGATCTGGCCGTCTCGTTTCACTTCGGCGGTGCGCTTCTTTCCGAGTGCGTCGAGGTAGCCCTCTTCGTCGCTGATCTCCTGAATGGTCAGCACGTCGACGCCGATGCCCATGCGTTCGGAGATCGGAGGCAGCCTCGGTCGTCAGCTTTTTGAGCGAAGCTCTGCCGATCGTTGTTGATCTCTTCGACAGTCAGCTTGTGCCGAGTATCGCGCGCAGGTGGTCCTTCGAGGGTTTGGAAGATTACCTTCTGAAGTTCCTGAACCTGACATAGCCGAGAAAGCGCCCGGCGGCCGCCTGGAGAGAGATATCGTCGCCCTGTTTGATCTTCACGTTGGCGACCGCCTTTGACCTCGACCGGCACGCCCGTTGAGGGTGTAGGCTCGCCGGATCTCGAGCGGGATGGTCATGACATTGAGTTCGAGGTAGTCGACCTTTTCGAGAAGCGGGATGCGGAGAGCGGCTCCGCCCTTTACGAGCCGGTAGCCGACCACCGCGTCCGTCGGCGAGTTGCGTTTGCGGCCGGACAGGAGACGGCCGCGATGTTGGGCGGCACCTTGATGTAGTTGCGCGCGAACAGCCACATCACGATGAGGAACGAGAGCAGGACTATGAGAACCAGAATCGGGATTTGAAATTGAGAATAATTCATGAGGTCCTCCGTTTGAATGATTCGCTCAGTCAACCTTAGCAGGACGCGGTGCGAGCCGCGTGCAGGGCTGACTATTACTGCCTCCCATTATTTCTCGTTATCTTTACAGGCGCGCCGAAAGGCGATCGCCTGGCCGTCGTATGATCGCGCGATCTTATCCACGACGCTCTCGCCGATCAGGCAGCGTACCTGGCCTATTCCATTCTCCGATGGCGACCGAGACCTGTGCAGTGCGGCCGACGAGGTCCGCGGTGATTACTGCGCTCGAAGCTTCGCTGGCCATACAAGGAAGCGCGCGAAGAAGAAGACCAGGGTCGCCATGACCATGATCCGCCGATGAATCCGGCGAAGGAGCTGGGGCCACGCCGTAGCCGCTCATGGATTCCGATTGCGCCGAAGCCTCCGAAGGCAGTGATGAACACCGCGATGCCTCGGGTGCTCAGGAAGCCGGGATCCGCCGTGGCCGAGATCGTGGTCGACGCCGTGGCCGAGGTCGAAGTGATCGGCGACTCACCGAATATGAGCGAGATCAGGAGGAAGAGAAATCCGACAGCGGCAATGCCAAGAAAGACTGAAAGCGCGCTGACGTTCGACAGTGGTTCGCCACATAAGCCTCCTGCGCGGCGAGTTCTCGCCGGCAGCATTACAACGGGCGATTTTCTGCACGACGGGGCGTACGACGCAGGCTCTTCATAGATCCTGACCTGACTTGCGAACTAAAAGCGGCGAGAGTTGTAACACCGGGAAATTCGAGTGCGAAATGCGAAATGTCGAAATGAAATCCTGCATGCACTTCTCAGACGGCAATCCGCAGTTCGCACGCACACTTCAATTTTCGAATTTCGAATTCGCATTTCGCACCTTTCCGCTTTCGCATTTCTCCATCCCGTATGCTAGCATCGCCTTCACGGGTGAGTTATGAGCGAACAAGCAAGTCCCATCGAAAAGACAGTTCTGAACAATGGCCTGACAATCATCAGCGAGCGAATGAACCACGTCAGATCTGCCTCGGTGGGTAATCTGGGTTCGCTCTGGCTCTCGCCACGAGATCGGCGCCTCTCAACGGCATCTCTCATTTCATCGAACACACACTCTTCAAGGGCACAAGCAAGAGCGGACATCGCGCGAGGATCGCGGTTGAAAGCGATGCCATCGGCGGTCACGTCGACGCCTTCACCAGCCGCGAAGTCGCCAGCTACTACGTCAAGGTGCTCGACCAGCATCTGCCCTGCGCGTTCGATCTGCTCGCGGGACCTGATCACCTCGCCGAACTTCGCCGACGAGGAGTTGAATCGCGAGCGCAACGTCGTTCTCGAGGAGATCAAGATGGTGCGAGGATACGCGCCGACGATCTGGTCCACGAAGTATTCGTCGCGAACTTCTGGCCCGATCATCCGCTGGGCCGCTCGATTCTGAGCACTCGCCGAAACCCTCTCCACCTTCGATCCACAATGCCGTAGTCGAGTTCTTCAATAACGTGTACACGCCGCGCAATCTCGTGGTGGCCGGGGCGGGCAATCTGCACCACTCCGCTTTCGTCGATATGGTGTCGGGCTACCTGAATGACCTGGCTGACCGGCCGGCGAAGCGAACAGTATCAGCGCCGTCCTCCGCCGGCTCCAGCGAATAATCCTGACCAAGGATCTCGAGCAGGCCCACCTCATTCTGGGCGCTCGCTGCCCGTCGATGACCAGCGAAGACCGTTACTCGGTGCACGTGCTGAACGTGATACTGGGCGGCGGGCATGAGTTCGCGCGCTTTTTCAGACCATCAGAGAAGATCACGGGCCTCGCCTATGCTGTCTACTCGGGTGTGAACACTTACACCGATGCGGGCTATCTCTCGATGATGCGGCCACCTCTCCCGAGCAGATCAGCGACGTTATAAGGTTGAGCGTCGAGGAGTTCGGCAAGTTCAGGGACGAGGCGGTGACTGAGGCCGAGCTTCAACGCGCCAAGGACCAGCTCAAGGTTTCGATCCATGCTGGAGCCTCGAGTCTACCTTCGGCACGGATGAGCAATCTGGCGCGACAGGAGATCTTCTTTGGACGCCAGTTCACGCTGGATGAAATTCTGGAACGGATTGATAGGTGACGACTCAGGATGTGCAGCGAATGGCGCGAGAGATTTTCGCCGGCAAGGAGCTGGCGGTGACTGCGGATCGGGCAAGCTTGAAGGGTTCGATCTGAATCAGGTTCAGCTTGCGATGTTAGTCCGTTGTCCGTGGTCAGTTGTCACTGGTCACAAGTGCTGGACGAAGGCGACGCTAACGACAACATGACAACGGACTCCACTTCCGAATGAGACTGATCATCTTAGGTAGCGGAAGCTCGGGCAACTCGGTCTATGTCGAGTCGGGCGAAACGAGCGTGCTGGTGGACGTCGGTCTATCGGCCAAAGAGACCGCTCGCCGTATGGTAGAGGTTGGTCTCGACCCCTCGCGACTCGATGCCATCATCGTGACGCACGAGCACAGCGATCACGTCAAAGGTGTTCCCGTCATGTCTAGGACGGCCGGCGTGCGAGTGATTCATGTCGGACGCAACCCGCGCCGTATGCAAGTTCCGCGGCAGAGGGCGAGGATATGCACTGGGGCGAGGCGATCACATCCAGCCAGTCATTCCAGGTAGGCTCCCTCGACTTTCATCCCTTCACGATCCCACACGACGGAGTGGATACCTCTCGCGCTCACGGTTCAATCGAACGGAGTCAAGGCGGCGATCGTGACCGACCTGGGCTACATCACTCAATTGGTTGCCGAACGGCTCAGAGGTTGCACCCTGATCCTCATCGAATCCAACCACGATCGCGATATGCTCAAGGTGGGCCGCTATCCATGGTCGGTCAAGCAGCGCATCGCAAGCAACCTTGGCCATCTGGCGAATGACGAGACCGCTCGATGGATAGGTCAGGAGCTTTGATGGGCAGGCCGAATACTCTGGTGCTTGTTCACCTGTCTCGCCATGCCAATCATCCCGAGCTTGCCAGACTCGCGGCGCTTCAGGCGTTGGATAAGCACGGGACGTTGTTCTATCCTGACGCGGAACGAAGGGTGAAGATTGCCCGGCACGATCGGGTGAGCGAGTGGTTTGAATTTTTGAAACGCCTGAAGAGATTCCCTGCAGCCTGAAAGCTGAAACGAGAGATGATTACACGGTACACCTTGCCCGAGATGGGCGCGATATGGGCGGAAGAGAACGTATTTCAAAAATGGCTCGACGTCGAGGTCGCGGTCTGCTGATGTTCATGCCGACATGGGCACGATCCCGCGCGAAGCCGCGGATCACATAAAGAGGACGGCCCGTTTCTCGGTTGAGCGCATCCGCGAAATCGACACACACCACTCGCCACGACGTGATCGCATTTACGACTGCGCTTGCCGAAAACATCGGTCCGGATTCGCGCTCATGTTCACTATGGCCTGACCTCGTCGGACGTAGTCGATACCGCGAACGCGCTTGTTCTCACGGACGCGGCCAATCTCATTCTTGAAGATCTCGACCGGCTCGGAATCGTCCTGCGCCGCAGGGCGATCGAGTTCAAGGACGCTCAGATGGTCGAGGCGGACGCACGGCGTGCATGCCTGAGCCTACGACCTTCGGGCTTGTGCTGGCGCTCTACTACGCCGACAACGAGCGCAACAAGGAGAGGATGCGGCGGGCCCGAGAGGCTGTGGGCTACGGAAAGCTATCTGGGGCGGTCGGTACTTTGCTAATCTCGATCCGGAAGTTGGAAGAGCGGGTCTGCGAAAAACTCGCGCTCAAGTACGCGCCGATTTCGACGCAGGTAGTTCAGCGGGATCGCTATGCCGAGTTTCTTTCAACTCTGGCGATCATCGCTTCGTCGATGGAGAAGATCGCGCTCGAGGTGCGTCACCTTCAACGCACCGAAGTGCGCGAAGTGGAGGAGCCCTTTCGGCCGGCCAGAAGGGATCTTCGGCAATGCCACACAAGCGCAACCCGGTCACATCGGAACAGATCTGCGGACTCGCGCGAGTGGTGCGGGCCAACGCGCAGGCGTGGCTCGAAAACATCGCCCTCTGGCATGAGCGCGACATTTCGCACTCATCGGTCGAGCGAGTGATACTGCCGGATTCGTGCATCCTGGTAGACTACCTCGTCAACCGCACCGAGTGGCTGATCGATGGACTGGCAGTCTATCCCCGCCGCATGCGCGAGAATCTCAACTCCCTTGGCGGAGTGACCTCGAGCGGCCAGTTGTTACTGGAACTGACGCGCAAAGGTCTGACTCGCGAGGACGCCTGATGCGATCAGTGCAGCCGCTTGCAATGCGAGTGTGGGATGAAGGCGCGAACTTTCGGGACCTGGTGATGGACGAGCCGAAGATAACCGGGAAGATCACGAAAGAGGAACTCGGACGCACTTTTCGATGTTGGAGCACCAACTCCGCAACGTCGATAAGGTATTTAAGAGGGTATTTGGAGATTAGTTATTTGTCACTTGGTCATTTGTCATTTGCCCACTCCGCAACGTTGATTGGACTCAAAGAATGCTTCCCCCAACGAATAACAAATGACCAGTGATAAATGACCAGTGACCAATGACAAATGACAATGAAACGCAAAAAATCTACGTAACGCTGAAACCATCCGTGCTTGATCCTCAGGGTAAAGCTATCCATCACGCGGTTGAGAGCATCGGTTACCGCGGCATTGAAGATGTGCGACAAGGGAAGTTCTTCGAAGTCAGGTTCGACTCCGGGCATACCGGCTGACGAGGCTCGGGCCGAGATCAGAGCGGATGGCTCAGAGACGTGCTCTCAAATCCGGTTATAGAAAACTATCGCGTGGAACCAGATTCCGAACCCGAACCGTGAGATAATGCCGCTTACTTAGGCCCGAGGATGAGACCCCGAATTCGGATCACGAAGGACGGAGACGAACATGAAATTCGGAGTTGTAGTGTTTCCGGGGTCAAACTGTGACCACGATACCTACCACGTAATAAGCAAGGTCATCGGACAACCGGTCGACTTCATCTGGCACCGACAAAACTCAGTGGGCGACTCGGATGCGATTGTGTTTCCGGGCGGCTTCTCCCATGGCGACTATCTGAGGACTGGCGCAATTGCGCGTTTCAGTCCGGCGTGATGGGGGCGGTGAAGGAGTTCGCTGCGCGCGGCGGCATCGTGCTGGGTCATATGCAACGGCTTTCCAGATATTGTGCGAAGCGGCGATTGCTGCCGGGCGCGCTGCTGCGAAACGCGAATCTGAAGTTCATCTGTGGCCACGTCAACATTCGAGTCGAGTCCACCGACACACCGTTCACCTCACGTTGCCAGCGCGGCCAGGTGTTGTCCACACCGATTGCGCATGGAGACGGGAACTATTATTGCGACGCGGAGACCCTGGCCGAGCTTCAGCGCGAGAACCGGATCATCTTCCGTTACTCGGATGCGAACGGCGCACTCACCCGTGAATCGAATCCTAACGGCTCGCTCGACAGTATCGCAGGAATCTGCAATCGCGAACGCAACGTGCTCGGGATGATGCCGCACCCGGAACGGGCCAGCGAGGATCTCCTGGGCAGCGCCGACGGCCGAATAGTCTTTGTTCGCTGGCCGACACGCTCGCCGAACTGAACTCAGCTCAAGGTCTAGGTCGAGTCAGAGGTCGACTCGATCTGACCTCTGACCTCTGACTCGACTTCTGCCTCTGACTTGTGACTTCTGACCTCGACTTGCCTGACTTGACCCTGACTATCTGACCTGACTTCTGTAGCCTGACCTCTGACCTCTGACCTCTGACCTCTGACCTTGTTGCCGCTTGATTAACTTCTGCCGCTCCAGTTAGCATTTCCGTCAATCTCTCCGTCAAGGTCAGCGAACAAGCGCACCCACAATGGATGAACCTGTAATTACTCCCCAACTGATCCGAAGCCACGGACTCACCGGACGAGGAATACAATCGAGTCATCGAATTGCTCGGACGCGAACCAACCTTCACCGAGCTGGGCATCTTTTCGGTGATGTGGTCCGAGCACTGCTCTTACAAATCGTCGAGGTGCACCTCCGAAAGCTCCCGACCTCGAGCCGACTGCGTGTTGCAAGGGCCCGGTGAGAATGCCGGCGTCGTCGATATCGGAGGCGGCCTGGCGGCTGCGTTCAAGATCGAATCACACAACCACCCGTCATTCATCGAACCTTATCAGGGCGCCGCAACCGGCGTGGGCGGGATCCTGCGCGATGTCTTCAACGATGGCGCGCGGCCGCTTGCGGCGATGAACTCACTTCACTTCGGCCCGCTCACCGCGCGCGAAGGGGCGACCGACGAAGAGAGAGCCGTCGCGGCGCGCAACCGAGCGATTCTTGCCGGAGTGGTGAAGGGAATAGGGGACTACGGCAACGCGTTCGGCGTCCCGACCATCGGCGGCGAAGTGCGGTTTGCGGACTGCTACTCGCGCAATCCGCTTGTAAACGCCTTCACCCCGGGCATCATGCGTCAGGATCAAATCTTCTACGGCCGGGCCTCGGGCGTGGGCAATCCGGTGATCTACGTGGGGGCGAAGACAGGCCGATGGCATACCACGGCGCGACGATGGCTTCGGAAGAATTTGGCGACGAAGCCAGCTCGAAACGCCCGACGGTTCAGGTTGGCGATCCCTTCCTCGAGAAGCTGCTGCCGGAAGCCTGCCTCGGAAGCGATGCGAGCGGGCGCCATCGTCGGCATTCAGGACATGGGCGCCGCCGGACTCACAAGCTCTTCATCAGAGATAGGCGCGCGGGCCGGCAACGGCATCGAGATCGACATCGAGCTCGATGCCGCAGCGCGAAACCGGGATGACGCCCTACGAGATAATGCTCTCAGAATCGCAGGAGCGAATGCTGATCGTGGCTGACGCGGGACGCGAGCGGCAGGTGCTGGAGATTTTCAAGAAGTGGAACTCGACGCGGTTGTGATCGGCCGGGTGACCGACGATGGCCACCTGCGAGTCAAGAAAGGCGGCCGGCTCTTCGCAGACATTCCTAACGTGGCGCTCACTGATTCGGCACCCGTTTATGACCGGCCGATTGGAAGTCCCGAGTCAACCAAAGCCGGCGGAGGTCAGGCAGGCGGAGCGATCGGTTGAAGAGCTGGATGCGACATTCATGCGCCTGATCGCGAGCCCTACGGTTGCGTCCGAGCGAATGGGTCTACAGGCAATACGATCATCATGGTGCGGACGAACACAGTCACGCTGCCCGGGTTCTGACGCGGCGGTGATTCGGATCAAGGAGACAAGGCGCGCGCTTGCAATGACTCTCGACTCGAACGCTCGGTACTGCCAGGCCGATCCGCGAGCCGGCGCGAGACTTGTGGTTGCCGAAGCCTGTCGCAACCTTGTTGCGAGTGGAGCCCGGCCCCTGGCGCTCACCAACTGTCTGAACTTCGGTTCGCCCGAACGGCCCGGAAGTGATGTGGCAGTTCAGCGAGACGATTGCGGGAATGAGTGAGGCCGTGCAAGGCATTCGGAACGCTGGTAACGGGCGGCAACGTATCGTTCTATAATGAGACCGACGGCCGGGCATCAATCCAACCCCGGTCATCGGCATGGTAGGCATCGTCGAGGACCTCCCATGTCACGACGCAGTGGTTCAAGAGAGATGACTGCGCCATCATTTTATTGGGTGCGACGGAAGACGATCTTGGCGCAACTGAATACTCAGCTGGTGAGAGGTGGCGGTCTCGATGCGTCTCCACCCCGGCTCGATCTGGAACTCGAAGGCCGAGTGCAAGAGGCTTGTCTGAAGATCATTCAGGCGGGGCTGGTGGAGTCGGCCTCATGACTGTTCGGATGGGGAATGGGCGTGGCGTTGGCAGAATGTACCTTCTCCAGCTATCGCCACGACGTGGTTGGATGCGAGGTCAATCTCACTGAAGGCAAACTGTCGCAGGCATCTCTGACGTGTTTTCAGGGACGCCGTCCAGAATTCTGCTGTCGGGGTCGGATGACAATGTCGATCAGATTCTGAAGCTCGCCTCACGAGCTGGACGTTTCGGCGACGGTGATTGGGCGCACCGGGGGCGAGCGGCTGAGGCTCAGGGTCAACGGCAGAGACAGTGGTTGATCGAGCAGTGAGTCAAGATGGGAAGCCTCGGCGGAATTCGCTGGCAGTGGCGGTCAGCCGGGTAAATTTCGAAATGCGAAATTCGAGAATTCGAAATTCTGAAATCCCTTTATGCCAACCAAACTCGAGATCTCCGCGGGAGGGGTTGCATTTCGCAAGCGGAACGGCAATGTGGAGGTCGCGCTGATTTCTGTCGGCGAAGAGAATCCGCTGGCAACTGCCGAAGGGATTAGTCGATAAGGGCGAATCGACTGAAGCCGCGGCCCTGCGCCGAAGTCCGAGAGAGGCAGGGATCGAGACCACCGGGTTGCCGGCCTCATAGACAAGATTGAGTATTGGTTCTTCGCTAAGTATAGGCCTGATGAGCCGCATTCATCAGATCCGTTTGACTTCTACCTGCTCGGAGTATTGCTCCGGGCGACGTGCGGACCACGACTCCGAAGTGAACGAGGCACGCTGGGTCGAGATTGAGGCGGCCAGTGATATGTTGGCGTTCGATGGCGAGAAGAAGATCGTCGAGGAAAGCGAAGGAGATGATAAAGTGATTCGTGATGTTCGTGATTGCGTGACTCGTGATTAGCAAGAGAGGAGCGAAATCAGACACCACATTACCGGCGGATTTATCCATCACGGTCACGAATCACGGGTCACGAATCTGCGAATCACGGATCACGCATCACGGATCACCCATCATTCCTGAGTACAATCGCGCACGACTGAGGAGGCTTTGAATGAGCAAACCAAACGGGGCGACTGCCGAAGGGACTCGTAGATATGCCGCACGGCTCCAGCCCCGGCACGGCTCCCGAGCATTTCCGCTCGCAGCAAGCGGCTCTGCATGTCGACCATCGGGCTGGGTACCTATCTCGGCCATTGGGATGAGCGCACGGACAGGATGTACCAGGAGTCGGTCCGACGAGCGATCGAGCTTGGGTGCAATGTGATCGACTCCGCTATCAACTATCGATTCCAGCGGAGTGAGCGAGGCTGCTAGGGACGGCGCTCAAACAACTCTTTGAGTCCGGAAAAGCTGCGCGAGATGAAGTCGTCGTGGCGACCAAGGGCGGCTTCTTCCCGTTCGATGGCGAGCCGCCACGTGATCCGCAGGGGTGGTTGAAGGAGAACATTTTCGACTACCGGAGCCGCCAGGCCGGAAGATCTCGGTCGACAGTCACTGCATGTCACCCAGCTACCTCGATAATCCAACTCGGCCACAGTCTTCCAGAATCTTGGCCTGGACACGATAGACATCTACTATATCCACAACCCGGAGACGCAACTTGGAAGGGTCGAGTCGCGAGGACTTTCTGGTTCGCGTACAGGCGGCGCTCGAGTTTCTCGAGAATGCCGTCAGCGATGGGCGGATTGGGGTATATGGGACCGCGACCTGGAACGGCTATCGGCGGTCGCCGGGCTCGCGCGACTATCTATCGCTGGCCGAACTGGACGAGGTGGCGCGAAAGGTGGGGGCGAGGACCACCACTTCAGAGTCATCCAGTTGCCCTTCAATCTCGGAATGCCGGAGGCTCTGACAGCTCCCAATCAAACGGTCGGCGACGATATGCGCTGGCGGCGATCGAGGCTGCAGGCCAGCTTGGCATCACCGTGATGTGCAGCGCGTCGATGTCATCAGGCGAAGCTGGCACAAAACCTCCCGGCGTTTATAGGGCGCGCTTACCGGGCTGAACACCGATGCTCCAGCGCGCTATCCAGTTTGTTACGTTCGACGCCTGGAGTTACCACCGCGCTGGTGGGATGAGCCAGCGCTCTCACGTCGAAGAGAACCTGATGGTCGCCCGCATCTCCCGGCTCCGTTGGATGATTGGCGCTCAAGATGTTTGCGGAGCAGGAATAGCCCGGTGCCGGTGAGCCTGGGTGCGCAGGCTTCCAGCCTGCACCACGCGACTAAGAGTTCAGTTCATGGTAGTATTTAGGACGTCCAGCCTGGATGTCGCCGGGACCGCAACCCCGGTAGCGGTAGGCTTAAAGCCTCGGGCCAGCCCACACGGTGCTTTAGGACCAGCAATGTGCTGGAAGCCCATGCTGGCCCCAGGTGGGCGATTCGAGAACCAGCAGGCTGGAAGCCTGCATTGCCCAATCTTGCAGAATGTTGCACATTTCGAGTTTGCGTCTGCGTACTCTACCTTTATGAATAGCAGTCAGATCCATTTCGGCGGCCGGCCGCGGAGAACTTCAGTGGGCGCCGATGTGGCTGGCGCAAAGCGAAAAGTCGAACCATAAGCTCGGAGCGCGACAAAGTTCTTTTCTCATCGTCTCCCCGACAGCACGCTGGCTGGGAGATTAATCGCCGCAATGGGCGAGGGTCCGACGAAGAGATCGCAGGGGCGAACCCGCTGCCTATCTTCGAGCGGCCTTCTCATCGATAGTTCGACCAGCTGGGTGGCGGTGAGGCTGGCGGGCGACCTTGGGGTCGCGGGCCGGCAGTTGGCCCGGCATCCCTTGAAATTCATCAGTGAGGCGCGCGGCAGGGCCACTGGGCTACACGTCGATCGCTTTGAATGAGTCAACACTATCGTGGACTCAATTCATCGGCGGGCCCTTCGTTGCGAGCGCCGTTACTCCTGAAGCGGTCATTGGCAATGCGCCGAAGCGGTTTCGCCCGGTGCTGGCTGCATCGGCATTCGCCACTCGTTCCATGATTCTCTACATCCTGTACATAGGTATCATTGCTCCTTCACGCAGGCATTAACGTGGTGCGCAAACCGTATCGCCTGATTCGAACTCAGCGATGCTTGGTCCGCTCTACTACCCCAAGGGAATGATTCGTCAGCAGACGCCCACGCAATGCGATGACCCTGGAAGAGATAAGGAGCGTGCCCGCAAGCGCGCCGAGCAGTTGGCCCGCCAGCGCGAGAAAGCACGAGACAAGAGAGGATTGCGCGGGAGAAAGCGGGAGCGCGAGAAGGCTGAAAAGGAGAAGCAGATCGCCGAGGCCAAGGCCGCCGAAGAGAAGAAGAAAGCCGATGAGAAGCCCGTTGCATTCGGGGAGTTCAACAGAAACCGCCCTCAAGGATGTGAGTCGGGAAGATTTATGTGCTCTATCAAGCGGGCGGACTCGACGTCGACATTACACACTTCTCGGTGATGCTCGGTTTCAAGATAGAGCCCGAATGGTTCGCTGTCCAGAATAAGGGTCACTCAAGTCGTCGGGCTCGAAGAGCGTTGATGATAAAGCAGCCGAACGTTCTGTGGACGCTCGGCGAATCGCACCACCTCGGAACTCTCTCGAGTCTATCCTCGAACTCCATTCCAGCCTGGATCTCAGAACGAAACCACGGCGAGGCTGGCTATCACGAGCTTCGCTGCGAGCGCCGAAGAAGCAAAGAAGAAGGCCACCTGAATTGAACAGCCTGTTGCTTCTTTCTGCGCCTTGGTCAGCGGTCTAAGAATCCTGACATTGCCAGAGTTGCTCGATCTGGCGAAGATAAGAAGTGAGAAGCAATCGGATCGACGCCGACCATGACGGTCTCCCGGGCTCGGGCCGCCGAGTTGATGAAGGCGAAGTTTGGCAGCTCTCACTGGCACCGGAACGGTGAAAAAAATAGTTCAGGGCGCAAAGAAGCAACGCGGCTTCCAACATCTCACTCGCCAGTTTTAGTGTCTATGCCGGAACTTCCCGAAGATTGAGGTCAGACTTCATTACCTCCGACGTATGGCCCTCGGCTGCAGAATCGAGCGAGTCACCGCGACCGCCCCCCGGAATGATCAAGTCCTCCGGGGCCGCTTCATTTGTGCGAGGGCCTGCCGAGGACGGCGCTTGACCGGGGCTTCGCGAAGGGCGAAGTACCTGATCGTCACGCTCGACGATAGCCGTTCCCGATACTGCACTTCGGCATGGGCGGGGTTTGCACTACTACAGCGATCCCACTGACAAGCCGAATTACACTCGCATTGAGTTCCACCTCTCGACGGAGGCGCGCGATTGGCTTTCCACGCTGTCCGCGCAAGATCTGTCGGGTGATGCTGGTGGACGATCCTTCGACGGGTACCCGCCCTTCGGCTGACATGGGGCCTGAGCCGCTCGATCGCGTTTTCAGTCCTTGCGCGTTTCAGGTCGTCTGATTGAGGAGGCCGAGGCGTCAGATCAAGCCGCTGCCTGATGGATCAATCGAAGATCGCGGGAGTCGGAAGCATCTACGCCGATCAAATTCCTGTTCGAAGCTGGGGTTCGGCCCGACCGCCGAGCGTCGAGCCTGAATGAAGAAGAGATCCGGCGCATACATCGGCAGACGCGGCGGGTTCTCCGCGCGAGCGAGTTCCGATCGCCGCCGAGGAGGATTTTCCGCGCGACTTTTCTTGTATCGCTGAATGCGGGAGGCGCGAGTTGCAGGCGATGTCTACAGGCGATTGAACGGAAGACGATCGGCGGCGCGGACCGCGTATTTCTGCCCCGGTTGTCGGAAATAAACGTTTCGCGTTCCGCGTTTCGAGGTTCCGCGTTCGGGTCTATGTTTCGCCGCTCGTTTCGGAGAAACAGATGACAAGGGGCAGAACGCGAAATGCAGAACGCAAACGCGGAACGCAAAACGAGCAACGCTGAAGTGTGCCGGATTCGAGCGATTGATAGATTATCTTGATGGCCGGTCTCGGATGAAGACGGGCGGCCGCTTGCAGAGCACCTTGCTCAGGGTTGCGAGCGCTGCGAAGCCGATCGCCGCTGGTACGGTCTTCTTACGTCGATGAAACGTGCGCCTCGGACAAGTCGGGCCTCGGGAATGGGTTTTCAGGAGGGCAGTGCGGTTGTTCGAAGGCGCCAAATCAGGGAGCACCGGGAAACGGCCCACCCGTGCCGCCGCAAAGCTGATCTTCGACAGCCTCCTCGCAGCCAGCCCTGGCCGGCGCAAGATCCGGCCTGGCCCCTTCACGGCACATGCTCTACGCCGTTGACGACTACAGCATCGATCTTCGGATCGCCGCGACGAGGCGAGTCGGACATCGACCTGGTCGGGCAGTGCTGAGTACATCGAATCGGGGTTCGACGCGGTCGCGGGCCCGCATAATCGATCTCGCTCGTGAGGGTGAAACGGTATCTTCCGCCGTCACCGACGAGGTCGGTGTTTCATGGTTTGCCGACTCGGCTCGGGTGAGTACGACCTTAAAATAGATGCGGGCGGGATGATCGGTGATGTCCTGGGTCTGCCCATCTCACCGGTGATTTAACCTGGACAGCTGGAAGGTATCAAAGGAACCCAGGTGTTGGATGCAGTCCCAAAACTCGTGTTATGCTTGGCCACGAGGTTTGGCATGACCCGCACAAAAACAAAAGCGACACTCGAAGACCTCTACAACGTTCCTGAGAATGGCAAGGCTGAACTTGTCAACGGAGAGCTCCTGATCATTGGAGCCTACTGGATTCTGGCCAGATTCGGTCCGCAGGTGCTATCTGCCGTAGCCTGAGCGATCACGAACGAAAGACACGGTCAGGATATGCAATTTCAGATAATGCCGGCTTTACAGTTGATCTTCCGAACCGAGGTTCATTCAGCCCCGACGCAGCCTGGTATGCGGGAAGACCTACTGGCATAGCGATTCCTCGAGGGAGCGCCTGCTTTTGCGGTAGAGGTCAGAAGCGAAGGTGACTACGGCCCAGCGGCGGAGCAAAGGATGGCCGAGAAGCGAAGAGACTACTTTGCAGCAGGCACACTCTGCGTCTGGGATGTAGATGTACTTCAGTCCAGAGAGGATCAAGTCGTATCATGCCGGCGATCCTGACAAACCAATCATCTATCGTAGCGGCGACGTGGCGAATGCCGGTGACGCAGTGCCTGACTGGTCAGTAGAAGTAGATGACTTACTTCCTGAAGAAGGCTGAACCGAAGAAGGCTGGGCATCAGCTGATCGTCCTACCGGGAAGAAACTCCCATTCACTAACGCGACAAAGAGTCGGGGAGGCCCTCAGAAGGCGAAAAAGACTGGCATGGGCGAGGGGACGATCCTGGTACGAATCACACGAACCATAAGTTGTCTTTCGTTGAATTCGCGAGATTCGTGGCGGGGAACGTTAGAGCAATTCAGAGTTTCCCCGAGCTTCCCTTCCCAACCCGCGGGCCTCTGTTGTCTCGAACCGGCGCGTGGTCAAGGTTCCCCAACCCTCGCGCCAGCCTCATACGCAAACCGAGCTATTCCGAGCCATCTTGTCGAAGAGGGATCTTCTCGACGCTGTCGGTGTTCGCGTGATAGTCGGGATGTGTGCCCGTAGTACAGAAAATGATCGGAATCCCTTTGGCTGCGTAACTGAAGTGGTCGCTCCGGTAGTAGATCTGCTCAGGGTCCGTCGGATCGTTCATCGCAAAGTCGAGGTCCAGCGGCTTTCCAAAGGACGCATTCGCATCGATCGAAACGTTGTGCAATTCGGTGCTGATACGATCCGGAACCGACTACAAAAACAGCTGTTGCCTCTCGCAGGATCGTTCTTTGTTCGTTTTCGGCCGATCAATATCAATGTTCACCTGCGCGACAATCTTGTCGATGCGGAACAGTCGGGAAGTCCTGCAAAGTGGCGCGAGCCCAGCAGGCCCTTCTCTTCCCCGGCGTGCCAGACGAACAGGGAGCGAGCGGCGCGGTTTCGTTCCGGTAGCGAAGCGCCTTGGCGATTGCCATGGATCGATACGGTGCCCGAGCCGTCGTCGTCAGCGCCGTTCCAAATACGGTCTTCGGTGGCGCCTTCGGTGATTCGCCCTGGTGAGCGGCCCGTTCGTCCCGGGCCGGAGTCAGGTCTTAACGACCTCTGCTTCGGCATAGCCGACGTGATCGTAGTGCGCGCCGAATGCCACGGTAGGTCCTTCAGTTTGGGATCGGTCCCTTCGGATGATGCCGATCACATTGCGAGTGAACTGCGTGCGCAGGACCCTGTAGTCCGCATCGACGTTGAAGGTGAGAGGCGGACATTCTTGAGAGAAACCTTTGGCGGAGGATCGCCCTTGGCGGCCTTCTCTTTCAACTCCGCTCGTACTTCACATCGGCGCCGCTGAAGAGGAATTCGAGGAACCTCGTCCTGGGCCGAGATCTGGGGCGCGCTGCCGGTCCATCCAACCGCTCGGCAACCGTCGTGAAGTCGGGCTGCTCTCCAGCTCCCTGCTGGCCCGCTCCAGCCGGAGGAGCGCCATCCCCCGACCGGATCCGCCCTGACCTGTATGGTCTGGGAGGACCAATGCTCGCCACTGCGCCCGGAGGCCGGTTGGCGAACGTCCCCTGCGAGAACAAGGACCGTCGATACTGTGGCGGCAAACCCGGAAGGACCGCTCGCGCCCAGACACACGACGATCTTGGATTTTACGTTGCGTGCCGGCGTAGTCATCGTGACCCGCGTCCGGCGCCGCTCAGCCCGTATCCCATGAACTCTATCTCGTTGGCGGTGAGGCTCTGCTTCCCGCCTGAATTAGTCGGGAATCTGACACCTTCGCCATTCGCAGAAGGTGCGCTCGGCGTTGACTTCGGCGATGATGGTCAGTGGTTGTCGACCTTGATCCCCTGCACCGGCACGCGTTGGAAGTGAGGCCGTTCTGGCCCGTCCAGGCTCGATGCCGCAAGGACTTCAACTGTGCGCGGCAATCGAAGCCGCGCGGCTAGCCCGAGACCTTCGGTGTAGGGCTATTGCGTCCTTCCAGATCATCTGGCGAAAGGTAGAGTCAACCGCTCCTCTAAGTCTTCAACCTTGATTCCGTCGCGTCCTCCGATGGTTTCAGCGTGGGCGACTCCAAGCGTGAAAGCGGCCACCAGAGCCACTTGTGTGATCAGTGCCGTGACTATGCGAATGCGTTTCCATTGATTGTCCCCTCGATCTTCCCGGCCAGTATGAATGACGATTACTCCGATGAACTCGTAACTTCGTGGAAGGCCCAGTCCGAGGCGATTGCCTCGTCGTTGACGTGGTCCTCGATTGCCCAACGGTAGTCCCGCTGTTGATTCAACCGGAATGCCCGCTCTCTTCTGGTGTTTCTGAAGACAACACCGGAAAACGTGCCTTTTGCGGGCGAGCAGCTTCGCGAGCAGGCTACTACGGCCCGCCCGCGGCGAGGATACAAGAAAGATTGCAACCTTTGGGCCCTTCGTGGATTCAATTGCATGGATTGCCCAATCAGCCGGTTCAGAGTTCAAGCTTTGAAGACTTGCCTGTACGTTCAGAGCTGACCAAAGCTAGGCTGATAGTCGAATCCTGACGCTAGGCTGCAGACGAGGCAAGCTCGACCAGGCTCAGAACTCTGAACACGAAGAGACTCGAGGATCACTATGTCTCTCAAGAGAGTTGTTTAGCGCGATCGTTCTAATTCTGTCTCAAACGTTCCGCACTCCTTCCGTTGATTAGCCGTCCCTACCGCAAGATGGCCAGGCCGGGCGGCCAGGTGGAGTTCGAGCGCCGCGGATGGAGAGCACTATGGCTGACGGACTGCAGATCAGACTGAGTGAAGGTGTGGAGCAGGCTGAACGGGGCGGCCAGGTCACGCCACGCAGTCGCTCAGGCGCTCACTGAACGGCGACACTCGAAATCTCTGCCTGAGCCGTCTGCAGCCGATGAAGGCCGACCCTGACGAGGATGAAGGACTTCGCGCTCGAGACCGGTCGCTTCCACCACCCCGAACGGTGCAGACTATCCGAGCGTCCTTCCGCCTCCTGAACGTCCGGATGTACCCGACCGCGGCATCACGCGGACCGCTCGAGGTTGCTCCAGGTATTCACCGGAAGGAGATGTTCCTCTGGCGCCCCAATTGAGCGTAACGTTCTCTCAGCCGATGGTAGCAGTGCGTCGCACGACGATTCACTCGCGGGCGCGTACCGGTGAAGCTGAGGCCCGAGCCGCCAGGGGAAATGGCGATGGGTCGGAACCGGGACTCTGTTATTTGATCCGGACCATCCGCTTTCCGATGGCGACCGAGTATACCGGTCGAAAGTTCCGTGGAGTCACATGCGGCTACGGGAGCCAGTCTTGCGGCCGCCGAAGGTCTGGAAGTTTGTTACGCCGGCTCCGCGAGATCGAGGCCTCTTACCGATGAAGGGACCCAGCGCCGGACACGCTGATGTACGTCGAGTTCGATCAGCGGAGTGGATCCCGGCGGCGGTGCTTCAAACAGTTCACGTGCGAGAGCGGGCGGGACCGAGTCAAAGGCGGAGGCTCCGCGGCGGCGCGAAGGAGATCGTGAGGCGGATCCCAAGATATGCTCGCCTCAAAAGCTGGAAGGATCGCTGGCTGGCCTTTCGCGTTGTGGACCCACTGCCGGCAGATTCGACAGTGACGGTGGCAATCGGGCCGAGGAACGCCTTCAGTGAGGGCCCGCGCAAGACCACTTCAGGCAGACTTTTGCTTTCCGAACTTTTGGGCCTCTGCGGTGATCGAAAAACACGAATGCGGCTACCAGCAGAATTGCTCCCCCTTCGATCAATGGAGCATCTCGTTCAGCAATGCCCTCGACATCGAAGCATTCGACAAGTCTCAGGTGCGGGTTGATCGACGTGCCTGGCAGAAGAGGGAAGTCTACGGGCAGAATCTGATCTTGCGTGGAGTCCAAGAAGGGCCGGACGGCTTATCGGTGACTCTCGATTCAGCCATACGCGATCAGTTCAGGCAGACGTTGGGGGCGTCCGCTCCTCTCATATTTAACGTAAAGTCCGCGCCTCCAACCCTCGCATCATCCGGCGATCAATTTTGTCGTACTGGATCCGGCAGCTCAACCGCGGTTCTCGGTCTATAAGCGTGAATCACGACCGCCTTGACGTGCGCCTGTATTCGGTCGGTCCGGAGCACTTTGGCCAGTACATCGCTTCCTTGGAAGCGCCGGGGAGCAATCAGCAGTGGACGCCGCCAGGGCGACACCGCTTAGTCTCGAAACCGTCACGGTGAAGCGCAGCCTGATGAGATGGCAGAGACACGCATCGACCTCGCACGCGTTGAACGGCGGACTGGGGAATGTAATTGTTGTTGTCGAGCCGACAACGCCATCGAGAAAGAATCGATGGGAGAATGGCCCAGTCATTGTCTGGGCGCAGGCCACTTTCGAATCGGCCTTGATGCATTTATTGGATGGCTCGACGTTAATCGGTTGGGCAACTTCGCTCAAAGATGGCAAACGCTCGCCGAAGTGCAGATGTCAATCCGGGGTATCGCAAGCCGGCAGACAGGGAGTCACACGCCAACGCGGCGGCACGCAGACTGACGGGCTGGCTCACCTGGCTCTGGTCGGCAGCCTGCCGTGCGGCTCAACGCAGCTCCTGGTCGCCCGGACGGGCAACGACGTCGCGCGTCTTCCGCAGAACTCCTATCAGGGGATGAGAGGCGGCGGCTGGATTAAAAGCGAGCCCCTGATTCACTTCGCTGGTTCGTTTTCGACGATCGCAGGATGTACCGCCCCGGCAGAAGAGGTCCACCTCAAAGGCTGGATTCGCCGAATCGGACGCGGCAAAGAGAAGGCGACGTCGGCTCCCCTCGGCGAGGCAGCTTCGGGAGTTGCTTACGCCTGGTGAAAGATTTCTCACGCGGCAACGACGTGCTGAAGGGGAACGCTACCATCAATGCTCTCCGGGGGCTTTGACACCGCGTTCAAACTGCCGCCCACCATCAACCCTCCCGGCTATGCAGTCATTCGGTTCTCAGCACAAGGCGGAACCGGAGAAGGATTGAGTCGCGAGTACCAGCACGGCTCCAGGATTCGAGGAATTCCGACGGCCCGAGTTCGAAGTGACCGCCCGAGGCGAGCGAGGGCCTACACTTCGGTGGAGAGAAGGCGGAGGCCACCGTGACGGCGGCTTACTACGCCGGCGGAGGGCTGCCTGACGCAGAGTGAAACTGGACGGTGATGACGACACCGGCGCGGTTCACGCCGCCCAATCGTGACGACTTCACATTCGGGAAGTGGAGTGCCCTGGTGGATTCAGACAACCGGGGAGACGGCAGTCGAGCCGGATCATTTGCCGGGCGAACCGATGCGGCAGGGAAGCACAGGCTGCGGATCGATTTCGTGTCCAGCAGATCCGCCGAGGCCCTGGACTGTCACGGCACAGGCAAGTGTTACCGACGTCAACCGCCAGGCGTGGACGGCTTCGACGAGCATGCTCGTGCATCCGGCCGATCTCTACGTTGGCATCCGCAGTCCGCGCACCTTCGTGCAAGGGCGAACCGCTGGTTGTCAATCGATCGTCACCGATCTGGATGGCAAAGCGATCGCGGGGCGTGAGATCAGAATGCGGGCTGTGGTGATGGATTGGGTCTTCGAGAAAGGCAGTGGAAGCAGAAGGAGACCAACCCGCAGGATTGCGTTGGTGAAGTCGGCGGCGCGATCAGGTCGAATGTCGATTCGAGACTAAAGAGGGTGGGATGTACAGGGTCACCGCTTCGATCATCGACGACCGCGAAGCGCCGCAACGAAAGCGAACTGACCCTGTGGGTCGCCGGCGGCAAGGTCGTTCCGAAGCGCAATGTCGAACAGGAAGACTGCAACCTGATACCCGAGCGCAAGACTACCAGCCCGGGGATACGGCCGAGATCCTGGTGCAGGCTCCGTTCTATCCTGCGAGGGCAGTGATGACGCTCAGGCGATCTGGCATCGTGAAGACCGAGCGTTTCACGATGGATGGCCCATCACATACACTTCGAGTGCCCATCAGCGAAGGCTCACATCCCGAACGTCTATGTGCAGGTGGATCTGGTCGGCGCGGCGGTGCGCACGGACGATGAGGGCAAGCCTAACGAGCGAGTACCGAAGCGTCCGCGCGTTTGCGAGGGTTCGTTGGATCTATCGGTGCCGCCGCTCTCGCGAAAGTTATCCGGTCAGAGGCAACTCCTCGCGACAAAACGCTTGAACCCGGCGGTGAGACGTCGATCGATGTCGAAGTGCGTGACGCGGCGGGCAAACCGGTTTCGGGAGCAGGCTCGCAGTGGTCGTGGTCGACGAAGCGATTCTCGGAGTTAACCGGATACAGGATCGGCGATCCGCTATCGACCTTCTACTCGCGAGCGCAGTCCGATACGAGCGACTATCACCTCCGAAGCGAGGTATATCCTCGGGAATCCCGCGGACCTTACGGCAGCTGCGAGCAATGGTCGAAACTTTGAATCCCTGGCACTAGATTCGCTCCGGCAGGGCCAGGCAGGAAAGAGAGCCGATTTTATGAGACGCGCGGCTCAAGCTGCCGCCTCCTCCTCCGCCGAAGCCAGGCAGGCCCAGAATCCATTCGCACGCGCGAGAACTTCAACGCCCTCGCTACATTCTGCCCCGGCCGTTCCTACCGACTCGAATGGCCGCGCTCGCGTTTCAGGTCGAAACTCACCACGACAACCTCACCCGCTATCGAGTGATGGCCGTAGCGGTAGCCGGCGGCAAACAGTTCGGCGGCGGCGAGTCAGCCGCTAACAGCGCGACTCCCTCTGATGGTTCGACCCTCGGCGCCACGGTTCTTGAACTTCGGCGATAAGTTTGAGCTTCCGGTCGTCGTTCAGAATCAGACACGAGCTCGCCGATGGGAAGTAGAAGTCGCAGTGCGCGCCTCGAATGCCGAACTGACCGAAGGCGGAGGCCGTCGTGTCACGGTGCCTGCGAATGATCCGGGTGGAAGTTCGATTCCCGACGTCCGCCGTTCGTGCGGGCATCAGCTCGATTCAGATCGCGGGCGCGTCCGGCAAGTGGACTGATGCCGCCGAGATCGAGTTGCCGGTCTGGACTCCCGCGACCACCGAAGCATTCGCGACCTATGGTGAGATCGATCAGGGGCGCCATCGTCCAGGCTGTCAAAGCCCCTTCGGGCGCGGTGACCGCATTTGGCGGACTCGAGATCACGACCTCTTCAACCGAGCTCAGGCGTTGACCGATGCGGTGCTCTACCTGGTCTCCTACAGGTTCGAGTGCGCGGAGCAACTCTCATCTCAGGTGCTTGCGGTTGCCGCCTTGCGCGACGTTCTCACGGCCTTCGGAAGCCAAGGGCCTGCCCCACAACCGCCGAGATGGAATCGGCGGTCTCGCGCGACATCAAACGCCTTCAGGGCTTACAGAACGGCGACGGAGGATTCGCGTTCTGGAAGCGCGGGCGACGAGTCGTGGCCTTACATCAGCATTTCACGTCGCTCACGCGCTTCAGCGCGCGAAGGAGAAACGATTTGAGAGTTCCCGCGGAGATGCTCGACCGCTCCAGGAAGTATCTGCGTGAGATCGAGATCGCACATCCCGGGCTATTACGGAGCCGATGCGCGCCGAGCGCTTGCGGCGTATGCGGCTCCATGTCCGCAATCGAATGGGTGACCGCGATGCGGCGAAGGCTCGCAGGGTAATCGCGGAAGCCGGAGTCGATAAGTTGCCGCTCGAGGCGGTTGGCTGGTTGCTGCCGGTTGCTTGTCGGGCGATCCCGGATCTCAAATCGAGATCGCCGCGATTCGCAAGCTTCTGAACAACCGGGCCACCGAAGAGGCTGCCACAGCCCATTTTGTGACGTCTTACGGCGACGAGCGCGCATCTGTTGCTGCACTCCGACCGGCGAGTTGATGGAGTGATCCTCGAGGCGCTGATTGGCGATCAACCTGCGCAACGACCTGATATCGAAGCTCGTTCGCGGGCTGCTCGGGACATCGCACGGCGGGACGCTGGGAGAACACGCAGGAGAATGCATTCGTTTTGCTGGCGCTCGACAAGTACTTCGCTCACGTTACGAAAGGTCACGCCGAATTTCGTCGCCCGCGCCTGGCTCGGAGATGCATACGCGGGCGGGCATGAGTTCCGCGGACGAACGCGACGGATCGCTATCACATTGAATGTGCCGATGAGTTTCCTGGCGCAGACTAGCCGGCCAGCAGAATCTGATTCTCAGCAAGGACGGGCCGGGGCGTCTGTACTATCGCGTGGGGATGCAATACGCGCCGGCGAGTCTGAAGCTGTCTCCGTCGGATCACGGCGTTCACGGTCGAACGGGTCTACGAGGCGAGTCGACAAGGCCGATGATGTGCGCCGCGATTCGGATGGCGTGTGGCACACAAAGGCCGGGGCAAAGGTGCGAGTGAGGCTGACAATGGTAGCCCCGTCGCGTCGCTATCACGTGGCGCTTGTGGATCCGATCCCCGCGGGCCTGGAAGCTATGAACCCGGAGCTGGCGGTGACGGGCAACATTCCACAGGACCCCAACAGCCAGGAGTTGAAGCGCGGCTTGGTGGTGGAGCCGGCCGTGGTTCGAGCATCAGAACATGCGTGACGAAGCGAGTGGAAGCGTTCACGTCACTGTTGTGCGGAAGGCGTGTACACGTATAGCTACGTTGCACGGGCTACGACGCCCGGGAGTGTTCGTGGTCCCGCCGCCAAAGCCGAAGAGATGTATCACCCGGAAACCTTTGGCCGGGAGGGACGGATAGAGTGGTGGTGCAACTGGAATGGAACGGTCGAGTGAAGAGTCTCCAAGGCGCGGTGCTTATCCGTGGCTGCGCGCGCGGAACTCCTTCATAGATGCCACCAGCGCTTCGACACCTTCGCGCGGGAAGGCGTTGTAGAGCGAAGCGCGAATGCCGCCGACTCGAGCCGATGCCCCTTCAACCCATCCAGGCCCGACATCGTTGCTTCGCGTCACGAGCTGTTTCTCCAGGGCTTCATCGGGCAGGCGGAACGTCACATTCATCAACGAGCGGCTCTCGGACCTGGCGTGCGGCCGATAAAAGCCGCCGCTCGTCGTCGATGGCGTCAGTACAGCAGCCCGGCCTTGCGCTTCGTTGCGCCGGGCCACTCTCTTCAAGCCCGCCCTCTTCGAGCAAGTGCTTCAACACAAGCCTCGCGATGTAGATCGCAGAATACCGGCAGGGGTGTTGTAGAGGGACTTCTCTTTGACGTGAGTGTTGTAGTCGAGCATCGTGTGCAGCACCCTGCAGGCTGCGAGCCAGCAGGTCCTCGCGGATGATTGCCAGAGTGAGTCCAGCAGGCGCGAGATTCTTCTGCGCGCCTGCGTATATCAATCACGTATTTGGCGACATCGATCGGCCGGCTGAAGATGTCCGAAGACGCGTCGGCCACCAGGGGCACGCCGCCGGTATCCGGTCTCGACTTTCCATTCAGTGCCGTGAATCGTGTTGTTGGTAGTGAAGTGCACATACGCGGCTTCGGGCGTGAGCTTGAGCTCTTCCTGCGTCGGGTATGCGCGCAAAGTTTTCGGCTTCAGTGGAGGCGGCGATGTTTACCTGCCCAACCTTCTGAGCTTCTTTCATGGCCTTTTTCGACCAGATGCCGGTGATGATGTAGTCGGCCTTTCCCGCCGAGGCGGCAGGATTCAGCGGCACCATCGAGAACTGCAAAGACGCGCCGCCCTGAAGAAGCAGGACATAGTAGTTGTCAGGTATGCCGGCCAGTTTGCGTATGTCAGCTTCAGCCCCGTTGATTATTGCGTCGAATGGTTTTGAGCGATGGCTGATCTCGAGGATCGATTCTCCGACTCCCGGGCAAGGCGAGCAGGTCGCGTTGCGCTTCTTCGAGGGCAGGCAGCGGCAGCGACAGCCGGGCCCGCAGAAAAGTTGTAGATTCGCTTTGTCATCGAAGTCCTCACGATTTAATGGATCGTCTAGAGTTCCGATCAGACTCAACTCGAATAATATCGCTGCGAATCGGCCTTCATCGCCTCGATCACCGTCGCTTGGCGGCGCCTGCGTGGAAGGTGAGATGCGTGCGACCGCCGCCGCCGCGCCATCGAACACGATGTTTTCAGTCTCTTCAACATTGATGCCCGCGGCTTGATCAGGCGATCGAAGACCCCGGCGAGCACGCCCACGCGATCGTAATGCCGCACCACGAGCAGGTGGGTCGCCGGCGACTTCTTCGCGAGGTTGACGACGTGAGGTGCGCGGCCAGTGTTCCTGTATTCGCGGATTATGCGGACAGTCTCATCGGCGATCGCTGTTTGAGCCTGCTCTGTGGAGGCGCCGATGTGATGCGTGCCGATCACCCCTGGGAGCTTGAATATGGAATCTTCGACGACGCCGGTTTCTGTGGAAGGCTCGCCGGCGAAGACGTCGAGCCGCGCAGTATCCCGCGCTCCCGGACTGCGCGTTCGAGCGCAGCCTGATCGACGACTTCCGCGCGCGAGGTGTTGACGAAGAATGATTCGGGGCGCATAGCTTCAAAGAATCGCTCATCGATGAGATTTCGCGTGTCGTCGTTGAGCGCCAGGTGCAGGCTGTACGATGTCTGCCGCGGCCGCCACTTCGACGAGGAGACTGCTTCATCTCGATGCCGAGTTCTTTGCGCGCGTTCGGATGTTAGCAGAGCGGCTCCAGGCGACGACGGAGAGGCCGAATGCGCGCGCACGGGGGATCATCTCTCTTCCGATCTGGCCGACCCCGATCAGCCCGAGCGTGCGGCCGAACAGACCGGCAGCTTTGCTGTACTCTCTCTTATTCCATCTCCCCTGTTTCAGTTCGGCGACGCAGTCGGGGATGCGACGATCGAGGGCCATTATCAATCCGAAGGCGAGCTCGGCCACTGCGATGGAATTCTTGCCCGGGCAGTTGGAGACATAGATTCCGCGGGCCGACGCAGTCTTAACGTCAATCGTGTTGTAGCCTGCTCCCGCGCGGACGACAAGACTGAGGCGGCCGGCCTCGAGCATCGGTCCGGTTACCTTTAGTGCTGCGGACGACGAGCACATCGGCGCCCGTCGAGCGGATGGCTTGAGCCAGTGCGTCATCCTTCAGTTCCGGAATCGTACACCACTTCGCAGCCGCTCTCATCGAGCGCCTTTCGCCCGCTCTCCGGAAATGAGTCCGCGATGAGAATCTTCATACGCTTTCACTCGTCACTTGTCACTTGTCACTCTCATATCATCGTGGCTGAGCAGTCCGTCCCGCAGTTTCGGTTCGAACCAGGTCGACTTCGGAGGCATGATTTCGCCGGCGTCCGCGATTGCAATCAACTCTTCAACCTGAACCGGAAACAGCGAAAACGCGATCGCCGCGCTACCTTCGTCCACCATACGTTCCAGCGCACCTGTCCCTCGACCGCCGCCAACGAAGTCTATTCGTGTTTGTCAGTGCGGACGTCGGTGATGCCCAGCACCGGTGCGAGCACGCGCTCCTGAAGCACGGTGACATCCAGCGAGGAGATCGGATCCATTGGTGAAGTGGTTGCCATGAGGAAGCGTCAGACTGTACCACTTCCCCCACGTAGAGCTACAGATCTGGCCTTTGCGCTCCGGCGAGGGCGCCGCCGCTTCCGCCAGTTCAAAATGCTGCGAGAGAGACGCTGAATAATTCGTCGACGGACAGGCCGTTCAAATCCCTCACCGCGCGATTGTAAGCCAGTATCTGGACCTGGTCCGCGGGGAAGCAGGACGGACAGAAAGAAATTGGACTCTTCGTCACCGCTGTGATCGCCCTTCAGGGATCGAAGCTCTGCTCGCGCGCGGCTCGCGCTTGCAGCACGATGATGGCCGTCGGCTATGTAGATGCGCGCGGATCCCGCGAAACGCTTCGACCAACTTTACCTTCGCGTCTTCGCTCACTCGCCAGATCGTGTGTTTGACGCCGTCTGTTGCCGGTGAAGTGGTAGATCGGCTTGGCGGTTTGCTCGCGGCTTACCAGCCAGTTTATCTCGGAACGTCCGCGGTAAGTCATGAATACCGGGCCCGTCTGAGCGCCCAGCGTCAAGCATGTGGCGTGTTCGATCATCCTCTTTATCTTTGCGCGTGTTTTCATGTTTGAGAATGATGTTCGTGTCGTATTCATCGATCGAGCAACACGCGGCGATCCCGCTCTGAGAGTGCTCTCCCATCTGCAGACAGGTAGATG
>ERZ1370068.36-contig-10029_pt1 | contig 27298 bp, 32 predicted proteins | sample MGYA00561227_ERZ1370068 | MGnify/ENA primary metagenome ERZ1370068 (study PRJEB38410, sample SAMEA6850437) | metagenome | study: Metagenomic assessment of the ecological functions of the soil: analysis of the soil microbiota associated with the...
ATTACGCATTGCTTAATCTTGAAAGTTTTTAAGCCTCGCCGAGGCTTATATTGCTCCGCTAGCCGCCCGCCTAGCGTCGCGGATCGCCCGCCACACGCGCTCGGGGCTGGCCGGCATGTCGATGTGGGTGACGCCGAGATCGGCCAGCGCGTCGACCACGGCGTTGATGATCACGCCCAGCGCCGGCGTGATGCCGCCCTCGCCGCCGCCGCGGAAGCCCAGCGGATGGTTGGTCGACGGCACTTCGCTCAGCGCCGTCGCGAAGCGACGGAAAGTCGTCGGCGCGCGGCATGGCGTAGTCCATGAACGAGCCCGACAGCAGCTGGCCGTCGCGGATCGTAGACGCAGCGCTCCATCAGCGCCTGGCCGACGCCCTGGGCGATGCCGCCATGGGTCTGGCCGTGCAGGATCAGCGGATTCACCGCGCGGCCGACATCGTCGATCGCGGTGTAGCGCGTCGATCTCGACCACGCCGGTCTCGGCATCGACCTCGACCTCGCAGACATGCCAGCCATAGGGATAGGAGCCGACCCGGCTCTGTCGACATCGGCCGCGAGCGGTCGCGCAGATCGGCGCCGGCGCGTCGCGCGCCGCGCAGCGTCGAACGAGACCGATGCGCGCGGTCGGTGCCGTGCGACGGTGAAGCGGCCGTCGGCGAAGCCGATGTCGGCTTCGGCGCGCTTCGAGCAGATGCGCGGCGAGTTCGCGGCCCTTGGCGATGATGCCGTCGCGAGGCCTGGCGGATGGTCGATCGCCGGCGAGCCGCATCGAGCGGCCCGGAATGCGAGCCGCCGCCGACCGACACGCGGTCGGTGTCGCCGGTGACGAGGCGCACGCTGTCGGGCGGCACGCCCAGCCATTCGGCTGACGAGCTGGGCGAAGCTGGTCGCGTGGCCCTGGCCCGCCGACAGCGTGCCGATCACCACCTCGACCGCGCCTTCGCGGCAGCACCGTGACCTCGGCGCGCTTCGCGCGGCGCGCCGCTCTGCGATCTCGACGTAGCCGCCGAGCCCGATGCCGCGCCGCTGGCCGCGCTGCCGCGCCTCGGCCCGGCGCCGCGGCGAAGCCGTTCCAGTCGGCGAGCGTCAGCGCCGCGTCGATCGCGTCGACGTAATCGCCGCTGTCGTAGGTGACGCCGAAGGCGTTGGCGTATGGGGCGTCGCGCCGGGATGAGGTTGCGCCGGCGCAGCTCGACGCGGTCGAAGCCGTGCGCGCGGCGCCGCGAGATCGATCAGCCGCTCGATCACGAACATCGACCTCCGGCCGGCCGGCGCTGCGATAGGGCGCGGTCGGCGGCGTGTTGCTCAGACACCGCGCGCCCGCGCCGTGCGCGCCGGCATGCGGTAGAGGCTGGTCATGAGCTGCGGTGCCCTTGGTCAGCGGCACGAACGACGCGGTATAGCGCGCCGAGATTGCTGGTGCTGGTGCGCGCAGCGCCAGGAAAGTGCCCGTCGGCATCGAGCGCCAGCTCCGATCTCGACCGCAGAGGTCGCGGCCCGGCATAGTCGCTGAGGAACGCCTCGCTGCCGCTCGCAGGTCCATTTCACCGGCCGGCCGACTGCGGCGCGACGCCCAGGCGACCAGGGCGAACTCGGGATAGAAGGAGTTGCGGGTGCCGAAATTGCCGCCGACCTCGCTGGCGATGACGCGCACCTGCTCGGGCTCGATGCCGAGGATGATCGCGACCTCCTTCTTGGGCCGCACGACGCGCGCCGCCGCCGGCATACAAGCGTGTAGCGGCCCGACGCCGCATCGAAGTGGCCGAGCGCGGCGCGCGGCTCCATCGGCACGCCGGTGACGCGCTGGATGTCGGTCTGCAGCTTCACGACGTGGCGCGCCTTGGCGAAGGCCGCCTGCGGTCGCCGCCGGATCGCCGACCAGCGAATCCACCGCCACGTCGGCGAGCGGCGGCAGTTCCTCGTACTCGACCTGCACCGCCTCGGCGGCGTCCTTGGCGATGCGCCAGCGTCTCGGCGACCACGAAGGCCACCGCCTTCGCCGACGAAGCGCGCCGTCGATCGCCAGAGCACCGTCGGCTGCACGACCTTGTGCGGCGAGCCGTCGATGTTGGGCAGCCTGATGTCGGGCGGGCTCATGGGCGGCCGGGATGTGCGGGATGGGTTTCAGCCCGTCGGCCAGCACGTCGGCGCCGGTCAGCACCGGCCAGCACGCCGGGCATGTTGCGCGCGGCCGACGTGTCGATGGCGACGATGCGGGCATGCGGCGTGCGGCGAGCGCACGACCCAGCGCATAGGCCTGGCCCGGCAGGGTGAAGTCGTCGCTGTAGCAGCCGCCGCCGGTCAGCAGCCGGCCGTCCTCGAGACGCGGCAGCGGGGTTCCGATGCCGCCCTTCGCCATGCGCCTAGATCGCGCCCGGCAGCGGCACGTTCAGGAGCACGCCGAGCTCGTTGGCGAGATCGCAGCTCACGCGCGCGTGCACCTTGCCCTGCTTGTCGAAGAAGCGGCCGCTCGGCGTCACCGGAAACACGCCCTCGTGCCAGATGCCGGGATGGATGTAGATGCCGAAGCTGCCGTCCGACCACAGGGCGACGAAGTCCTCGGCTTTCAGGTCGTCGCCCGGCCTGGCGACGGGCACGACGAACGGCTTGCCGTCGAGCGGCCAGAAGAGCTGACCGCCGTCGGGATGGTAGTTGCAATGCCACAGCAGCACGCGGTCGCTCCGCCAGCGCGACACCGGCTGCCGCCTGCTCCGGCCGCTCGCGAAAGCCGATGACATAGTGGCCGCCGACGGCCTCGTTGCGCCCGAGCAGCTGGTTGTCGCGCCATTCGCAGGCGAAGACGCCCTCGGTCGTGCCGCCCTCGATGCCGGTGCCGGCATCGAGCTTGCGACGGCCTGCCAGCGGCCAGGGCACGATCTCGATGCGATGGTCCTTGGTTCGCGCGATCTCGCCGTAGCCCATCGATGGAGTCGCTCGGTCGCGCGCACCAGCGGCACGTCGACGATCCGCAGTCCCGCCGGGATTTTCGGATTGAGGTAGTCGAAGACGACGTGATCCATGTCACGCCGCCCTGGCCCAGATCCTCGCCGGCCAGCGCGCGCTCGATCAGGCGCACGACATTGTCGCGGCCGTAGAGCTTGATGAAGGCGCCCATGCGCGGGCCCTGCTCGCTGCCCAGAAGCACCTCGTAGAGCGTCTTGAACCACTGGCGCAGCTCGGCCTGGGCGAAGTGGCGCTTGCCCACCTCGTAGACCTCGTTCTGGATGAACTCGGCCGCTCGCGTCCTCGGGCAGCTTGCGCAAGGTGTCGGCCAGATCCTGCAGCGCCGCGCGCTCCTTGTCGGAGTCGGCAGCCGGAACTTCTTCGAGGCCTTGCACGAAATCCTGGTAGTAGGCCACCGCGCCCGACAGCAGCCGGTCGAGATAAGGCGCGCTCTCCGGCGTCGCGCCCGGCACGTAGCGGCGCAGGTACTGCCACAGCACGTCCTTGTTCTCGGTGTGCGCCACGCTCGCGAGGTTCGAGCAGCATGCCGAAATTGACGCCGGCCGCCGAGTTGGCCGGCGCCGCGCCGTCATGGATGTGCCAGGCCGCGTTCTCCAGCGCCTTGGCCGGCTCCTCGGCCGGCAGCTTCTCGATCGCCGCGAGATAGTCGTCGACGGCGCGCGGGATGACGTCGAAATAGAGCCGCTTGGCCCGCCGCGGCTGCTGCTGCATGTAGAGCGCCAGCGATTCGGGCGGCGCATAGCGCAGCCATTCCTCGACCGAGAGGCCGTTGCCCTTGGACTTGGAGATCTTGCTGGCCCTCCTCGTCGAGGAAGAGCTCGTAGTTGAAACCCTCCGGCGGCCTGCCGCCCAGGATGCGGCACGATCTTGCGCTCGAAGTTCGGCCGACGGGATGAGATCCTTGCCGTACATCTCGTAGTCGACGTCGAGCGCGAACCAGCGGCCGGCCCAGTCGGCCTTCCACTGCAGCTTGACGTTGCCGCCGGTCACCGGCGTCTCCGACGAGCGAGCCGTCCTCGTCGCGATAGACGATGGTGCCGGCCGCCGCGTCGGTCTTGACCACCGGCACCTGCAGCACGCGGCCGGTCTTGGGCGAGATCGGCAGGAAGACCGAGTAGGTCTGCTGGCGCTCCTCGCCCAGGGTCGGCAGCATGACCGCCTGCACCTCGTCGTAGTGCTGCAGCATGGTCAGCAGCATCTTGTCGAAGCGGCCCGACTTGTACCAATCGGTGGCCGACTGGAACTCGTACTCGAAGCCGAACGAGATCGAGGAAGGCGCGCAGCCGCGCGTTGTTGGCCGCGCCGAAGCTCGGATACTCGTTGCTGAAGGGATCGGGCACCGACGTCGAGCGGCTTGCCGAGATGGGCCGCCAGCATCTCCTTGTTGGGCACGTTGTCGGGCACCTTGCGCAGCCCGTCCATGTCGTCGGAGAAGCAGAACAGCCGCGCCGGCACGTCGCTCAGCCGGCGGAACGCCTGGCGCACCATGGTGGTGCGCACGACCTCGCCGAACGTGCCGATATGCGGCAGGCCGGACGGGCCGTAGCCGGTCTCGAGCAGCACGTAGCCCTTGGCCGGCGCTTTGCCGCCGATGCGGGCGACGAGCTTGCGGGCTTCTTCAAACGGCCACGCGCGCGCGGCCTCGGCGAGGAACGATCGATCTGGGACATGGATCGACCAAACTATGAGCGACGGCCATTTGCGTCAATGCGACCGGAGGCCCAAAGTGCCGCGCGGACAATGAACAAACGGCCCCTCACCCTTGCGCTCGGCGGCCTTTTGGCGATGGCCGCCGGCATCGGCGTCGGCCGCTTCGTCTATACGCCGATCCTGCCGCCGATGGTCGAAGCGCTGTCGCTCACCAAGGCGCAAGCCGGCCTGATCGCCTCGGCCAACTTCGTCGGCTATCTCGCCGGCGCGCTTGCTGGCGGCGATGCGCCTGCCCGGTTCACGCCGCGCCTGGCTGCTGGGATCGCTCGCGGTCAATGCGATTTGCCTGGCGGCGATGGGCGTGGCGACAGCGATGCCGCTGTTCCTGCTGCTGCGGCTGGTAGCCGGCATCGCCAGCGCCTTCGTGCTGATCTTCAGCTCGGCCCTGGTGCTCGACCGGCTGGCCAGCGCGGGCCGCAGCGGACTCTCGGCCGTGCATTTCGCCGGCGTCGGCATCGGCATCGCCCTCTCCGCCGCAGTGGTCGCAACGCTGTGCCGACTGGCGCACCATGTGGCTGGCCAGTGCCGCGCTTGCGCTCGTCGCGGCTCTCGCGGTCGCGGCGATGGTGCCGCCCGACCATCCCGGTTCGCCGATCGCGAGCCCGGCTGCCGCGCACCAGGCTGTCGGCCGCCTTCGTAGCACTCGCCGCCGCCTACTTCCTGTTCGGCTTCGGCTACATCATCACCGCGACCTTCATCGTCGACATCGTGCGCGGCTCGCCGGCGATCCGTCCTCTCGAGCCCTATGTCTGGGTGCTGGTCGGCCTCAGCGCCGCTCCCTCGGTCGTGCTGTGGGCGCGCCTCGGCCGGCGCTTCGGCATCCTGCGGGCGTTCGCCGTGGCGAGCCTCGTCGAGGCTGCCGGCGTCGCCGCCAGCGTGCTGTGGCTCGAGGCGCTGGGCATCGTCGTCGCCGCGCTGTTCCTCGGCGGCACGCTTCATGGGCCTGACCGCGCTCGGCCTGATGGGCGCGCGCGAGACCGGCGAAGGCGATCCGCGCGGCCGCATCGCGCTCATGACCGCCTCGTTCAGCGTCGGCCAGATCCTCGGTCCGACCTTCGCGGGCTTCGCCTACGACGCCACCGGCAGCCTGGCGATGCCGTCGCTGGTCGCCGTCGCGGCACTGGTCGTGGCGGCGCTGCTGTCGATCGTAGCGGACGTTCAGCGGCGCGGCGCTAACACCGCCAGTGCCTCGCGCGCCGCCCGCAGGCCCGAGGCGTAGGCGCCGCCGACCCGCGTCGCCCATACCGGATCGGTCGCCTCGCCGGCGAAGAACACGCGATCATGGTGCGGCTGGGCCAGCACCAGGCGCTTGTCGGCGTTGCCGGGCGTGGCCATCGACCACGAGCCGCGGGCGTAAGGGTCCTTGCCCCAGCGCGTGGCGAAGGAGCGCGCGAGAGCGCCGCGCAAGCCATCGCCGTAGATCTCGGCCATCGCCGACAGCGCGAAGGAGACGGCAGCGCCGCCGCCCTCCTCCTCGAACTGGCGGGCCTGCGCGCCGCCCACGAACACGATCGCGGCATCGCGGTTGTAGGGCCGCACGACGGCGTCGAAGGCCTGGTCCTTGCGCGTCAGCCCGCTGACGCTGCGGCCGGCCGGCGTGTCGATCACCTTGCGCGAGAACGAGAGCACCACCTTGTTGTAGAGCGCCATCGGCAACTGGCCGATCGCCTCCGCTTGGCGGCGCTGAGCTGCGGCGCGAAGCCGAACGGTCCCACTGCCAGCACGCCGGTCGGCACGGTGACGATGGCGGCCTTGGCGCTCGAACTCGCCGCCGGTGGTCACGACCAGCACCTGCGTGCCCGTCAGAATCGATGCGCACCACGCGCGTGGCGAGTTTCACCGGCACCTTGGCGCCCCAGCGCGCGATCACGGCGCCCAGGCCCTCGGCCACGGAATATTGCGGCTCGGTGTCGGGCTGGCGGGTGAAGTCGCGCGCCGACAGCTCGTCGTTCTCGCACGCCGCGCCTCGAGCGGCCCGACCATGGCGTAGGCCAGGCGCTCCAGCGGATCCTGCGGCACCAGCACGCTGCCCACCGCCACATCGGGCTTCTTCTTCAGCGCCTCGACCAGCTTGCGCGAGGCGTCGACGGCGATCTTCTCGTAGCGCGCGTATTCCTCCTGCGGCAGCTCCGTGCCGCGCCAGGTAGATGGTCTGCTCCTGGCGATCGGGATCGGCTTGGCGTTGGCCTCGCGCAGGATCGCCATGGCCGGGTTGGTCTTGCCGGCCTCGATCCATTGCGCGCCGTGGTCGAAGGGAAGCCGAAGGTCGTGCTGTCGGTGACAGCACGGCCGCCGATCCGCTCGCGCGCCTCGACCACCAGCACGTCTCTTGCGCGCCGCCATCAGGTGCGCGCGCGGCGGCCAGGCCGGCCACGCCGGCGCCGACGATGACGACATCGAGGTCGGCGGCACGCGGCCGGCAGCGGCAGAGCGCCAGCGCCAGTGGCCGACATCAACAGATCGCGGCGCTTCATTCCTTCCAGGTGAAGGGGAAGAGCTGCTGGCGCACGAAGCCCGGCGGCATGTAGTCGCCCAGCACGCCATACTTGCCGGGAAAGCGCCGGTCGGACTTCACGGCCGTGCCGAACAGGTAGTCGATGAAGGCGAAGTGGGCCGCGTAGTTGCGGTCGATCGCCTCGCGCTCGGAGCTGTGATGCCAGTGATGGAAGTCGGGCGTCACGATCAGCCACTTGAGCGGCGCCCGCGCGAAGGCGTCCGGCAGGCGCGACGTTGGCGTGGTTGAACACCGCCTGGAAGCCGACGATGACGATGTAGACGTTCATCGCGGCCTCGGTGAAGCCCAGCACGTAGAGCACGCCCAGGATCGACACGCGCGTGGCGAGCAGCTCGAACATGTGCAGCCGCGAGCCCGGCCATCCAGTCCATGTATTCGGCGCTGTGATGCACGGCGTGGAAGCGCCACAGGAACGGGATCTCGTGATAGGCGCGGTGCGTCCAGTACTGCACCAGGTCGGCGACCAGCAGCACCAGGAACAGCTCGGCGAAGAACGGCAGGCCGCCGACCCATTTCTGCAGCGGCGCGCAGACCAGCCAGCCGAACAGGCGATGGATGGCGAAATTCACGATCACCAGCGCCAGCCCGACCATCAGGTGGTTGACGATGAAATGCGTGAAGTCGGTCTGCCAGCCCGGCCGGAACACCGGCTGCTCGCGATGCAGCGGGAACATCTTCTCGATCAGGATGAACACCATGCTGGAGCCCAGCAGGTCGAGGATGAACCAGTCGAGGCCGATATAGGGCGTGTTGTCGGGAAAGTCGCCGACCGGCACGCCGATGCCCGCCCATCGGCCACGGCGAGCAGGATCAGCGCCAGCGCCGTGCCGTTCAGCCAGCGATTGCGCCGGCGGATCAGGTTGGCCAGCGCCATGCCGCCGGCGATCACCATGCCGACCAGCAGGATCTCGCGCAGGATGTTGACGTCGTATTTCTTCCGCAGGTCCGGTGTCGTCAGATACTGCGGAAAATGGAACGCCAGCACTGACAGCACGGCGAGCCCGCCCAGGGTGAGCGCGATCACGCCGGTGATCTTGCCTTTGCCCACTTCCATGGGCGCCGGACTGGCGAAAGACGGCGATCGGCTTCTTGACGATGGGCGGCGGCTTCATCGCGCTCGCATCCTAGATGCAACGGAGCGATCACTGCATCGGGCAATTGGCCTATGCTATCCACCTCTTCGTGCCTTCTCCCTTCCTGCCTGGCCGGCCCTGATCGCGACCGCGCGCGGCGCCTTGTGGCGCGCGGCCGACGGCACGATCGAGCGGCTGTCCGCGGCCGACGCGGCGCTGCGCGCGGCCGGCAGCCTGCCGCTGGTCTGCCATGCGCCGGCGGTGGCGGCGCGGCTCGGGCTGGACGATCTGCCGGCGCGCGACCTTCTGGAACTCTTCGCCTTCGTGCGGCCGGCGCAATTCTGCCTGCCGACGCCGCGCGGGCTTCTGCGAGGCGCTCGATCTCACGCGTGCCGACGACGCCCGAGGAAGAAGTCGCCGCCCTGCCCGAGGGCGCGCGCGCTGCTCGACGAGCTGGAGGACATGGCAGCGCTCGCCTCGCCCGAGCTCAAGGACACCGCACTCGGCCATGGCGCGCGGCCAGTGGCCGTGGGGCGAGGCGGTGCTGGCGGCGCCTCGGCATCGATCAGGCCGCGCAGGAAGCCGCGGCCGGGCGCCGGCCTCGACGTCTGGAAGAGCCTGCCGCAATGGGAGGAGCCGCCGCCGCACGCCGCCGCCGGGCAGCGCAGCCGGTCGAGCCGCGCGAGGCGCGCCTGCGGCTGGCCCAGATGATCGCCGCCGGCCCCAACATGGCCGAGGCGCGCGCCGACCCAGAGCGACTACGCCTCGGCCGCCAGCCAGGCCTTCGCGCCGCGCGAGCAGGAGGACAAGCCCAACGTCGTGCTGGTCGAGGCCGGCACCGGCGTCGGCAAGACCCTGGGCTATGTCGCGCCCGCCTCGCTGTGGGCGGAGAAGAACGGCGCGCCGGTGTGGATCGCCACCTACACCCGCAACCTGCAGCGCCAGATCGACAACGAGCTCGACCGCCTGCACCGCGATCCGGCCGAGAAGCGCCGCCGCGTGGTGATCCGCAAGGGCCGCGAGAACTATCTCTGCCTGCTGAACTTCCAGGAGGCCGTGATGCGCACCGGCCTGCGCGCCGGAGAACGCCGTCGGCCTCGGCCTGCTGGCGCGCTGGGCGCTGGCCAGCCGCGACGGCGACATGATCGGCGGCGACCTGCCGGCCTGGCTGCTCGACCTGTTGGGCCGCAGCCGCATCACGCGCCTGGCCGACCGGCGCGGCGAGTGCATCTATTCGGCCTGCGAGCACTACCGCAAATGCTTCGTCGAACGCACCATCCGGCGCGCGCCGCCAGGCCGACATCGTGATCGCCAACCACGCGCTGGTCGATGATCCAGGCGGCGATGGGCGGCCTCGACGACGGCACGCGCCCGCTGCGCTACGTGTTCGACGAGGGCCATCACCTGTTCGACGCCGCCGACGGCGCCTTCGGCGCGCATCTGAGCGGCGTCGAAGCCTCCGACCTGCGGCGCTGGCTTCTGGGCGCCGAGGGCCGCCGCGGCAGCCGCGCCCGCGGCCTCGAACGCCGCCTCAGCGATCTTCTGGGCGAGGACGCCGAAGCGCAGACGGCGCTGCGCGCGCCTGCTCGACCTGGCGCAGCAGCTGCCCTCGGCCCAACTGGCAGACCGCGGCTGGTCGACGGCACGGTGCTGGGCCCGGCCGAGGAGTTTCTGCGCCCTGGTGCGCCAGCAGGTGCGCGCGCGGGCGGCCGGGCGACGACCAGGGCTTCGGCCAGGAATGCGACGTGCGGCCGCTCAATCCCGGCCTGCTCGAGGCGGCCGACCAGCCTGGGCGAGGCGCTCGAGCAGATGCTCGCGCCGGTGCGCCAGCTGCGCGCAGGCGCTCGCGCGCCAAGCTCGGAAGGCGAGGCCGACAAGCTCGATTCCGGGCCAGCGCGGCGCGCATCGAGGGCGTGGCGCGCTCGCTCGCCAACCGCTGCGAGCTCACGCTCGAAGCCTGGCGCGCCATGCTGCGCGGCCTGCACAACGAGCCCGACCCGCCTTCGTCGACTGGTTCGCCATCGAGCGCATCCAGCAGCGCGAGATCGATGTCGGCATGTACCGCCACTATCTCGACCCCACCGAGCCGTTCGTGAACGCGGTGATCCGGCCGTCGCACGGCGCGGTCATCACCTCGGCCACCTTGCGCGATTCTGCTGGGCGTGCCGGCTGCCGCCAACGACGAGGCGACCGGAGGCGCTGACGCCGACTGGACGGTGGCCGAGGCGCGCACCGGCACGCGCCATCTGCAGCCTGCCGGCGATGCGCGCCGCCATGGCCTCGCCCTTCGACTATGCCCGACGCCACCAAGGTGCTGATCGTGCGCGACGTGAAGCGCGACGATCCCGACCAGGTGGCGGCGGCCTACCGCGAGCTGTTCCTGGCCTCGGGCGGCGGCGCGCTCGGCCTGTTCACCGCCATCGGCCGGCTGCGCGCCGTGCACCAGAGGATCGCGCCGGCGCTCGAGGAGGCCGGCCTGCCGCTCTACGCCCAGCATGTCGGCGGCATGGATGCCGCCACCCTGGTCGATATCTTCCGCGCCGAGGAGCATTCCTGCCTGCTCGGCACCGATGCGGTGCGCGACGGCGTCGACGTGCCGGGCCGCTCGCTGCGCCTGATCGTGTTCGACCGCGTGCCGTGGCCGCGCCCCGACATCCTCCACCGCGCGCGCAAGGAGGCGTGGAAGGAGGCCGGCGCCGGCGCCAACGCCTACGACGACATGCTGGCGCGGCTGCGGCTGAAGCAGGCCTATGGCCGGCTGATCCGCCGCGCCGACGACCGCGGCGTGTTCGTGATGCTGGACTCGCGCGCTGCCGACGCCGGCTGCTGGGCGCGTTTCCGCCCGGCGTCTCGCATCGAGCGGGTGGGGCTGGCCGAGGCGGTGATCGGCGGTACGGAGCTTTTCTCGACACCGTGCCGACGCTGACTCAATGGAGCCTTAATCGGCGTGTAGCGTTGCTTCGTCAGGAACACGACCGATAAGGCAGACATGATACGCTTTGGGGAAGCTGGGCTGGCGGCGGCGATGAGCTGCGGCCTCTGTCGCTCGTTGTTCCTTGTGTCTCCGCCAGGCCGTGAGGCCGCAGATCCGCCGCCGCTCAGCGTTCCCATCCTGCTCTATCACCGGCCTCGGACCCGAGCAGCCGCCGACGACCATGACGGTGACCACGCCGGTGTTCGAGACCCAGCTCAAGCTGATCCAGGAGCGCGGCTGGCACGTCGTTCCCCTTGAGGTCGCTGCTGGCGGCGCTGGGCGATGCCGCGCCCGCCAGCGCCCCGCATCGCTCCCGGAGCGCGCCGTGGTCATCACCGTCGATGACGGCCATCGCACGGTCTACACGGACATGTTCCCGCTGATCCAGCGCTGCAAGATCCCCGTCACGCTGTTCATCTATCCCTCGGCGATCTCCAACGCCGACTACGCGCATGACCTGGGCGCAGCTGGCCGAGATGAAGGCCTCCGGCCTGGTCGACATCCAGTCGCATACCTTCTGGCATCCCAACTTCAACATCGAGCGCAAGCGCCTGGCGCCGGCGGCCTACGAGAAGTTCGCGCAGGACCAGCTCGTCGAAGTCCAAGGCCGTCCTCGAGCAGCGCACTGGGCGGCAAGGTCGACCTGCTGGCCTGGCCGTTCGGCATACTACGATGACCGAGCTCGATCCAATGGGCCCGAGGCGGCGGGCTATGTCGCCGCCTTCACGATCGACCGCCGTCCCGTCACGCGGGCCGAGAAGCCGATGGCGCTGCCCCGCTCCATCGTCACCGACGCCGATCGCGGCAACCGCTTCGAGGTCGCGTGCTGGCGACATCGAAATGAGGATCCCAATGAAATTACGTCTCGCCGCCCTCGCCGCTGCGTCTGCTCTTCCTGGCGCCAGGCGGCGGCAGCGCCGAGCAACGCGAGGGCATCGTCATCGACGGCGCCGACCGGACAAGCCGCTGGCCGGCGCCATCGTCACGCGCGGGCGAGCAGGACCGTGCTGACCGACGCCGAGGGCCAGTTACAAGATCGACGACCGGCGGCAAGCCGCTGAAGGTCCGCTCGGCCGGCTACGGCCGCGCGACGATCGCGGCGGCGGATGCCAGCCCGCAGCCGGTCAAGCTCACGCCGCTTCTGCCCAAGGCGCTCTACCTCACGGTCTACGGCATCGCGCGCGCCCTTTCTGCGCGATCCGGCCCTCGAGCGTGATCGAGAAGAGCAAGCTCAACGCCCTGGTCATCGACATCAAGGGCGACCGCGGCCTCATTCCCTATCCCAGCAAGCTGCCGCTGGCGGCCAAGGCGGGCGCGCTCAAGCTCCACACCATTCCCGACCTCAAGGCGCTGGTGACCACGCTCAAGGCCAAGAACCTCTACCTGATCGCGCGCATCGTCACCTTCAAGGACGACCTGCTGGCCACCGCCCATCCGGAATGGGCCATCCGCAACCCGGGCAAGGCCGTCGTGGAAGGACCGCGAGGGACTGGCCTGGATCGATCCCCTCCGCAAGGAGGCGCTGGGACTACCTCGATCGGCGTCGCCGAGGAGGCCGCCGCCGCGGGCTTCGACGAGGTCCAGTTCGACTATATCCGCTTCCCCGATGCCGGCGGCGGCGTGGTCTTCGCCCAGGCGACGGACGAGGAATCGCGCGTGGCGGCGATCACCGACTTCCTGCGCGAGGCCGCGGCGCCGGCTGGCGCCCTACAACGTGTTCATCGGCGATGGATGCCTTCGGCTATGTCTGCTGGAACCAGAACGACACCGGCATCGGGCCAGCGGATCGAGGACCTGGCGACGGTGGTCGATATCATCTCGCCCATGCTCTATCCGTCGGGCTTCCAGTTCGGCATTCCCGGCTACCGCAATCCCGTCCAGAACCCCTACGAGATCGTCTACAAGTCGCTCGAGGAGTGCAAACGGCGGACGGCCGGCATCGCCGGCGCGCTACCGGCCGTGGCTGCAGGCATTTACCGACTATGCCTTCGGCGGGAAGGTATTTCGGCGCCGACGAGATCGGCAAGCAGACCAAGGCGTCCGCGCGATGCCGGCACCGACGGATGGATGCTGTGGAACCCGCGCAACGTCTACACGACCAATGACATCAAGGCCGAAGCGCCTTAGCCGCGCCAAGGCGCTGCGGCCTTCTTGCCGTCGGCCTGATCTGCCAGGCCGTCGTCGCCTGCGCGGCGACGACGACGCCTGCCGCCGCCGCGCCGCCGCGCCACCGTGTCGTCAGGCCAGACCGCGCAGGCCATCGGCGCCATCGTCAACGAGGAGATCGCCGCCGGCAAACTGCCCGGCGCCGTGGTCGTGCTGGGCATCGGCGACAGGATCGTGCTGCGCCAGGCCTACGGCAACGCGCTCCGTGATGCCCGCCGTCAAGCCCGCCACGCTCGACACGATCTACGACGCCGCCTCGCTCACCAAGGTGATGGCGACGGCGGTCGCCATCCAGCAGCTCGTCGAGCGCGGCCAGATCGATCTCGACCGGCCGGCCGCCGCCTACTGGCCGGCCTTCGCCGCCAACGGCAAGGGCGACATCACCGTCCGCCAGCTCATCGACCCACTACGCCGCCCTGCCGGCCGGCATCCCGACGCGCGCGCTGGTCGGACTACCGAGGGCGCGCTCGACGCCATCGTCGCGCTGAAACCGCTGGCGCCCGCCGGCACGCGCTTCGTCTACAGCGACGTCGATTTCATCGTCCTGGGCGAGATCGTGCGGCGCGTGTCGGGCCAGCCGCTGGAGACCTACGCCGCCAAGAACATCTTCCAGCCGCTCGGCATGACGCGACACCGGCTTCCGGCCGTCGCCTGCGCTGCGGGACCGCATCGCGCCGGCCGACGTCGAAGGCGCCGAGCTGCGCTGGGGCGAGGTCCAGGATCCGATCGCCTATCGCATGGGCGGCGTCGCCGGCCATGCCGGCGTGTTCACCACCGCCGACGACCTCACCAAGTTCGCGCAGATGATGCTGGCGGGCGGCAAGGGCGTGCTGAAGCCGGCCTCCGTCGCGGCGATGACGCACGCCGCAGAGCCCGCCCGGCGGGTCCGCCTCTGCGCGGCCTGGGCTGGGACATCGATCTGCCCTACGCCGTGTGGTTCGCGCCGTCCTTCTCGACGCGCTCCTACGGCCACACCGGCTATACCGGCACGGCGATCTGGATCGATCCCGACGACAAGACCTTCCTGATCGTCGCTCACCAACCGGCTGCATCCCGACGGCAAGGGCAACATCCTGCCGATGCTGCGGCGCATCGCCCGAGGTGGCCGGCGCGGCGGCGCAGCGGGCGAGCAGGCCAGGTGCTGTCGGGCATCGACGTGCTCGAAGCCTACGGCTTTCGCGAGCTGCGCGGGGCGCCGCGTCGGGCTCATCACCAACAGCTCGGCGCGCGACTCAGGCGGGACGGCGCGACCGTCGATGTGCTGCACCAGGCGCCGGGTCCGCAAGCTGGTGGCGCTGTTCAGCCCCGAGCACGGGCTGCGGACGCGGTCGAGCCGAGGGCAAGATCGCCTCGGGCCGCGACTCCGCGACCGGCCTGCCGGTCTACAGCCTCTACGGCGAGCACCGTGCGGCCGACCGCCGCCATGCTGGCCGGCCTCGATGCGCTGGTCTTCGACATGCAGGACGTCGGCACGCGCTACTACACCTATCCCACGACCATGGCCTACGCGATGGAGGCCGCGGCGCAGCAGAAGCTCGACTTTCGTGCTCGACCGGCCCGACCCGATCACCGCCGACACGGTGCAGGGCGCGGTGCTCGATGCGCGACCTCACCTCGTTCATCACCTACCTGCCGCTGCCGGTGCGCTACGGCATGACGATCGGCGAGCTGGCGCGGCTGTTCAATGCCGAGAAGAACCTCGGCGCCAAGCTGCATGTCGTCACCATGCGCCGCTACGAGCGCGCGATGTGGTTCGACCAGACCGGCTTTGCCTGGGTGGCGCCCTCGCCCAACCTGCGCAAGCTCGAGCAGGCCGTGCTCTATCCCGGCGTCGGCATGATCGAAGGCGCCAATGTCAGCGTCGGCCGCGGCACCGACACGCCCTTCGAGCTGATGGGCGCGCCGTGGATCGACGGCAAGGCGCTGGCCGACGCGCTGCAACGCGCGCGCCTCGCCGGCGTGCGCTTCGAGGCCGCGACCTTCACGCCGCGCGAATGGGTCTATCCCGGCCAGCAGTGCCAGGGCGTCCGCTTCGTCGTCACCGATCGCAACCGGCTCGACACGCCGCTGCTCGGCCTCGAGCTGATGGTCGGCGCTCTATCGCCTGCTATGGCGACCAGCTTCCAGATCGACCGCACGCTGGGCATGATCGGCTCGCGCGCCTCCCTCGACGCGGTCAAGGCGCAGGCCGATCCGCGCGACATCGCCCGCACCTGGGCGCCGGGCCTCGACGAGTTCCGCGCGCGACGGCAGCCTCATCTGCTGTATTGAGTTCATGCTGGCGCGCGCGCCACTCCGTCATCCGAGCGCAGCAGTCTCTGGCCCGTTCATGTGCAACGCCAGATGCGCCACGGAGTGCGCGCGGCTCCCGAGCAATGAGTACGATCCCCAGCCCTTTGACGGCGCCCGAAGTTACCGCGACAATCGCCCGAAATCGCGAGGGGAGTGGAAATGCCTGTACAAGATCATGATCATGGGCGCGTCGCTACGGGTCGCTGCTCGCCTCCAAGATGCTGTTCGGCGGCCATTCGGTGCACCTCGATCTGCCTGCCGGCCGAGGCCGACCTGATCAACGCCGAGGGCTTTCGCGTGCGGCATGCCGATCCGCGGCCGCAAGGATCCGGTCGAGATCGATTCGCGCAAGCTGCCGGGCAAGGTCACCGCCGGCGGCACCGCCGGCGTCAATCCCGGCGATTACGACCTCGATCGGGCTCGCCATGCAGGAGCCGCAATACCGCTCGCCCGGCGTGCGCGAGCTGCTGGATGCCGTCGCCAAGTCGCGCGTGCCCTGCATGTCGATCATGAACATGCCGCCGCTGCCCTATGTGCGGCGCATCCCCGGCCTCAATCACGATGCGCTGAAGCCCGCCTACACCGACCCCACGCGTGTGGGACAGCTTCGATCCCGAGACGCTCACGCTGTGCAGCCCCGATCCGCAGGCGATCCGTCCGCCGGAAGAGAAGGTCAACGTGCTGCATGGTCACGCTGCCGACCAACTTCAAGGTCGCGCGTCTCAAGGACGACAAGGCGACCGCCATCCTGCGCCAGCTCGAGAAGGACATCGACGCGGTGCGCTTCGACACGCCGGAGGGCAAGATCGAGCTGCCGGTGAAGCTCCGGGTGTACGACTCGATTTTCGTGCCGCTCGCCAAATGGGCGATGCTGCTCGCCGGCAACTATCGCTGCGTCACCAAGGACGGCATGCGGACTGCGCAGGAGGCGGTGCACAGCGACATCGAGACCTCGCGCTCGGTCTACAATTTCGTCATCGATCTCTGCGTCAAGCTGGGCGCCAACCCGAGCGATCTCGTGCCGTTCGAGAAATATGCCGCCGCCGCCGCAGAGCCTGATGCGTCCGGCCTCGGCGGCGCGCGCGCTCAACAACGGCGTGCCCAACATCGAGCGCGCCGACAAGCTGGTGCAGCTGATCGCCAAGCAGAAGGGCCTCAGCCATCCGGTGATCGACGCCGGCGTCGCGCTGGTCGACGCCCGGCTCGAGGCCAACCGCAAGAAGGCGGCGGCGGCCTGACTCGGTTGAGCGCGATGCGGAGCATGCATGGCCTAGCCGCTCATCCCGTGTCAGCGATGACCTTCGCTCAGCAGACGCTAAAGGATCGCTATGGCCGAACGGGCCTGTCTCGATGCGCGATCGACGGAGAGACCATGAGACAGACAGCTCGCCGCGCCTTCCTGGCACTTCGCTCTCTCCGTCGTCACAGCCGGCGGCGCGTTCGCCCAGGGGGCAACCTGCGCATCGGGCTGGGCGACGATCCCGACGTGCTCGATCCGTCGCTGTCGCGCACCTACACCGCGCCGCATCGTCTTCGCCTCGATCTGCGACAAGCTGTTCGACATCGACGAGAAGCTCAACATCGTGCCGCAGCTGGCGCTCAGCCACGAGACCTCGGCCGACGGCAAGACCGTCACCATCAAGCTGCGGCCCGGCGTGAAGTTCCACGACGGCGAGGCCGTTCGACGCCGCCGCCGCCAAGTACAGCCTCGACCGCCACCTCAACATGAAGGGCTCGTTCCGCAAGCCCGAGCTCGGCGTCGGTCGACACGCGTCGAGGTCGTCGATCCGCTGACCATCAAGCTCAACCTCAAGGCGCCGTTCTCGCCGCTGCTCGCCCAGCTCACCGACCGCGCCGGCATGATGGTCTCGCCCAAGGCGGCCGAGGCGGCGGGCGACAAGTTCGGCCTGAAGCCGGTCTGCGCCGGCCCCTACAAGTTCGTCGAGCGCGTCCAGCAGGACCGCATCGTGGTCGAGAAGTTCGCCGACTACTGGAACAAGGACCAGGTCTTCATCGACAAGATCACCTACCTGCCGATCGTCGACGCCACGGTGCGGCTGGCCAACCTGCAGCTCGGGCGGCCTCGACCTGATCGAGCGCGTGCTCGCCACCGACATCAAGACGGTGCGCGACGATCCCAAGCTCAAGCTCAGCAAGGCGGTGTCGATCGGCTGGTTCGGCCTGCTGGTCAACGTCGCCAACGGGCCCAAGGCCGACAATCCGCTGGGCAAGGACGCCCGCGTGCGCCAGCGCCTTCGAGCTCGCGCTCGACCGCGAGGCGCTGAACCAGGTCGTGTTCAACGGCGAGTTCGTGCCGGGCAACCAGTGGGTCAGCCCGCAGAACCCCTACTATCAGCAGGCCTTCCCGATTCCCAAGCGCGACGTCGCCAAGGCCAAGGCGCTGCTGAAGGAAGCCGGCGTCACCGGCCGGCTCGCGATCGACTTCATGGTGCAGCAACACGCCCGAGACGCGCGCCGTCGCCGAGGTCGTGCAGTCGATGGCGGCCGAGGCGGGCTTCGACCTCAAGATCCGCGTCACCGAGGTCGCGACCGCGCTCAAGCAGGCCGAGGACGGCGACTTCCAGCTCTACATGAACACCTGGAGCGGCCGCATCGATCCCGACGGCAATTCGGTCATCTACCAGACCTGCGGCGCGCCGCAGAACATGGGCCACTACTGCGACAAGGAGATCGACGCCTGGCACCAGGAGGCGCGCGCCGCCACCGACCCGGCCGCGCGCAAGGCGATCTACGAGAAGATCACCGGCGAAGTTCCTCGCCGAGGGCTGGATCGTCTACCTCTACCATCCGCAGATACCTGATCGCGCACACCGACCGGCTGGAGGGCTTCAGGCCGATGCCCGACGGGCTGCTGCGCGTGGTCGGGGCTGAAGCTGAAGTAGCCACAGCGAGGCATCGTCTCTTCCATGGGCCAATGGACAAACTGAAGGTCGCCATCGTCGGCGCCGGCATGGGCGGGCTGGCGGCGGCGGCGGCCGCTGCGCAAGAACGGCATCGAGCGTCACGGTCTACGAGCAGGCCAGGCAGTTCACGCGGCTGGGCGCGGGCATCCAGATCGGCTGCAACGCCATGCACGTGCTGCGCGGGCTCGGGCTCGAGCAGCGGCTGCGCGCCGAGACCTTCTATCCGCGCTCGTGGAACAACCGCGACTGGCGGACCGGCGAGGTGCTGTTCGACATGCATGTTCGGCCCCGAGGCCGAGGCAGAAATACGGCGCGCCCTATCTGCTGGCCCATCGCGGCGACCTGCACGCGGCGCTGGCCAGCGCCGTGCCCGACGAGCTGCATCAGGCTCGACCACCGGCTGGCCGGCATCGAGCAGACGGCGGACGGCGTGCGGCTCGCGCTTCGCCAACGGCGCACGTCGCCGAGGCCGACGCCGTGATCGGCGCCGACGGCGTGCACTCGGTCGTGCGGCGACACGCTGTTCGGCGACGACGAGCCGCACTTCACCGGCCGCATCGCCTATCGCACGACGTCTATCCGGCGCGCTGCTGACGTCGGGACGGCTTCGACATCGGCGACTGCACCAAATGGTGGGGCGAGGACCGCCACATCGTCATGTATCCGGTGAAGCCCGACCGCAGCGAAGTCTACTTCGTCACCAGCCAGCCCGAGCCCGGCTTCGGCCTCGAATCGTGGTCGGCCGAGGGCGACGTGAAGGTGCTGCGCGCGGCGTTCGAGGGCTTCCATCCCGACGGTGCAGCGCGTGCTCGCCGCCTGCCCGACGGTCCACAAGCGGCCGCTGGTCGATCGCGAGCCGCTCGAGCGCTGGGTCGAGGGCAACGTGGCGCTGCTGGGCGACGCCTGCCATCCCATGACGCCCTACATGGCGCAGGGCGCGGCGATGGCGATCGAGGATGCGGCGATCCTGTCGCGTTGCCTCGGCCGGCGCGGACCGCGACGGCGTTGCCGGCGCGCTGCGGACGATACGAGGCGACGCGCAAGGAACGGACGGCGCGCGTCCAGCTCACCTCGCGCCAGAACAGTCTGGGGCAAGGGCGTGACGGACACCGACTGGGTCTACGGCTACAACGCCCTGACCGCGCCGCTGGCGCCCTGACCTCTCGGAAGCCTCGTCAGTACTCCCGCCGCTCGGTCGACGACTTCCTTGAGGGGCGCCGTCGAGGAAGCGGCCGAGGTTGTCGACGAACAGGCGGGCGACGAACTTGTCGCGCTGCGGATGCGGGCCGCCGATATGGGGCAGCACGACGATGCCCTCGGTGGTCCAGAACGGATGCTCGGCCGGCAGCGGCTCCTGGCGGAAGACGTCGAGCACGGCGCCGGCGATCTTCTTGCCTTGACGGCGGCGATCAGGTCGTCGTCCTTGATCAGCGTGGCCGCGGCCGAAATTCAGCAGCCAGGCGCGTGGGCTTCATCTTCGCCAGGCGCTCGGCGTTGATGAAATTATCGGTGTCGGGCGTCGCCGGCAGCAACAGCAGCACGATAGTCGGACTGCGCCAGCACCTCGTCGGTGCGCTCGGGCGGCAAGATCTCGGCGACGTTGGGCATCGGCTCCGGCCGGCGCTGGTGCCGATCACGCGCATGCCGAAGGCCGCAGGCGATGCGGGCGACCTCCTGGCCGATGGCGCCCAGGCCCGAGGATGCCCAGCGTCTTGCCGGTCAGCGGCTGCGGCGACGGTATGGACCCATTTGCTGCTGCTTCTGGTTCTCGACCGCCGATGCGTACGGGCTTGGCGACGTAGAACAGCGCGCCGATGATGTTCTCCGGCATCGATTCGGTGTGCGTGCCGCGGGCGCAGGTGAGCGTGCAGGCTTGGCCGGCAGGTCGGGCAGCGCGAGCCAGCCCTCGACGCCGGCGCTCATCGCCTGCGCCCAGCGCAGCTTCGGCATGGACGGGCAGCAGGCCGGCGGAACGGCGCCCGCCATCAGCGCCTCGGTGCGGGCGAGCTGCTCGGCCGAGGGCTTCGTCCTTGCGCGGCAAGGTGTCGATCGCGACGCGGTCGGCGAGGCCGGCTGCCTTGATGGCGTCGAGATAGGCGGCGGTCTGGTCGGTCCACAGCAGGATATGGGCGCGGTTGGTCACGAGTGAAGCTCCGGGCGTCCCGGTGAGGCGGCACCGTAGCGGGATCGGCGGTGGGGACCATGACGGCCTGTATAGGGCCCCGCCGCCCCTTCAGTGGCGGAAATCAGGACGCGGGACAGGCGTTGCCCCTGCTTGATCACAACCTGCGTATTACCCCGCGGTAGCATCGACGACCGGCAGTTCGTCAGTCCCTTTGGTGCATCGGATGAGAATTGATCTGCAAACAACATGCGACTGGATTGAAAAATAAAGCATCGTCGCCACATCGCCGCCAGCGGCTATTTTTGGGGCAGCACCTTGTTGCTGATCCTCGTTGTCAGCGCCGCCCCGCTGATTAAGTTCAGCCCACTCCGTCCAACCGTCGAAGCCCTTCCCAGCCCTCGTCGAATAGGCGAGGCAGGCACCTGGAAGGGAGCGCGCCGCCGCCGAGAGAAATTGGCGCGAAGTGGACGAACGTGTTGCGCGCGCGTGCCGATCAGCGAATAGCAACAGAGCGCAAAGAGACCCGTGACGACGAGGCGTTACCACGGCGATCCATAGTTTCGGCTCGGTCACGCAGGTCGCCGTCCCGGCGTCACCCCGAAGAGGCCGAGGACGGTCACGATCGGCAGCACTGGCAGTCGACGCAGCAGCCTCGTAACAGACGGCCCGGCGCGTCGCGGCGCGCCGTCCCCAGCACGAACGCAAAGCGAGAGCAGCACCGACCGCCCGACGATCGTCGCCGTCGGCGCTCCGGCGATGGCGCGCGCCATAGCGTTTGATAGAACGGCATTCGCCGCAAAGTTCGCCGGCTAGCCCGAGCACGCCGAGCCACGGGCAATGTGGACCAACAGCCAGCCGGCGAAATTTCGAGCGGCGCGCTTCAGCCGCAGGGGCCCGGCGATGCAACACGAAATACACACCGCAACGCCGATACAGCGACCAGCAATAACCCAATGAGGTACTTGGCGATCAGCTTCTGCCCTTTTTCAAGATCATGAAAGTCATACATCGGCTCTCTGCGCCGCGAGGCATGAGGGAGCCGGAGGTCGCCCTGATTCCGCAGGTGCGTTTCGATTCCGCCCATAAGATCCGCTAACAAAAGCAGTAGAGGCTTCCAAGATGAAAAAGACTGATCCTGCCCCGCCGTCGCGCGCTCGCTATCTGTCGGGGGCGCGCTGGTCTACCGCTTGATGATCGCATCCGGCATCGCCCGCGCGGCCGACGATTGGCCGAACAAGCCGGTGCGCTATCATCGTCGTCTTTCCGCCTGGTGGCCCGACTGACACCCTGTCACGCATCGTCTGCCACGAGCTCGAGCAGATGACCGGCCAGCAATTCATCATCGACAACAGGAGCGGGTCGGGCGGCAATGTCGGCGCCGAAGCCATCGCCCGCTCGGCGCCGGACGGCTACACGATCGGCCTCTACACCATCGCCGCGCATGCCATCGCGCCGACGCTCTATCGCCAAGCTGCCGTTCGATGCGGGCAAGGACTTCACCGGAATCGCCATGCTGTGGTCGGTGCCCAACATGCTGATGACGCGGCTCGACTTTCCGGCCAACACGGTGCCCGAGCTGATCGCGCTGGCGAAGGCCAATCCCGGCAAATATTCGTTCGCTCTCGTCCGGCGCCGGCACCAGCCCGCAGATCAGCGGCGAGATCTTCAAGCAGCTTGCCGGGATCAATCTCCTGCACGTGCCCTATCGCGGCAGTGCGCCCGCCCATCAGGACCTTTGGCGGGCCAGGTCGACATGATGTTCGACAACATCCCGGGGCCGCTCGGACTGATGCGCGGCGGCAAGGTGAAGGGCTTTGCCGTGACGTCGAAAGAACGCCACCCCGCCGTCCCCGAAATCCCGACGATGGCGGAGTTCCTGCCGGGCTTCGAGATCACTTCGTGGGCGGTGTCTGCGGGCCGGCCGGCCTGCCGCCCTGCCATGGTCGAGAAACTGTCGGCGCTCACCAAGAAGGCCTTGGAGAGCAATGCCGTGAAGGAAGCCTTCGACAAGCAGGGCGCCACACGGATCTGGATGAACCCGGCCGATACGGCGGCCTATCGTGCCGCGGACGAGAAGCGGCTGGCGCCGGTCATCAAGGCGTCAGGGCGCGAAGGTGGAGTGATCTTGAGCGGCGGCAGAGGAGCCGGGCCGTCAGGGCACAAAGCCGGTCGGCGTGCGCTGCGGATCGGCAGGAGCTTTAGCGCCAGGCGGCGTATAGCCGGGAAAATCCTTGAAGGAGAACGGCGAATACTTGTCAGCGCATCCGCCGGCAAACGCCACGACGACCAACCATACAAGCCATCTCATGGGGTCTCTAGTCGCTGGATGACAAATCGATCAACGCGATCCCGAGCTCCGGCCGCTTGCGGCGGCGCAGCCGAGCCGGCGTTTCGACGATTGTAACTTCCAGGGTCGGCCGCACAATCCCTCGAGGAAATGTCCGCCGCGGGTGGTGCCATCGCTCAGACCCAGCACCGCGTGCATGTGGAGGCTGGGCTTGCCGTCGTCGCCGACGGCGATGTCGCCCAGCAGGCTCAGCGCCCTCGCACTGGCTGCCGATCTCGATCGGCTTGTAAGTCTTCTTCGAGAGATCGAACCAGCCGACCGTGGCGCGCTCGAAGGCGCCCAGGGCCGTCAGCGACGCGCCTTCGAGCTTGCCCTTTGCGGCAAAGTCGCTGATCGCGGCGAAGGCCTCCTCGCCGGCATCGAGGACGAGGACGAAGGTTCGTTCGCCGGCATTTTCCCAGACGAGCCTGGATTGCATCGCGGATCCTCCGCCGCAGCATGAGGAGTCAACTCACGGCCCGCATGGATCGTTGCGTCACGCGTCGTAGCTGGTCGCCTGTGATATCGACGTCGTCGCGCAGACGGACTCGATGTTCCAGCACCGTGGGCCGACTTGCAGGTCAGTCCATGACCGCTGACGGCGGCCAGCGTGAGCGCTGTCAGCACCGTGAGTGCTGCCGCGCCGGCGGCTCGGCGGGGGTCGTCGTCCGCCACATGTCACTTGAACCGCGGCATGACCTCCTGGCAGAGCAGCCGCAGCGCCGTCATCACCCGCTCGTGCGGGATCAGGCTGCCGGGGTTGAGCTCGGCCAGGATGCCGTCGAGGCCGAGCACCTCGCGCACCTCCTGCAGCCGGTCGATCACGCTCGCCGGGCGTGCCGACGATCATGCGTTCGCGCAGCACCTCGTCGTAGTCGATGGTCAGATTCTTCTGCCCGCGCTCCGCCCGGTTCTCGATCGCCCGCGCGCCCGATGCGGTCGCCGAGGCGGCCAGCCGCTCGCCGATGTAGCGCAGCAGATGCATGATGCTTTCGCGCGGCTCCTCGCGCGCGGCCTCCTCGGTGTCGGCGACATAGACCGGCACGCGGAGAAAGACCTCGCCCTTGCCGGGATGGCCCGCTTCCTTCCAGGCGTCGCGGTAGGTCTTCACCAGGGGCGCCAGCTCGGAGAGATTGCCGGTGCGGGCGGCGACGAAGATCGGATGGCCCATCGCGCGCCGACCTCGAGATAGGTGTCGGGGCTGGCCGCGGCGATGCGGATCTCGGGCCACGGCTTCCGCCAGGGCTTGGGCGCCAGCCGGACATTGTCGTAGGTGAAGTACTTGCCCTTGTGGGAGAAGCGCTCCTCGGTGAAGGCGCGCTTGACGATCTCCAGGGTCTCGGCGAAGCGCTCGCGGCTCTCGGCGTAGTCGACGCCGTAGGTCTTGTAGGTGTGGGCGAAGCCCGAGCGGCCGACGCCGAAGATCAGCCGGCCCTCGCTCAACTGGTCGACGGTGGCGACCTCCTCGGCCAGCCGCAGCGGATGGCAGAGCGGCAGCACCTGGACGGCGGTGCCGATCTTCATGCGCTTGGTGCGCGTGGCGATCGCGGAAGCCAGGATCAGCGGCGAGGCCAGCACCGAGCGCTCGGGCGCGAAATGCAGCTCGGCGAGCCACATGGCGTCGAGCCCCCAGCGCTCCGCCGCATCGACCTGGGCGAAGGAGTTGGCGAAAGGACTGCGCGGCGGTCTCGCCGGGCAGTGCCTGAAACTCGTGGAACATGCCGAATTCCATCGGTCCTCCTCCCGAATGGATAAGCATAGACGGTTTTGGTTTGTGCGATAGTGGCTGCATGACGCCCAAGAGAGTCCTGGTCGCCGGCGCCACCGGGCCTGGTCGGCTACGCCTGCCTGAAGCATTTCGCCTCGCACAAGGACTGCGAGGTGATCGCCCTCTCCCGCCGCCGGCCCGACGAGACCTATGGCGCGCGCTGGCTGCCGCTCGATCTCACCGACGCCGGCGGCCTGCGCCGCGCTCGCGCCCGAGTTCGCCGGGGTCACCCATCTCGTCTATGCCGCGCTCCACGAGCGGCCGGGGCTGGTCGCGGGCTGGCGGAAGAGGAGCAGATCCGCACCAACGAGGCGATGCTGCGAAACCTGTTCGGCCCGCTCGAAAAGGCCGCGCCCGAACTCAGCCATGTGGCGCTGCTGCAGGGCACCAAGGCCTATGGCGTGCATGTCCGCCCGCTCACCGTGCCGGCGCGCGAGAACCGCTCGGAGATGCACGAGCAGCCGAACTTCTACTGGAACCAGGAGCGCTATCTGCGCGACGCGCCAGACAGGGCAAGGCGTGGCACTGGTCGATCCTGCGGCCGGTGCTGATCGTCGGCGCCTCGGTCGGCAGCGCCATGAACGTGATCCCCGCGCTCGGCGTCTATGCGGCGATGATGCGGCGCGCCGGCAAGACGACGCTCGACTATCCCGGCGGCGTCGGCCGCGTGGCGCAGGCGGTCGATGCCGACCTGCTGGCGCGGGCCATCGCCTGGTCGGGCGAGTCGGAGAAGGCGAGGAACGAGATCTTCAACGTCACCAACGGCGACGTGTTCGTGTGGCCCAACGTGTGGCCCGCCATCGCCGACGCGCTGGGCTTCGCAGCCGGGCGAGCACGTGCCGCTCGCGCTCGACAAGGAGATCCGCCCGCGCGAGGCCGAGTGGGCCGAGATCCGCGCGCAGCACGGGCTCGCGTCGGGCACGCTGAAGGAGTTCGTCGGGCTCTCCTTCGAATATGCCGACTACACGATGGGCTACGGCCGCGACAAGCCGGGCCCGCCGGCGCATCGTCTCGACCATCAAGCTGATGCAGGCGGGCTTCCACGAGGTGATGGACAGCCGAGGCGATGTTCCGGCAAGGCGTTCGCCGAGATGCAGGCCAAGAGGCTGCTGCCGCCGCCGCGGTAGCTCGACCGCGGCGCGTGGAAGGAGCTCAGCCGGCGGAGACGGCGCGGGCTTGTTCAGGAGCAGCGCACAGCAGGGCTGACGATGAGGGCGGCGCCCATCAGGAAGAAGGTGTCGCCGAAGGCCAGTGGTGTAGGCCTGGTGGTGGATCGCGGTCGCCGACGGCGACCACGGCCTTGGTGCCAGGCGAACCGCCGGATCGGTGACGCCGTGGCTCAGGAAATGGCGCACGAGCCGGTCGGTCGTGCTGGCGCGTCACTCCTCAAGCTCGAACGGCGAGACCGACGGGCTGGAGCGCGGCGAAATGGAAATATCTCGCGCGTCGTCAGGTACGTCTGCAGCAGGGCGATGCCGATGGCGCCACCCAGGTTGCGCATGACATTGACCAGCGCCGAGGCCGAGCCCTTGTCCTCGGCCGCGATGCCGCGGCGGAGCGCGGTGAGCGGCGTCAGGACCAGCGCCTGGGCTGATCGCGCGCGCACGACTGGGCAGCAGCAACTGGTCGGCCGCGACGTCAGGCTGATGGCGACGTTCATGAAGCGCTGCTCGTGGGCGAGAGCGAAGCCCGCGGCGATCAGCCGCGCGCGTCGAGCATCCTCATCAGCCGCGGCATCAACGGGATCACCAGGAGCTGCGGCAGGCCGGTCCATCGCCAGCACCAGGCCGATCTGCTGGGCGTTATAGCCCCGCACCTGCCCGAGATAGAGCGGCAGGACGAACACCGTGCCGTAGACCGCCAGCCCCAGCAGGAACGTCGCGAGCGCCGCCGCGGTGAAATTGCGCCGCCGGAACAGCCTGAGGTTCAGGAGCGGATGCGCCGTCGTGAGCTCGATCCAGATGAACAGGTTTGAGCGACACCGCAGCGACGACCGCCAGGCGGGTGATCAGGGCGAGCCGAACCAGTTCTCTGCTTGTTGCCCTCCTCCAGCACGACCTGCAGCGCACCCAGGCCCAGCGATACGGTGGCAATGCCGGCCCAGTCGCCAGGCGCAGCAGGCCGAGCTGCATGGGCGCGCGCTCAAGCGACAGCCAGAGCATCACAGCATCACCGCGCCCGGTGCCAGGTTGGCAGAAAATGGTTTGCCAGCCCCAGGTCTCGGTGAGCCAGTCGCTGATCGTCGGACCGGAGCGCGGGCGCCACGGTGGCGGCCAGCGCGAATACGGTCGTGTTCCGACCGGCTGCCTGCCGTGGCGGCAGCAGCGCGTGATGATCAGGTGAAGGACATCGGGATCAGCACGCCGCCGCAGAACCCTGCAGGACGCGCAAGGTGATCATCTGCCCAAGATTGCGCGAAGGTGCAGGCGACGAGCAATACGTAACTGAACGAAGCACAACGA
>ERZ1370068.1207-contig-11100_pt1 | contig 27297 bp, 35 predicted proteins | sample MGYA00561227_ERZ1370068 | MGnify/ENA primary metagenome ERZ1370068 (study PRJEB38410, sample SAMEA6850437) | metagenome | study: Metagenomic assessment of the ecological functions of the soil: analysis of the soil microbiota associated with the...
ATTTTACTTCGTTCAGTTACGTATTGCTAATCCTAGCTCCATCGCGTCTCTTGATGCCGTGCTCGACCGGCTTGATGTACTCCTTGGGAATAGCACCACCGGTAATCTTGTTCTCGAAGACAAAGCCTTCGCCCGGAGCAGGCTCAATCTCAAGCTCCGACATGCCCATGAACTGCACCACGACCGCCTGTCTGCTTCTTGTAAGATCTCTTTGCCGGGAGCAGGCTGCGTGATCGTTTCGCGATAAGCGACCTGCGGCTTGCCAACACTTCGCCTCCACGCCAAACTCGCGCTTCATGCGATCGACGATGATCTCGAGTGAAGCTCACCCATGCCGAGCAATGATCGTCTGGCCAGTTTCTGGATCAGTGGAGACGTTGAATGAAGGATCTTCCTGAGCGAGACGATTCAACGCCACGCCAAGCTTGTCCTGATCCTGTCGCGTCTTCGGCTCAACAGCGACGCGAATAACCGGAGCTGGAAACTCCATCTTCTCGAGGATGATTGGCTTGTTTTCGTCACAGAACCGTATCGCCGGTAGTTACCTGCTTCATGCCGCCAATGGCGACGATCTCGCCGGCGCTGGCGTCTTCGATATCTTCACGCTTATTCGCGTGCATCTGCATCAACCGACCGACGCGCTCCACGCGTATCCTTGATCGGATTGTAGGCGTACGAACCAGCCTTGATCGTTGCCGCTGTAGATGCGGACAAACGACAGCTGACCGAGGTGCTTGTCGGCCATGATCTTGAACACAAGTCCGGCAAAATGGCGCCGACGACTCGGCCGAGCTCGACTGCTTCAATCTCTGAAGTCTTGGGATTAATACCCTCAACCGGCGGAACATCTAGCGGCGACGGAAGATAATCGACAACCGCATCGAGCAGCGTCTGCAACACCCTTGTTCTTGAACGCCGAACCGGTAACAACAGGCACCAGCTTCAACTCGATCGTTCCTTAGCGGAGCGCGGCGCGAATCTCCTTCTCGGAAATCTCTTCGCCCTCGATGTACTTGTGCATCAGGTCATCATCGACACTGGCGACGGCCTCGATCAGCTTTTCGCGAGCGGCGACTGCAGCATCCTTTCAGAGTCCTCGGGGATATCAGTCGGTTTCGTATTCAGCGCCCTTGCTCTCGTCGTTCCAAATCAACCCTTTCATCGTGACGAGGTCGATGACACCTCTCAACTGATCTTCGAGACCGATTGGGAATCTGAATAGCGACGGGATTAGCACCAAGGCGGGTAATGATTGATTCAAACGAACGATCGAAACGAAGCACCTGCGCGATCGAGCTTATTGATGAAGCAGATTCGCGGAACGCCGTACTTGTCAGCCTGACGCCAAACAGTTTCAGACTGCGGCTCAACACCGGCGACACCATCAAACACCGCAACCGCGCCGTCAAGCACGCGAGCGAAGCGCTCAACTTCCATCGTGAAGTCGACGTGGCCCGGAGTGTCGATAATATTGATTCGATGATCGACACCGTTTCGTTCCCAGAAACAGGTCGTCGCGGCGCTGGTAATAGTGATACCGCGCTCCTGCTCCTGCTCCATCCAGTCCATCGTCGCCGTGCCCTCGTGCACTTCGCCGATCTTGTGCGTGATGCCCGTGTAATAGAGGATACGTTCGGTCGTAGTGGTCTTGCCGGCATCGATGTGAGCCATGATGCCGATATTCCTGAACTTGTTTAGGTCGTGCTTAGCCATTGCTTTGATTGATCATCGGTTATTGGACTGTAGCGTCTTTGACAACCAGCTCAGACGTCTAAGACCCGTTCACTTACCATTTGTAATGCGCAAACGCCTTGTTGGCGTCCGCCATGCGGTGCGTGTCTTCCTTCTTCTTGACCGCGTTGCCGCGATTGTTTGCAGCATCCAGAATTTCGCCGCAAGGCGATCCGTCATCGTCTTCTTCGCCGCGCCCGCGCGCGTAGGAGACGATCCAGCGAATCGCCAGCGCACCACGTCGTTCCTGGTGAACTCTCAATCGGCACCTGATAAGTCGAACCACCGACGCGTCGTGACTTCACTTCAACCGTTGGCTTGACGTTGTCGATAGCGCGCTTGAAAACCTTGAGCGGCTCTTCGCCGGTCTTCTCGCCAATCTGACTGCATGGCATCGTAGAAAATGCCTTCGGCTACTGACTTCTTGCCGTCCCACATCACGCCGCTGATAAACTTGGTAACCAGCGGGCTGTTGTAAACGGGATCGGGAAGTACGTCTGCGTCGTTCAGCTACTCGTCGTCTTGGCATATATCGTATGTCAGATCTCGCTGTGTCAGGTGTCAGTTCACAGACTGACTCATCAGCCTTGCTCTATACCGCTAGCTTTCGGTCGTTTCGCGCCGTACTTCGAGCGACCCTGCTTCCGATCGGCAACACCGACCGAATCCAGCGTTCCACGAATCACGTGGTAACGCACGCCGGGCAGGTCCTTCACGCGACCGCCTCTAATAAGAACAATCGAGTGCTCCTGGAGGTTGTGACCAACGCCAGGAATGTAAGTCGTGACCTCAATCCCGTTGGTCAAGCGCACGCGAGCCACTTTGCGCAGCGCCGAATTCGGCTTCTTTGGCGTTTGCGTGTAAACACGGGTGCAAACCCCGCGTTTCTGGGGTGAACTCTGGAGCGCAGGGCTGGCCGTCTTGTACTTGACCTGCTGACGTCCTTTGCGAACAAGCTGATTGATAGTCGGCACTGTTTTCCTCTTAATACTGGCGCATTTGGCGCGCAAAAGGGCGCTTGCCTGCCTCTTTCCGGAACTAGTCCGGCAGTCAGCGCAGGCGGCTGCCCTGTTTGTAACTGTGATTTAGGGACGTTCTGAATTCGCTATGCGGGCGGGTGCGGATCGTGGCTTCCCTCGAGCCGAAACTTTTCTGTGGCGTCGCATATGTTAGACGAGAAGGGAGTTAACCTCCGCGCGAGCAAGCGCTGGAACGGTCGATAAAGCCGAACCGCGACGCAAGCCATTTACGCCACAATAATTGTCAACCGGCCTGTTATTATCGATTGGCCGAGCAACGCCTCCACACCGACAGAACCTACTAGACGTTGCATTGTTGACTTCAGACCCGTTTGTCCGAAACGGCAGACCAGACGGGTGGAGGTGGAGTGTATGTCAAGTAGCCGAATGCACCCAAAGGCAAGACTTTAGTCGTATCGACTCAGCCGAAAAGTTTGAGCGCTACCAGACATTAGCAAAGCAAAAAGAACAAAGCGTTACTGTACGCGGAATATTGGCGACGACGGCGATCTAAGTCCCTCTGAACGCTACTATGTAGCCTTCCGCATAAAGGACCAGGGACTTAATGCAAAACACAAACTAACACCGAGCGACTAACGAAAATTTCCTCCCTACCCTACCGTTCGATTTTCGCGCTATTTCTTTTCACGTTGATGTTTACGTGAGACCACAGTTGGCAACGCTTTTACGGCTAGAGCTCCGTCCCGTCGGACGAATGCTCATAACTTACCAGTCGCTTTGTTTTCAAGGACCGATTCTCACTTGATCGCAGTATCAATAACAATCATGGGCATGCGGCACTTCAGAACGTTATCATCCATCCAAAAATCCAGCGAAGATGTATCGGAGAGTCTCTCGAGAGACTGACTTTTAACTCTCCGCTTATTGCATTGCCTTCCGCCAACAAAACCACAATCCTAACTGCCCAGCAGGGTAGAAAACCATTCGAGACAAATGGCGCTGGACACCTATACCACCTGCGTCCACGTACTTTAACTCAGCGTAATCAGTAACAAATTGGAATCAGAGGAAGTAAGCTCCGTATAATGCGGGATCCAGAATCAACGATCCGATCTGCCTTAGTCGTCGCTTTGTAGACCTGAGGATACTAAGTAACCAACTGTTCCCCATACAACTGGGGCGCAACTATGGCGACAAGGGGTCCGAAGAAACTTACCGGGGCGGAAGCGATGCCCAGCAAGAGATAAGTACCATGTCCACCACCGGCGAGCAGTAACCCAAGTAAAGAAGCGAGGCTCAGCCCATCTAAAAACAATAAACTGGGAAACAAACGCCCTAATCGAAAGCTACCTCCCTCGGGCCGCCTAGGTTCTGCGTTGCCGCATCTTATGCTTCATTATGTCAATGTCGCGCTGCCGATCCTGTTCATAGTGCTGTCGTTTGTACTTCAGTCACAATGTTATTTATTATTTGACGTTTTTCTTCAGGAGTTTAGCCGGTGAGGCGTCAACCATTGAATATCTTGTCATAGTGATTGGATCGTAACTGACCGTTTCCTTTCCCATTCTCACACGTACCGACAACCCTTATGTCAGTGTGAGAATGTGTCCATAACCATTCTATTGGCCTTGCCGGGGTCGTTATAGGTCTTGTCTGGAGCGTGCCCGGCCAATGCATGTCCCTTGGTTGGTTCGTAACCCTCATGAGAAAAACTGTCCTGTTGAGCATGGAAAAAGACTCCTAGTCTTCAATAGACCGCTTTGCTCAAACGCATTCAAAGAGCTCGCCGGCGCTGTTCCGGTGGTGAAATGGAAAACTCGCGTTTCTTGACGGCCTCTTCTCCAACAGAAATGTCATTGGTGTAGTTGCAGGATTATCATCCACTCCCTGATCCGCTTTCGAAATCGCACCGCCGGGCCGATTGAGTGCTGAACCAGCCGCTAGAGCTAACGCATACGTTGAAGTCTCGATGCGTCCTCTTCATATAACCCTTACGATCTATATACCTCAGCCCGAATTTACCCTAAGCAGTATTGATATTTGTTAAGCGTACTGGGACTGGTCAAATCAGGTCCACAACATCGACAGTGAGAAACTACCTTGAGATGAGCCGTGAGTACCTATTTACGAAATAATCCAAACCTGTTTCAGCATCCCTCTCCTTGGCGGTAAACTGTTGCCTTACTCCATCACCGCCGACCGACAGGCCAATCGATCCGCTTCTTCCCGCACAAGCGACCCGGTGATCTCTTCACCAAACGGTGTGGTAATCATGGCGCTTCACATTCGCCAGAGGCTGCCGCTTTGATCCAGCACCCATTCGCGGCGTGCCGAGCTGATCAGCAACAAGCTTCAGTGCGCACTCCACCACCGGTCTCCACCGCTGCGCGCCGGCCTACCACTCAGGTTCCCAGACAGCACTACATTGTTGATAGGCGCTGCCGGTGTTGGGGAGCAGCTGCATCGACTTACAACAGCGATGCGCCGGGCCTGACGCGGCTGGTATAAAAAACGGTGCCGTTCTTCTTGTACTTCAACTCGCACCGCGGTCCACTGAGACACAGGAAACTGATCTCCGGCCGTGCAGGGAGTGCTTGAAACTGTGGGCGTTAGTTGCACGACGATTCGAACAATCGTGGCTGAAACCGTCCCCTTGCAGGTAGAGCCCGAATCGATGTCAGTCCAGCTCTGAGCCACTCGTCTCCGCGACTCCAACCCGGCAAATGCGAGCGCTGTTGGCCGCAACTGCCGCGGTAAACTCTACGTAGCCATCACCGGAAACGAGCGTCTGACTTTGACGCAGCGCCTGCGTTACTCCCAGCCCGATGCGGCCCGTCATCGCCAGATTGTTACCAGACGGCTGTCGCGCCCGCCACGCTCAGTCCAATTGATCGCTCTGAGTTGCACCTCGCCCCCACTCAGGTTTCCAGACAGCACTGACGTTGTTGATGGTGCTGCCGGTGTTGTTGAGCGCTGTATCCACTAATAACGGATACGTTGGGCCCTACGCTGCTGGTATAAAAACGGTGCCGTTCTTCTTGTACTTAACCACACCGCTTTCCACTGAGACCCGCGAAACTGATCTCCGGCCGTGTAAGGAGTGCTGAAACCGGGGTAATAGTTGCCGAATTCAACAATCGTGGCTAAACCGTCCCCTTGCAGGTAGAGGCCAAAATCGATGTCAGTCCAGCTCTGACGATTGTCTCCATGACTCAACCCGCAAATGCGAGGCGCTGTTTGTCGCAACTGCCGCGGTAAGCTCTACGTAACCATCACCGGAAACAAGCGTTTGACTTGACGCAGCGCCTGCGTTACCCCAGCCGGTTGTGGCCGTCATCGTCAGATTGTTACCAGACGCTGTCGCGCCCACCACACTGGTCCAACTCACATTCTGCGGAGCTTGCGAGCCAGCGGCTGAGCTCCGCCGTCACCAGTAACTGACCATTCCGATAGCCATATTCTTTCTGCGGACTGGATGCTGCCGCGCTGGCTGCATACTCCGCCACATTTGCCGTCGAGGCCATAGATCGCCCAAGTCTCAACGTTATTGATCTTGCGCCTGACGCGCTGTCCGATCCAGCGTTATAGGTGGCAAGTGCTCGTGCCAGAAAAGCTATCCTGCGCCGTTACCATCTTGTTCTCGGCGTTGTAAGTTCGCTGAGCCGTAGCCACTATAAGTATCGTTGTCCAGATTTCCCGCGGCGTCATAATGCATCGTGCCACTCTGACCGCTCGGGACGCCAAGCCGGTTTGTATTGATGTCCACTGAGAACGCTTTGTTGTTCACGCCTCCATAGCGTCACGCCGGTATTGATCGTGCGATTTCCATATCGATCATGTTGAAATCCCTGTTTCCACTGCTCGCGTGTTGTAGACCTCTCGGGCCCAATCCAGACGATTGAGCGCGTCGTAGTGATACTCCTGCCAGCGCATGTTATAGGAGGAGATCACGATCGTTGTCAGGTATGTAGATCTCCTGCTTCCGCAAATTTCCGTTGTTATCGGTCATGTGCCCGTGGTGCTGTTGCTACCGCCACATGCCCCAGCAGTTGTCGCTATAGTGATTGATAATTGCGCCGCGATTCCAATCGGTATCAGAGGGACCGAGTGTAACTCGTGCTCTCCACGAATCTCAGCCAATTGACCACGGCTGTTATAGAAAGCTTGTTGTACACAGGGGTTGTCGTACCGAACCGCTCATTGACCATGCCGCCTAACGAGGCATACCACGAATTCCGGCGGAGTAAGGGCGTAGCGTTCCATCCCCAAGGTTTCCGGTAAGGCGAGATTTGATGAGTCTTTGTCGCCGAGTCGACCCGGCCTGATCGTAGTTGTAGTTGACGGTGTGACCGGAAGGATATGTTATCGAGGTAACGCCTCCGGGGAGATTGTAAGCACGGCTCGTGACGTAGGAACTGCTCCAGGCGCCGCTCACATAAAACTGCTGGGCTTGTGATGTGGGACGTCCCGACACGTCGTAGGCGCATGATCGTTTGTAAGGGAGCCGCCGGTGCCGGTGGTTTGCGACTGATACAAGAGCCCTTTGCCGTTTGTGGCTGTGTCGTAGACGCGTGTAACAGAGCAGGGTGCCACTCGGATCGCCGGTGTTAGCTGGCATGCCAGTATTGCGGCCTACCTCATCGTAACGCGTACGTCGCCACCACGCTGCGCGCATCCGGTCTTCTGGTAAGGTTACCTAGATTGTCGTACTGATAACTTACCGTTCCGCTCTCCGGATTTGTCGCTGACGTCAGCCGCTTGAGTGAATCGTAAACAAATACGCGCGAGCGCTTTGTGACCGGAGAGCCTGGGTTGTTGTCCTGAGTGACCTTGGTTAGATCGTCCAGCACGTCAAGCCACTCGCAAGTCGTCAGATAATTGAAGTTCAAGTTGTATCGTTGGGCGCTTCGTAGACCTGAGATCATCCTACCCAAAGCATCGGACACACTTTTCCGCTGTTTGCTTCCAGTTGGTCTGAAACAGTGACGGTGTTCCCCCGAGTAGCTCGTCGAGACAACGGCGCTATCAGGTGTGGTGATAGTGAGAACTCGTCCCAGGGGATCAAACGTCTGCGTTGTCCAAATCGCATTCTCACTTTGCCAGGGCCTAAACGGATTAGACGTCTCATAAGCCCTCCCCCACCATCGTATTGGGTTTAGGCCGGCTTCTGCATAGTTTTTGTTCGCACCTTCATACTTCACGCTGTTTCGGTTGTCCTTCCCAGTCCGTCGTAGAACGACTTACTAACGAGGCACATTGTCGTTGTTGGTATTTAAGTCGGCCGACGTGGTGATCACTCGATTAGTGTCGTCATACCCGAAGGTGACCTGTTTCTCCAGCGAGGTTGCCCAGGGCCAACCTCACCTGAGTTGGCCGATCGAGAGCATCACCATGAAAGCCGGCGGAGAACTACCCCGTTGATATCTTTTACGTTGATCGCGGTACCGAGGTAGTAGTCATACTGGGAGTACGCCGTGAAAGTTCTTTAGGGTTGGTCGCTGATGTTGGAAATGCGTAGGTTTGTAGCGAACCCAATTCGGTGAAAGTGTTGCGCTCGCTCAGCTCGAATCCGGGTCACCGAAGTTGTCGTCGTAGTCAATCGTCGTGGCGATGATGTTGGTGGGCGATGCTGCGAGGATCAATCACTTTCACGACATTCCCGGCAGTGTCGTTATTTGCAGATAGCTATTGATCGCCAGTACCACCAGGCAATAGATAATTGGACGTGGCCGTCGCATTACCACGGTATCCGTAGGTAGTATCAAAAGTACTATCGTGCCCTGAGATGTTGGATCAGATTAACCAGGGACGCGTGAGATGCTCCCGCTGTAGTTATCGTATTCGAGAAGTAGAGAGCGTGCTCGCTCCGTCCCCTCAGCATCCCAAACACCGAGAGCTTGAGTTGGCAAACCACGCAGATGATAAGTAGTGCTGGTCATTTGGTGAGGTCGTGTTTGGATTAACCGTATCGTAAGAATTCGTCAGGAAAGAGGTCTGAGTATGGCGCATCAGCGACCCCGGACTTCCAGATCCATACCCATACTCCCAGACGTCAGTCTGATTGTTGTATTGATCGAAACCCACCGCTCCTCGAACTCGGATTTATTGCACTCTGTCTTCGATACCTCGATTTGTATCAGACAGTAGTCGTCACCGTTTCAACTAGTCGGGGATCGTTCGGCGGCGCATAATCTGCTGAACCAGTCCACCAACTGACCGGCGAGCGTTGCTGAAAAGTCATTTCCGACTTTCCGCAACAACGTCGTCCCATCAGCCGCATATGCTTCAGTCTTATATTCACGACCGTCTGTCCAGGCGGGGTAACCGGTCGCTTTCTGAGTGAGGCTTGGTATTGGATCTCCATAGAAATAGTGTTTCGATCTGGAAATCAAAGCACTAGTCTGCGGATTGAGATTGTCGACTGTAGTAGTGGATCCTGAAATTGAGTAGGTGGTTCGTGTTTCGTATGTAGTGGTTGTGGTATTAACCGCAGTGCGACGCTCAAGCACTCTTGAATGAGATCCCTTTTACGTGATCGCCAAACTGATACGTGGAGGTGCTCCAGTCGTACTCCATTCGGCCGCCCAGTCGGAAGAATCACCTGGGCAAGGTTGGCATGTGACGAGTCGTAACGAAACTGATACTGCCTTTGATCCGGGAGTTCAACCGCAGCAATAACTGAAATGTCCATGTTCCCGTTTTGAACATTTTGCAGCGAGGAAAAGTTGGGCAAACGTTTTGATTGTGTACTCCGTCGAGCCATCGGGATGCTTACGGAGGGCGTCATGCAACATCCCCAGAATAAACCTTGATCGTTCTTGCGTTACCGCTTGCACCTTTGAATGAAATTACTGTTAAGTTAGCGACGAATCCGACCGTGATTCGGCGATTGAGTGAGTCGTCGATTGTGTAGGTAGTACCGCTCGCGCTGAAGCTTATCTTGTTGCCGTTCGTATCAACGATATATTGAGTCACGCCGCTTACAATGTGATAACGGGTTCCATCGCGTAAGAACAACTCCCCGCTCGGGTAAATAACATTGTTATTGCCCTGGGGTTGTCGAAAGTCACTTATGTCAGCCGTTGAGATAAAGGTGGCAGATGAGCCATCGGCTAGTAACAAAAAGCTTCCCTCGGTTGTATCCATCCCAACAGTTTGGACCGGGACCTCCTGCTTCGGCTCGCCGCCCGGTTTTCCAGTCACGTAACTCGAATTCGGTTCCATCTGACGCCGTGAAAGTAAGCCTTGTCAGAGTCTCGTAATAAGTGAAGCCGCAACTTCGTTTCGGAACCCCCATCTCCACTTTGCCGACCCTGCAACACCCCGGGTCCAAAACCGGGCCCTGATCCCAGTCCACCAGATAGGATTGGCAATGTAACGATAGTCAGACTCATAGTAGCCGCAACCACTCTGATCGCAGTGAGGCACTGCTACTGTTTCAACGCGCCAGTTCTGCTCAATCGGCAACATCATTTCATATCCCGCCTTGCCCCTGCCTCCAACCTTCATCAGCGGCAAACGAAAATTGAGATGGCCATTGAAGAGATTGATATTGTCGAATCCGCTTAGCGCATATGAGCCAGCTGGCGCTCCTGGCTGTTGCGCGATTGGCGTCCAACCCGACAAGGCGGTTTTGTTTGGCGGCGGTGTAGTCTGCGAGTAGGCAGCGCCGGCACATAGCAGGCACAACAGAAGCATTGCAAAGATCGAGCAAAACAAGTCCCTGAATCTCGAGCTTAGAACCGGCTGTAAGACGTTTTGCGAGGAGAATAGTGGTTGAGATTTGACGGTTGTCGTGGTTTGTCTGCTCTTCTTTGACATAGGGAGGCTCCTGAGAATTCGTCAAGGTTGGTTCTCGTGCCGCTCCAGAGAGTTTCCGAGACGGATGAAGACACACTTCGAGTTAGCGATTAATCGCTTGCCACTTGTTTTTGCGAGGAAGCTTGTGGCCGGTCAGAAAATGTTTGCTCTTGAAATAGAGCAGTGAGAGCGACTGACTTGTTAAGTTTACTGTTCTACTTAACTAAACGAAAGGTCCCCCTCAATAAATGAGTTTAGATCGAGAATTACTTTGTTTGTTTTGCGAGGCTCTTGAAGGGTGAGCCGCACGTGAGATCGAGCTATTTTCGTAAGACGCGCGCAATGTACTGCGGAGTTGGACCACTGTCAACGGTATTTTTAATAAAGCATCCGTAGCAATGGAAATGTAAGAATAGAACTTTTGTTCGCTACCCGATCACTTTAATCAGATACCAAATTCCTACTCCCAATCCAGCAAGCGCTAACACGATAGTCAAGCAAACCAACGCGATCACTAGCTTGAACTTTCGATAACGATTCTTATCAGGCGGTGCTAGCGAACTCTGCGGGAAATATGGTGGTGGTGTGTATGTAGCCATTTCTATCCTTACTAACCCTTAATACCTTTTGGCGCCGCGGGTTTGGTTGGACTTGCGGTAGGTGAACCCTCCCCGGCCTTCTTCAATTCGTCTTCCTTTTCCTTCTTGAGCAAATCTTCCTGGTGCTTCTTACCAGCCTGGATTCGTTTCATGCCTTCACGAGCTTCGTCCAACGCATCTTGAGCTCGGTAGTTTTCAGGGTCGAGTTCAGAGATTTGGCAAAGGCAGCCGCGGCTTCCGAATACTGTGCAAGCTTCGTGTGGGCCATTCCCAAATCGTAAAGATATCCGGATCGTCTGACCTTATCTTCGTGAGCTTGGCGAAACTCTCGAATCGCATCACTGTACTGATGAAGGCCGGCGTAGGTTTGACCCAGATCGTAGTGCGCCTCGCCATCTTTCCCGTTTTCGTCATTCTCGAAGTATTTTTGTAACTCTCAACCGCAAACTTATATTCCTTTTCGGCCTCTTCAGCCTTGTTCAGGGCTTCAAGCGCAAGCCCTAACCTGAAATGGGCTTCGGCGAGAGTTGGGTCGAGCGCTATTGCCTGCTTGAAGGCTTCTGCCGCCTCAGTGTGCCTGATCTTCGTGATACTGCAGCTTTCCCTTTTCCAGGAACGACCGGGCCTGTGCCGGATCTGGAGCCACTCCGTTCGCTGCATCAGTGCCGCCAGCAGAACTATTCGCATTCGACTTTGTTCCACTCTTGCAGCCGGAAACGACCAGGAACAGGGGAGAGCACAACAACAACGGAAACTTTATTCATGTCTAAAGAATCAGGACACTCTCAAAGGATTCGGGTTGGATTTGAAGCGCCCTTATCTAACGTCAATCCCCCATCAGAGTCAAACCGGCTACCGTTGCTTAGACTTTAAAGAATCGCTTGGAACGGAGCCTGTCGAGAGCCGTTGTGGAAACTCGTTCCAATTGGCCTTATCTCCTATCAAGTGATGTTTCTCAGGCGATGCCCGCAGAGCGGGCCATAGCTATGAATGTGATGACTGAATCGAGGAGTGGAAATGTTTAGAAGACAAAACCGTGCTAGTCGGTTATCTTGCTGCCAATTGCCCTGGCAGCCGTTTTCCTGCCGGCCCGAGCGTCAGCCCAGATACGGGAAATTGTTGATTACGGTCCGCCGAGCCTCAGTTTGAGCTCCGACACATCCGTAGTGAGCGCCTGTTCAAATAACGCTGGCTCAAGTAAAACTAAACGCCAGAGCCAGTTCCCCAGCCGGCCACCCGATTCGATACCGCTGGTCGACCAGCGCCGGACGAATCAACGGTAATGGCCCATCAGTAGCTATGGGATTTGTCAGGTCTTTCACCGGGCGTTTACAAGGCCTACCTCGACATCGAAACTGGAAGCAATGACGACGAGTGCAATGCGTTCACGTCGACCACGGTGGTCGTGAAAGAGTGTCCGCCAGTTCGTCCAACGTGTCCTAACGTTGAGATCATTTGCCCAACCAACATCGCAATCGATCAGCCCCTAACGTTTACTTCGAACGTTTCGAGCACCACATCAGGAGTTGCACCGATTTACAACTGGAGCGTCTCTGCTGGCTCGATCATTGAAGGTCAGGGCACGCCAACCATTAAAGTTGATACAACCGGACTCGCAGGACAGACAATCAAGGCCACGCTCTCGATGGGTGGATACACGCTCGATTGTTCCGCAAGCTGCGCTGTCTCAATCCCAGTACCTGAAGCCAAGTGTCGTAAGTTTGATGAGTTTCCGGACATCTCTCGCAACGACGAAAAAGCTCGACTCGATAACTACGCCGCCGACCTGCAAAACGATCCGACGGCAACAGCCTACATCGTTGTCCACCCTGGACGTTCGGGCAAGCCTGGCGACGTACAAAGACACACAACCCGTATCGTTGACTATCTCGTCAACTCCCGTCTCATAGATGCTCGGCGCATCGTTACTCTAGTAGGCGGAGCGCGAGACGAGTTGTTAGTAGAACTGTGGACGTGTCAGCAAGGCGCCACGCCACCAAATCCCTAGCGAATTACGAACAAGGGGTGGAGTACAAAAGCCAACGCCGAAAGGGGTTGGCTTTTTCTCTTGCCAGGTTCACGGTATCGCTGTTGCTTAACATCACTTCGAGATTGAAATTGGCCTCTTCCGTGCTCGCTTACGAGACGAGAGCGAGACGATTTGTATTAGAAACCAACAGGTGGATGAAATCATGGTAAGCAACAAAACTAGAGTTTGGCTCGTTTGTTCGGTTTTATTGTTATTGGTGGCGGCGAGTCCTGTCTGGTCCCAAAAGGAAAAGGAGAAAGAGCAAAAGGAATACACGGGAACTCCTCTTCTTTGGACGCAGCCAACCGACATCACAACCAAGAAACCTGTTACTGGGTGCCGGCGGCGAAGCGATGAAACCAGACATTCGCCAGATTACCTTCATTGAGCAAAAGGAAGGTGGATACTCAACGAAATATCGAGTTCGCGACGCCGCTGGTAATGAATGGGTAGCCAAGATCGGAAAGGAAGCACAGCCAGACACATCAGCTAATCGGCTCCTTTGGGCGATTGGTTACGAGACTGAGATTGCCTACCTGTTTCCGGCATCTCACAATCGAAGGCAAGGGAATGTTTGAAAACGTTCGTCTCGGAAGCAAGACCAAAGGATGTGAAGCGCATTGGCAATTGGAAGTGGGACGACAACCAGTTCAAAAGCACTCCAGAGTTTCAAGGTCTCAAGATCATGATGGTCATGATCAATAACTGGGACATGAAAGACGACAATAACGAAATCCTGGCATCGAAGTCCGAAGGTGCAGACAGCACACTTCGCTACATCATCAGCGATTTAGGCGGATCGTTTGGGAAAACTGGCGGGATAATTTCACGTAGCCGGAATAAGCCGTCGGATTACGTCAAAGCTACCTTTATCGAAAAGGTCAACGGCAACGACATAGATTTTAAGTACAGCGGCAAAAACAAGAAGCTGTTTGAGAACCTGACGACTGCTGATGCACGCTGGTTAAGCAACTTGCTGGGTCAATTGAGCGACGAGCAAATCAAGGATGCGTTTCGAGCCGCAAACTATTCAGCATGAAGAGGTCGACCAATTGGCGATGGCGTTTAAGGACAGAATTAATGAGTTGGCGAATGTAGGTAAGTGATGTCCGAATCCTGATGTCCGATATGCTTTAGAGGACTTGTATGCTTTAGAGGACTTGCAAAAGTCTGAAGTGGCCATCAGATCATCAGGGAGTTGCTCTCATTCTCCCCAAGCTTCAGCTTGGGGTTAGAGCGCGCTCCGGTTACTCAGGAACCGTTTCAACGGTTTACCCGGTGTGCGAATGAATCCGAACGACAGTGAAACTTTGGCGTGGAGCTTGATCGGCTCAAACTCGCAAACCGTTAAAACGGTTCCTCAAAATTAGGCACTACTGTAACCCCAAGCTGAAGCTTGGGGAGAATGAGAGTTTTGCAAGAGGCTCTTTAGCTTGTCGTCGACACATAGGACAACTTACTGGAGGCTAAAACACGAATGCCACGGAACGAGTCATTGTTTCGTGGCATTCTTGTTTTTGGTTTGTAGCTCGTTAGTAAGTCAACGACAAGCTAAAGCATATCGGACATTTGGTTCAAGGCATGACGTCGATCGCGATCAACTGCTGACCCGGAAATCACAAACTCGGCCGGCGGTAATTCCATCTCGTAAACCGGCGACAAAACAGTTGGCGTGTAGCCGCCTGCCGTTCGTTCGCTATTCAGCGGTCGCAACCATCGATGGCGGTAAGCTCGGCATTTCACTGGTGCCGATGACCGCCCCGTTTGTGATCCGAAACAGTTTGACGTACAGGCGATCGCTCTTCTTGACTGGTATTAATGGCCCGAACCAACTGACTCAGATCCTGCGGGACGAAACTCTTAGCAGGCGATCCCTCCTGCAATGCGCCACCATCACCGACAAACACGAGCAACTGACCCGGAGTCGCATCCGCTGGAATTTGAACCGGAATGCGCTGTACAAACTGTCGGCCAGATTCCGTTCGAACGTAAGCTTGAATTTCAACCTTTTCACCGCGCCGAACTTCAGTGCGGTCTAGTGCGATGCGTTCCAATGTGCCCGCGTACTTCGTGTCAGAAGACGAGATATCGAGAGTAATTCCACCCAGCTGTACATCGTCAAAACCACTGGCGAGCAATGAACTCACCGGGGCAGCAATTGAGCCCGCCGCCATAATCGCGGAGTTCTGCGAGGAGAAGCGTCGATCAATCTGGATCGTGTCCTGACCTTTGACCTTGATCTCACCTTTCATCGAAATCGTCGAATCGCCCAAGGCTCTTTCACTTGAGGTGATGGTATTGAAGACCGTGATATTCAAAAGTAAGGGTGTTAGGAACGAATCATTGGCGATCTCATACGAATAAGTCTCGGTCTTATCGCGGCTCGTATGTAGGTTTATCTTCACGGGAATCATTTTCGGAGCCTGTTTCAGCAATCCGAAGATACCCGAAGCGCGATCCTGTGAAATCGATCCGACCATTTTCCCAGGCACTGCGAGCTTGAAAGAGTTGTTGACGTTGGGAATCACGGTGACCACCGAACATTCCGTCATCGGCATGTCCGATGTCCCAAGGCTCAAAAACGGATGACCAAAAGCATAAATCCGATCTCCATCCCGCAGCGTGACGGTCCCCGCAGCGGCCAGCGAGTAATCGCCTCTAACCAGTTGAACGCTGATCGAGCTTCCGACTGGAAAAGTCTTTTCGTCACTCGACGCCAGTGGTGTGATCGCTGCTGAGCCGCCAGCGCCTGAAACCGGTAATAACCCACTCGCCACCAGTTGTGGAGCAAACATCGCCAACGTTTCCTGGCTGATTCCGCTAAAAACTAGGGGCGTCGCTATCGGTGTCATTTGCTGGCCAAGCAACGGCATAAGCGGCGAATTCGCTGCGACCGGGCTAAACAGCGAAACTGACGAAACGGCTGGCTTGGGTAAACTTGGTTTCCATTCGGTTGAAGCAAGCTGTGAAAAGGAAACTGCGCGCGGCTCACTGGGCTTGAGGTTTTCGTTCTCAGATCCCTTGTTGAAGAGATCAATCATTTGCTTGATTGGTGTGATGCCGGCAATAGGCTCTTTCGAAAAAGGAAAACTAAAGGCGATTGCTCCGACAAGTTTGCCGTCGATAAAGACCGGAGAGCCTGACATTCCGGCAAACACTCCCGTTCGCTCGGCGTTTGCGCCGCTAAGTTTGGCAATGATTGCCGACTGTCGCGGGCCAGGGAATCCCGGGATGACCCCGAGAATTTCAACCCCAAAATCTTCAGCCTCGGTCCCGCTAAAGACTGTCCGAGCGGTTCCTTTCATTCCAGGCCGAATATCTTCGAGGGGGATAACGGAGTGCCATTGGCGACGGGCGCGACCACCCTCTGGGCGTTGGCTGCCCCCGTCACGACCAGAACCAAGGCGAAAACCGAGAGGACTGAGATGAGTCTATTCATTCAAAAACTACCTCGTGCGTAACTACAAATTCCGTCTCACTATGATGCCAAAAGTCAGACTCATGACACGAAGCGACTATAAGCTTCGCAAAAGAAGTCGGTCAAGGTTGCGACTTTGGTCAAAGTAGTTATCCTACTGCCCCGTTGCTCCTTCTCGACCCGCATGCTAACGTGGAACTCAGGTGTGAGCCCTTCAGTTCTCAACCCAAAGCGTATGGACCAAATCGAAGCCTTCATCCTCGCGGGTGGAGCATCGAGCAGAATGGGCACTGACAAGTCTCAGTTGCTTATTGATCAGGAGTCCTTCACGCAGCACATAGCAAAGACGCTATTCAAAATTACAAACTCGGTGACAGTCGTTGGCCGAAATGAAACCGTTTCACATCTACCTGTCGCCATGGATGTTTATCCCAACTGGGGAGCGCTCGGGGGACTTCACGGTGCATTGAACGCTTGCCGGAAAGAATGGGCCATTATTGTCGCTTGCGACCTGCCTTTTGTAACTATGGAGTTGTTTGAACGGTTGACGAAGGAACGCGCGGGGTATGACGCGGTTGTTCCGATCCAGCCAGATCAGCGTCCACAACCTCTATGTGCGATATATCGCGTCAGATCTTGCCTGGAGCAGGCGACGGCGCTGATTGAAATGGGTAAACGACGTCCCCTTGATCTCCTTGAAGCGGTTAACACGCGCCGGGTTTCGTTTAGTGAATTAGAGGATCTGCCAGAGGCGCAGAACTTTTCCTTAACATCAACACCCCGGCAGACTATTATGAAGCGACTCAAAAGGCTGCAGCCCTCAAGACCTAGGCTTACGCCAGACCGAGTCAAACGTCATCGACTCTAATGCCACCAAAACGAAGATTCGGTAAGCGACTGGTCAGGTCACTGCTCCCTATAGTGCTGGTAATTGCGCTGGCAATATTGGCCCCATTAGCCTTCATTGTTTATTGCGTCTCCCGTCCCACAAAGCGCGCGCTTACCTTGTTACGCCACAATCGTTCTCTCAAATTAGTGGACCCGCGTTGAAGGTTACCGATGAAACGTGGGCCAATCACGACGGCACACGAGCTCGAGGTTGGTTACTAAAGGGAGCAGAGGGAGCACCCGCCGTCGTTCTCCTCTCATCGTTATGGCGCCGATCGATCCTACCTGTTCAATCTCGGCGTGAAGATCAATGAGACGACTAACTTCACTATCCTTTGGCCCGACCTAAGAGGACACGGACTAAACCCACCCGTGAAGTGGAGCACTCTCAGCGGTCGTGAAGATGAAGATCTACTGGCCGCACTTGATTACCTGCGCAACGTAAAATCAGAGAACAAGACTAAGCTGGTAGGCGATAGGTTCGGTCTGTACGGTGTTGAGCTTGGAGCTTATACGGCGCTCAAGGCAGCGGCACCCGATAACCAGGTAAAAGTATTAGTTCTTGATTCGGTGCCTCGTTCATCAAACGAGCTATTGAACTCCGCGGTTGCAAATTGCACCGGGATAAACAACCGTCTGCTGAACTATCTTTGCGGGTGCCAGCTACCAGAATCTACATGCTGGGCGCGTTTGATCAGACAAATGCATGCGATATTGCACCATCGTTGAAAGACCAGCGCGTACTCCTCTTATCGAGGGCAGACGCCGGCGATTTGATCTCCTCAACCGCATCGCTGAAGACTTGTTTCCCAAACCAGTCAAATGTCGAAATCAGAAGTGACCTGCCTCTGAGCGGATTGAATCTGCCATCTTTAACAGGCGAACAAGGCGAAGGCTACGACCGCATTGTGATCGATTACTTCGACCGGTACCTGCGTTAATAAGCCTCTTGTCAAAGAACAAGTAAGACCTAGCTAAGAACAAGTAAGGAAGGGCGGTTTTACCCCCGCTGCTTAGCAGACAATCACCCTGAGTCTTGAGATGTTTTTGCTAACCAGCGGGGTAAACCGCCCTTCCACTTGTTCTGCTTTCTGGTGATCCCGTGTTCGTCCGCGTTCATCTGCGGCTGATCTTTTCTTTCAATACAAACACACGAGCGCCAGTTTTCCATTGTCGCCGATAATCTCAACGCCAGGTCTCGAGCGATACAAGTACAGATCCTGTATTGTCACAAACGCAAGCACGCGTTCGTTTCGTTTCCTCGCCTCGGCAACTATCTGGGGCACATCATAAACAGGTTGGACTTCACCATTCTGGCCGTAAATTACACGACCACTCGCATAAAATTCCGCGGACCGGTCATCACCAGGTAGCGCCAATACTCGCAGCCCTGAATAACCTCGACTATCTGCCAGTCTCAGTAATTCACGTGTCGATTCACGTCGGGTGAGGTCGACCGCAGCACAGTTGAGCACCACGACAACTCCCAACAAGACTGAACAAGCTATTGCTGAAACTGCCCAATCAATTCGTAAAGAGACGATTGTAAACGCGCCGGCAACGATGAACGGGGCTGCTGCCAGGCTAGTACAAAGAACTGAAAGATGTGCCACTCGTATTCCGTAGAACAATCCCCCAGCACCGACTAAGACCAGAGCAGTCCAGTTACAATCATGGGCCAGCGAGCGGCTTGCTTCTCCTGCAAGCGATGCACGCTCAGAGCTAATCAAGATCAATGCTGCCGGAAGCACTGGCAGGATGTACCCGGGAAGCTTCGAACCTGAGAAGGAGAAGAAGAGCACCGGAAACAATATCCAGCCAAATGAAAAAGACTAAAGACGACTGGAGTTCTGCGGTCCTCGCCAGTTCCAATTCTTTGCCCGAATGAACGCGTCGGTAAGAAACGACGTCCATGGCAACAGTGAGCATCAACAAGATTGCCGGGTAAAAATAGAATGGCTGTGGATGGTGATACTTGTTTGACAGATAGCGCGCAAAGTGGTGTTGCACGAAAAACTCGTTAACGAAAACCCAGCCGTGTTTATAAATTACCGGCCCATACCAAACAGCGGAAACGAGAATTGCTAATGGGCCACCCACACGAGACTCAACCAGAGGCCGCGTTTCGGCCACTCGCGTCGGAGTAAGTAATAAAACCCAATGACTCCTCCGGAATCACAATGCCAACTAATCCTTTGGCAAGCGAGAAAGTCCCACACAGAAATAGAAGGCCACGCGCATCAAAGTCTGTCTTCTTTGATCTTCTGCAAGTTCGGAGAGAAGAAAACAGCTGAGCGCCCACGTGGTCGTCATGGTGATGACAATATCGAAGCTGGCACCTCGAGAGAACACCACCATTCCCAAACAGGAAGCAGCAACAAAGCGCCGTAACGTTTCCACGAGAGGTCTGTTCGTTCTCAGTCCAGGACTCGGCTTTACGTGTTAACAACCAAATTGCGACCACAGTCAACACGCCACATAACGCCGGGCCAAGACGTGCAGGCCAGTCGTGAACACCAAAAACGCGAAACGCTGCAATCTCCATCCAGTAAAGGAGGGCAGGCTTTTCAAACCATGTGTGACCGCCCAGCGTTGGAGTAATCCAGTCACCGCGTAAGAACATTTCGCGCGCGACTTGCGCATAGCGAGGTTCATCAGGACCGACGAGTGGAAGGTGTCCGAGACCGTAAAAATAGAAGGCAATGAAAGCGAGAAGGAAGAAAATGGACTCGCTTGGCAAGCGTTGAAGGATGCAAGTATATTCCTGTGGCTAACTGAATTGAGCTTTGAACTTGTGCTTCGATCTTGGTTCGTGTACTCGAAGGCACTTTCAAAAGCGCTTGAGTCTACGCGAAACAAAGCACAAAGCTCAAAAGCTCTAAAGTACTTTCCACGACGAAACAAACAATGCATCCTCGTACAGCTGTTATCGGTGTCGGTAGTTTGGGACGACAACACGCACGCCTTCACGCTGCCCTCGCTACAGAGGGCGCATCCCAGTTTATTTCAGTCGTTGATCTAAACGAGCAGACCGCTCGATCTGTAGCTGAAGAGCGGCAGGTTGAATGGACAACAAACTGGCGCGATCTGATTGGCAAAGTCGACGCCGTCAGTCTCGCGGTCCCAACTGAAGCGCATTGCGAGATTGCCTGCGGGTTGTTGGAGGCAGGCATTCACGTGCTGGTTGAAAGCCTATCTCCAGAACCCTCGACGAAGCCGATCAGATGATTGCGGCGGCAAAGTCTGGTAATGCCTTGTTGCAGGTTGGACACCTGGAGCGTTTCAACCCGGCAATGGTGGCTCTTCGACCCCACGTGAAGAAACCTGTGTATTTTGGAGATTCACCGGGTCGGTGAATTCACGGCTCGTTCGCTGGACATCGATGTCGTCCTCGATTTGATGATTCACGATCTCGACATTGTTCAGTGGCTCGTGGGAGAAGAAGTCGAAGTGACGAGCATCCACGCGGTCGGCATTGCGATACTCACCAACAAGGTCGATGCGGCAAACCGCGAGATTGGAGTTTTCTTCCGGCGCAGTCGCCAACATCACAGCCTCGCGCGTCGGCACCGAGAAGATCCGCAAGATGCGTTTCTTTCAACCGCACGACTATGTGGCGCTGGACTACACAACCAAGCGTGCCTCAGTGAGGTAGTCTCTCACCGCCAAGTGCAGGTGGAATTTGGCGCGGGAGTTCATATCAAGCATCTGGACGTGATTGATGTGGAGCCCTTGCGCGCTGAGATAGTTTCATTCCTTGACGCGCTCCGTGATGGACTCGCGGTGCCAGTGTCGGGTCTGGATGGACGGAATGCGTTGAGTCTGGCTCTAAGAACGCTCGAAGCCGAATTCGCGAACACGCGGAGCATCCAGGAGTATCCGAACTCAATGTCCGCTAAAGGCTACTTTGAACACAGATGATTGATACCCCTTTAGTAGCTACTTTGAGTTGAAAAGGGCGCGCTCTTTCTGGGACCGCAGGCGTCCTCGCCTGCCTGTTAACACTCAGAGCGCTCTGTGGTTCACAAGCAGAGCGAGGACGCCTGCGGTCCCAGAAGAGCGCGTCCGACTAGCGAAGGGGGATTACTAAAGGGAACCGAGGGACTGCTGAATGCCAGCGCCGAACAAGAACATTTCCGCTCTTCTTTCCGAACACATCGCGTCCGGCGACTTCCCTTCGCCGCCTACTTGGTAGCTGAACGTGGGAGATAGTTTTGCGGATGCTCTTTGGCCATTCTGTCGTTGAACCCTATCGAATCGCTAACAAGCTCGGCACGATCTATGACGCTGGCATCTCTTACCAAACCACTCATCACCGGGTTTCTCTGCTCACGTCGGGTGAACTTGGTGAACTAACTCTCGACAGCTCTGTCTCTCACTACGTTCCGGAGTTTGATCGCACCGACAAACAGATGATCACTGTGCGCGAGTTGCTTACGCACTGGCGCGGGTCTACCAGCCTGGCGCCCACTCTATCTGCTCACTGAGGACGAACCGGAGCGAGCAGCTGGAGTCCATCGCAAGTCTAGATTTGAGTACAATCCAGGCTCACGAGTGATCTATAGCGACCTGGGATTCATCACGCTTGGCATCCTGCTCGAACGCATCACAGGCCACCCGATTGCCGAACTTGCGCGCAAAGAGATTATCGAACCGCCTCAAGCTTGAACACACATTCTTCAACCCGGAACCATTCATTGACACCTGTATCGCGGCCTCTGAAAGCGGAAACAACTACGAGCGAGTTATGTTGCGAACAAATGGGTGCGGGAACTTATGCGAACTCACGAGAGCGAACAATCTGGGGTGAAGTTCACGACGGCAACGCGTACTTTCTGGGCGGTGCTGCCGGACATGCGGGATTGTTTTCAACGGCCAAGGAGATGCTTGTTTTGGCGAAGCAGTTTCTGGCTCAACACACCTCCCTACTAAAGCCCGAATCGTGTGCTTTGTTTAGAACAAACATGACTGAAGGTTTGAGGAGCACGTTCGCTGGTTGGCAATTAGCAGCGACTAAAGAGTCGACCGCAGGACCAGATTTGTCAGCCGACAGTTTTGGTCACAACGGATTTACTGGAACTAGTTGTTGGGTCGACGCGCAACTTGATCGCGTCTTTATTCTTCTCACGAATCGCACCCACGCTCGTAAACTTCCTTTCGCAAACATCAATCAAGTACGGCGGCAGTTTCACGGTTTGGCATTCAAGCACTGATGTCCGATATGCTTTAGGAGGCTCTTGCAAAATAGAACAAGTTAGGAAGGGCGGTTTACCCCGCTGGCCTAAATTAAGAGCTCCACCGAGGTTGTTATTAGTCAGGCCAGCGGGGGTAAACCGCCCTTCCTGCCTTGTTCTGATTTCAATCCCTTCCACTGGTTCTGACTTTTGCAAGACTCTCTAAAGCATATCGGACATTCACAACGAAGCGTCAGGTCGAGCCAATGATGTGCAAGTCACCGGGCACACTATGCGAATCATTTTGTCGCATGTAATACAGATCCAAGGTGAAGTGTTTGTTCATAACTTTGCTGGCCCCAACTGCAAATCGATTCACTTACCCATCGCATTAAACGACCAGTCGTAAAATTTCATCCGAAACAAACAGTGAGATTTTCTTTTTTGCAGGACCGATCGGATGGTCTACCTGTAATCGGTTGCGGTAGCGCGTGGTATCGATTCCTGGACTCTAAGCCGCTCTTCAAAACTGTGTCGATTGTTAAGAACAAATTTGCTCCTAATGAAAACTTAACAGTGGAATTTACCGAAAGGCGTTCTTTCGCTAATGCGCCGCCCGGCGAATGGCTGCATGTCGATGTTGCAGGTAATTTGGAATAACCGTCAGGTATTTCCCAATCCTGAACGAGAACCCTACTCCGACGCGTTCATCTACCGGTCGAGTAAGGTCACGTCCGTTTCGAAGAGTTCCCTGCAATATGAAATCAACTGGCCCAGCAACCGGTACTGAAATGAAGACGTCATTCCAATTTTGAGTATCCTGATCGATCGAGGGGTAGCGTTTGGGCAGACGCGACGGCGGCACCCATGACGACTCACAAGTGTACAAATTAGTAAAGTAGTCGAGCTTCGCTTCATGGCTACTTCTCTCCACATTTCGAGAGCAAACGTTATCTTGGTTCTCTCGAACGATTGACTCAGTGTTGTCTATTTTGACTTAGGGGCAGCACCGTGAAGGAGGTGATTGAAACGACCACGCGCTCTCCGATCCGGAGTCTTGTCGCAGCTGCTTCGGATTTGGGGCGGGTAGCGATTATCGACTTTGCTGACTGAGTTTCAGGGGTTTGGGTTGTCAGGTAAAAAGAGCTGTCGTCCATCGGACAGTCTTCGGCGCCTCCCCTTTTCCAGTTGAGCGCACTCGTTCCATAGGCGCCGACAAAACTCACTTCCTCAATCAGACCCGTTGAAATCCGATGATGTCCGGGCTTTACGAAGTCAGTCTTACTCAATGAAACGTCCTCTGGTCGAAAGACAATCTTCACGCAATCGCCGGCTTTGAATCGCTCCTGGTCCAATTGAGCCGGAACCTGGGCGCTTGCCGATCTCGACGAACGAATCACGAACCACCGCATCGAGAAGATTCGCGGCGCCCAGGAACGTTGCAAACGTATTCGGTAGCTGGCTGACTATAGATCTCGAACGGCGTTCCGATCTGTTCGATGTGACCTTTGTTTATGACGGCCACTCGATCGCGCCTAACTCAAGGCCTCTTCCTGATCATGGGTGATAAACTGTGCACGATCGCCGACACCGGCGATGACGCGCGCCACACGTTCTACGTCGATGGTCGGTACTTCGAGATCAAGGACCTGAAGTGGCTCGCGCTCGGGCCAGCGTTACACGAGCAACCGCGCCAGCGGCACCGTTCGCAGCCACTACTTCCAGGTGCGCAGGACTCAGACGCCTGGCCGAAGCGATGTTCGAGGCCGCCGCCGACCTACGAAGGACAGGATCCGCGACACCGCACTTTCGGAAAGCAGCCAGTATCCGTGGCAGCTCGCTTCCGACGTCGCCGTTCGTAGACGGCCAGCATCCTGCGCCCTTTACATTCACCTGGCGTTGTGCGTTCTTTCGGCGAAGGCCAAATCGGCTGTTTCAGTCATGGCGGACTTCGGTCCGGTGATCGATGAGGTCAGCGACGCATCGCCCAGGAAAATCAGCGCCAGGCTGCGCTGTACGACGACCTGTTGCGACGGCAGTCATCAGCAGCTCAACCTCACAACGGTCGCGACATTTTTCAACGCTGTTGTTTGCGTTGCTTCGAGTGGATCCGAGCTTCTATCGACTGCATGCATCGGTGCGCACGCTGGATGCAGAGGCGGCGGCACGTGCCGGACGTTTGGCGGAGTCATTCGACGCGATCGCTGCGCGCCTTTCGGGATCGGCGGATCAACCGCGGGCGGCGGTGGTCGCTGCTGTCGGTCGGATGAAGCGACGCAGCTGTCGAACAACATTCAGGAAGCCGAGGATGCGTTGTTCGCACTGGCTGCCGATCTCGGTACGCGATGCGCGCTGCAAACGCCGAGCGCTCACAGATCGATCCGCATGAAACCTGGCTGTGCTCGCAGGAGACTGCGTGAGTTGCGCAAGCGGCTTTGCCGAATGATCGCGCCGCCGGCGACCGGTCTCGTGGTGCAGCTCCTGCCAGCGCGAACATCACGCTTGCTTGCACGCGACACGTGCTGCGTCGCTGCCGCAGCGCTGTGGCCCACGCGCGCAACAAACTGGTGACAACATGCGGCGGCATACGTCGCTCAATCGCTGCGCAATCGCCTGCTGACCTGGCAACGCGGCGCACGCATCGGTCGCATCGACGCGGTGATGGGAAAGTAAGCGTCGGATCGAAATCAGATGATCGAAAGTCTCGCGGCGGGTCGCTTCCCGGCGACTTCAAGACCCGCTGATGATGCAGGGCCTGTTGGAGGACGACGAGTACTGGCCGTTCGAGGGCGACGAGTGGCCCGACGAATACGAAGAAGCAGCCGTCGATGAGAGAATCTGCCCCGAGCGCTGGCGAAAATGCGGGTACGACGCAGGCCGCACCAACAGAGGCCGTGCAGCCGTGAAGCGCCTGTGGATCGCCATCAGTGTGAGTGCGTTTGCGTCGATCGCGCACATGCCGGCACCTTCCGCGACCCGCGCCCAACACACGCGCGCCTCGGCCGAACGAACCGTGGGCATCGGCACCGAGCGGATCGAGGAACAGCTGCACATGACCGATCGGCCATCGGCGGCAGCAAATCGGCGCGCGAGCAAGCGAACCGCGCTGCTCGACAAGATGTTGAAGCAGCGTGAGCGGCTCGTGATCGTGCGTCGCAACGAGGCGATCAAGTTGTTGGTCCACTTCGTTCGCAGCGAACCGGAGACCGCCGCCGAAATGGCCGACGCGTTGTTGCGGCTCGCGGAGCTTCGTTGGGAAGAGGCCCGCACGCGGTACCTCGATCAGTTCGCAGCGTGGCAAGCGGTGGCACCAGGCATCGCTCGCCGGTCGCGCCGAGCGAGTATCGAGCTGCCCTTGCGCATCTACGATCGGATTCGCGGCATGCCTGGACTTCGTCGCTACGACCTCGTGCTGTACATGAAGCTAATAAAGATTGACCAGTCGCACCGACGAAGCGCTGTTGGGCTATCGCCGTATCATCGACGAGTTTCCCCGAAGCCGGTTCATCCCCGACGCACACATGGCGTTCGCCGAAAGCTACTTCACCGGTAGCTACGGCTATCAGGCGGCGCTCAACGAATACGAAGAGGTGCTGGAAGCATCGCGAGGTAGAGCTCGCCGATCTGGCGCTATATTCAAGAAGTGCGTGGTGTCTGTGGAAACTCGATCGGACACGGGACGCTGCGCGACGCGCTTTCGCAGAGGTGCTCGATCTGAGCGCGCGCGGTCGCACGGGATGAGCGGGGCTTGGCGGCGACGACGTTTGCAGGAGCTACAGAACGAAGCGCTCGATTACCTGATCCGGGTGTTCACCGAGGGACGAAGCGCAACACTGCGGCTGACCTGCACAAGTTCCTGGGCGAAATCGGCGGCGAGCAGTATGCGGCCAAGATGCTACCGGGCTTGCAGGCCAGGCGTTCTACGATCAGGGGTCGCTTCGATCGCGCGATCGGGGCCTACTACCAGTTGTTGCTCGAACGCGAACCGATGGCGGAAGAAGCGCCGGAGTGGCTGGCAGCAGATCGCACTTTCGGAGGCGAGCATCGACGACTGCGCCGGCGACCATTGCGGCACTCGAAAAGCTCGCCAGTGGATATCGCGCGGGAACGCCGTGGGCCACGCTCAACAGGCCGATGCCGAAGTGGTCACGCGTGCCGAGCGCATGTGGCAGAACGAGAAGTGCGTTCACGCGCGCTGCGTTATCACGAGGCAGGCTCAGCGCGATCGACAGCAGACCCGCTTCCGAGCAAGCGGCGCAGCTGCACTCGGATTCCACGTTGCGAACTTTCCGACCGCGAGTGCCAGTTACGAAGTGCGGTATTCTGCTCTGGCGGAAATACCTGTTCCACCGGTTGCAGCGTTACGGAAGACCGGAGACGCGTACTCTCGCCGCAGCACGCACATCCAACGCGACGGTCAGTACACGCGTGACGCCCTGTACAACGCGATCATGTCGTTCGAGCGCGTGCGCGAAAAGGAACTACGGAGGGCTGCGGGTCCACTGGACGCGTGGCGCGCGTCCAGGCGCCGGCCGCGACACCCGCCGCCACGCGCACGCAAGCAACGCCAGCCGCCACACCGACTGCAGCCGGGAGTGCCGTGCGCCGGAAACGCCGACCAGACGCGCAGGATTCTCGGAGGCGATCAGGCTCTACGTGGAGAGCAATACGCGTAAGC